>Ga0310697_10002117_pt1 | contig 21670 bp, 14 predicted proteins | sample 172DNAGHGlowgp2_FD_203883 | JGI IMG/M metagenome (GOLD analysis project Ga0310697, IMG submission 203883) | Sheep rumen microbial communities from Palmerston North, Manawatu-Wanganui, New Zealand - 1728 DNA GHGlow gp2 (v2) (version 2) | ecosystem: Host-associated > Mammals > Digestive system >... | reverse complement strand
GCATCAGCTCCTTGGCAGTCAGGGCGGTGTCGATGTGAACGGTACCCAAAAGGCGAACCGAGTCAACACCACGGCCCTTCTGCAGTGCGATATAAGCTGCATCAGCAATCTTGTTGGCAGCAACGATATCCTCCTGGCTGGGCTCGATGTTCACAGCGATATAATGAATTGCACGCAGCTCCTCATCGATCTTGAACAATGGTTTCATCTTCTCCCACTGAGCCTTCAGGTCAGCATCGCTCACGGGATACTTGTCATCGGGAATTGAAGCGTAGTCCTTCTTGGCAAAGGTTACGACGTTGGTGATGGAAGACTCTTGTGCCATCTGGGCGCGATCCAGGTCGTTAGGCTGCAAGCAGCCACCCAGTAGTTGTGTCAGCTTGGTGAGCTTGTAGTTCTTGATAAGGTCGTTTTTCATCTTCTCCCACTGGACTCGCAGCTCCTTGACCTGAGCTTCCTGAACACCATGCTTGGTGGGGTTGGTGATGAAATCATACAACTCGGCGGGAGACTGTGCACCAAGCTGCTGGGCAAATTGGATCACGGGCTGAACGGGGTTCTTACCGGTCATCATCTGGGTGATTTCCCAATCACTGACGGCGAGGCCCAATTTCTTGTACTCCTGCTCAAGGAGCACCTCGCTGATCATCTCGTCCAGTACCTCCTGCTGGCGAACAGCGGGATCGGTCTGTTGGTTGTTCTGCTGATCATCAACAGAAGCTTCCTGAACGCGTTGTGAGAACTCCATGATGTCAATCTTCTCATTGCCGACTATTGCGGCTGCTCTGTTGCCACCAGAGCGACTGAGGGCTTCAAAGCCTACCTCGATAATGAAGGCAAGCAACGCACCACCGATTACGATGGCAAGCAACGCCTTCATCCTTCTAATTTTCTCTAATGTAGCCATTTACAATTATTTATATTACGATATTTTGTTCTTTTTTAGGGCATTTCGCCAAATAAACACGCAAAGGTAGTTATTTTTTGCATACCAGCAAAAAAGAAATCATTTTTTCTCACTTTTTCCACTTTTCGCCCCTCAAATGCTTTTTTACGCCGCAATGCCTGAATCCTCGTTTCCGAGTGCTCAAAAAACACTTATAGGAGTTTTTTAGGATTATTTTAGAAGATGTGTAACTGTTATGTGGCAATTTATGGTTACATTTGCAGTTATTATTAATGTAAAGCGGTGTGCTCTGCCTCGGGTAGGGTACCATGAGTGTGTAAATATTAGATTACGATAGATATATGAACAAGATCAAGAAAGCATTATTGTTGTCAGTGCTTGCAGCGGCCCCGGCAGTGGCGCTGTCTCAGCCTGGCGTGATGTCCAGCGAGGCCGCCGGCTATCTCGAGCGTGGCAGGCTGATGTATGAGTCCCGCAACTATGTGGGGGCGATTGACCAGCTGGAGCACATGAAACAGCTGCCTGCCGATGCCTCGATGCGTGAGCAGGCCGATTATTATATTGCCTTGAGCCGCTTTGAGCAAGGTGATGAGGCGGGACTGTTCGCGCTTCAACGCTTCATTGACACCTATCCCGGGTCACCGCTCGCTGTCGAGGCGCAGTTGAAGGTCGGCAACCACTACTTCTATCGTGGACAGTGGGAGAGCGCCCTGTTGAGCTACTCGCTGGTGCGCAACCGTGCCCTGGACCTTGACAGTGATGAGGACTTGGAATATCGCCGCGCCTACTGTAACCTCAGGCTGGGCAATTACAACGAAGCCGAGCGCCTGTACTATGAGCTGGAGCGCAGCAAGCGCTATGGCGGCGCCAGTGACTTCTATAAAGCCTACCTGGACTATGCCCGTGGCAACTACTCCGAGGCCGAGACCAAGTTCTCGCGCATTCCCGAGGGTACCGAGCTGGGCTATCAGGCACAGTACTACCTCACCCAGATAGAGTATAACAAGAAGCGTTACAGCGACGTCATCGACAAGGGCAAGGCGCTGCTCAGCCTGCACGCCAACGACTACTTTGACGCCGAGCTGAACCGTCTGATCGGTGAGAGCTACTATCACCTGGGCAACGACAACGAGGCGCGCACCTACCTGCGCCGTTACCTCGACAACCCCGAGGGTGAGCCCTACCGCACGGCGGCCTATACCATGGGTGTGCTTGATTACCGCAACGGCAACTACCAGGCTGTGGTCAACGACATGCTCCACGTGAGCGACGAGAGCGACGCCCTGTCCCAGAGCGCTTATCTCTACACGGGTCAGGCCAAGCGCCAGCTGGGTGATATCAATGGCGCCAACATGGCGTTCCAGCAGGCAGCCATGATGGACTGTGACAAGAGCGTCAAGGAGACCGCCTACTATAATTATGCAGTCGGTGTCAGCAAGGGCGCACGCACCCCGTTCGACAAGAGCGTGGACCTGTTCGAGGACTTCCTCAACCTCTATCCTAACTCGCGTTATAAGGATAATGTGGAAGGCTACCTCGTGGATGCCTACATGAGCACTACCGACTATCAGCGCGCCCTCACGAGCATCAACCGTATCAAGAAGCCGGGTGCCAAGGTCCTTACTGCCAAGCAGAATATCCTCTACAACCTGGGTGTGCAGGCCTTGTCCAACAACCGCAACAAGGAAGCTGCCGACTACTTCAAGCAGGCTATCGCTGTGGGTGACTATGACAAGACGGCGCTCAACGAGAGTCGCCTGTGGCTTGCCGAGACACAGTACCGTGCCGGCAACTACAAGGAGGCATCCAAGTACCAGCAGGAGTATGTCAAGTCGGCCAAGAAGACTGACGAGAATTATGGCATCGCTCAGTACAACCTGGGCTACAGCCTGCTGAACCAGAACCGCTATGCCGAGGCCAAGACGGCGTTCCAGAATGCCATCGCCAGCAAGCAGCTCTCCAATGAGTTGTCGGCTAGTGCCTATCAGGGCATCGGCCAGGCACAGTATTACTTGAAGGACTTCGGCGGTGCACAGGCATCCTATGACCAAGCGCTGAAACTTGATAAGAACACCAGTGGCGACTACTCTATGTACCAGAAGGGTATCATGATGGGACTGAGCCACCAGTATGCCGACGAGATCAACCAGATGGATGCCCTCATCAAGGCCTATCCCAAGAGCGACCTCGCTCCCCAGGCGATGCTCGAGAAGGGTAATGCCCAGGCGCTGCTCGGCAAGAACGACGAGGCGCTGGCTACCTATGCCACGCTGTTGAAGAGTTACCCCAAGAGTGTCGAGGCACGCAAGGGTCTGCTCCAGACCGCCCTGGTCAACAAGAGCATCAACAAGGAGGATGACGCCATCGAGGCCTACAAGAAGGTCATCAAGCAATATCCCACCAGCGACGAGGCACAGGCTGCTGCCGAGGACCTCAAGCTCATCTATGCCGACCGCGGACAGCTCGCCGACTACGGCAAGTTCCTGAGCAGTGTGCCCAATGCGCCCAAGATCGACGTGAACGAGGTGGAGCGACTGACCTTTGAGGCTGCCGAGAAGGCTGCTATCGATTCCAAGCCGAGTATCGACAAGATGCAGCGTTATCTCAAGGAATATCCCAATGGCGCCTATGCCGCCAAGGCCAAGTATTATATTGCCCGCTACCAGTACGGCAAGGGCAATTACAACGAGGCAATGGCTGCCATCGACGAGGCATTGCAGGGTGGCGGAGATGCCTCCTATGCCCAGGATGCACTCGCCATGCGCAGTGACATCCTCACCCGTCAGGGCAAGCTCGCCGAGGCGCTCCAGGGCTATAAAGACCTCGCCGAGCGTGCCACCAGCGATGACAATCGCACCCTCGCTCAGCTGGGCGCGATGCGCGTCGCCAAGCAGATGGGCAACTGGAACGAGGTGAAGGCCATCGCCACTACCTTGCTGGACCGTGGCGGACTCACTGCCAGCGAGGAGAAGGAAGTGTCGCTCGACCGCGGACTCTCGTTTGCTCAGACCGGCAATACCAAGGAGGCCGAGACTGCCTTCCGCGCCCTGGCCAAGGATCCCTCAAGCGAGTATGGTTCGCAGGCTTCCTATGAGCTGTCGCGCATGCAGTACGAGTTGGGCAACTACAAGGGTGCCGAGCAGACCGTCAATGCGCTCATCGACGCGGGTACTGCCAATCCCTACTGGCTCGCCAAGAGTTTCCTCACGCTCGCCGATGTCTACTACAAGCAGGGCAATGTCGCCCAGGCGCGTGACTACGTGCAGAGCCTCAAGAAGAACTATCCCGGCAAGGAAAAGGACATCCTGGAGGGCATTGAGAGCCGCCTGAACAAGTGGAAAGGCGGCAATGCCGGTTCCACCTCCAATTCCAGCAGCGACAACGGCAAGAAAAAGAGTACCAAGAGCAAGAATTAATCCGTCATCAACCACAGTAACAGGCTTCACACATTATTAATAATATGAAGATGAAAAAGATATATATCGCCATGCTGATGGCTGCGTTTGCGCTCAATGGGGCTTACGCACAGGACAACACTAACCTGAACAAGGAGATTACCCTCGAGAAGGATATCGCGCCGCTTGAGAAAAAGGCGGTCAAGAAGAACGACCTGCCCAAGGTCAAGAAACCCGCTAACACGGGCAAGAAGACCGCGCTGGGCTACAGCGACCTCACGACGCCCATCGAGGTGCCCACCACCATACCCACGCTGCTGCCCTACGGCTACCGCACGGCGCACAACTTCAGCGACAAGCGCGGCTACTTTGACATCGGCGGCGGCACTCAGGCCAACTTCCGTGTGGACTTCGGCTACCGCATCATCGACGAGGAGAGTGAGAAACTGGGTATCTGGCTCAACCACAACAGCACGTGGAACGGCAAGAACCCCAGCCAGGTCATTCCCCTCGACGAGTTCCGCAATAAGCAGAAGTATAACGACAACACCATTGCTGTAGACTACAGCCGTGCCCTGGGCAACGGCACCCTCACCCTGGGCGCCAAGGGCCACATCGATATCTACAACTATTATGGCGGCTGGAACGGCGCCAACGCCATCGCGTTTACACCCTATCCTTACTATGAAGAGTACTATGCCGTTAATCTCACCGATTGGGGCAAGGAGAAACAGACCTTTACCAACTTCAATATCAACGCCGGCTGGGCGAGCCAGTTCATGCTGCGCGACAATCCGTTGAAGTATAACATCGGCCTCCAGTATGGCCACGCTGCCCACGACAAGCCCTTCAATGATTTATACAAGCATGGCGTGCACGACAACTGGGGTATCCTCAACCTGGGAGGCTCCTATGACGTGACCGACCTGACCACCGCTGCCCTCAACATCAAGGGCGAGTACCTGCGTCGTGGCTCCAAGTCCAGAATCAGCCGTGACTATGACTTGTTTGACGAGGCTGGCATGATCACCCTGTCGCCCACCTACACCATCCGTGGCGATATGTTCAAGCTCCAGTTGGGTTTGAACGCCCACCTGAGCTTCAGCGACGGTGGCATTTTCCGCCTCTCGCCCAATGTGCGCGCCAGCCTGTCGCTGGTCGACGGTTTCACCGTCTTTGGCAATGCGCTGGGCGGTAAGGCGCTGGGCTATCGCCAGGGCAAGCACTTCGTCAACTACCGCTATGACAACCCCTTGTTGCTCTACGGCAGCGTTTATACGCCGCTCGATGCCGAGGCTGGTATCAAGATCGGGCCGTTCAACGGCCTGAGCGCCAAGGTGTCGTTGGGCTATGCCATCGTCAAGGGCGAGCCTGGCATCATCTATCATGTCCCCGATATTGATGGCTCAATGCCGATAACCGACATTTATAATAATGCCTCGGGCAAATCTGTTTTAATCCGTGATGCATTCCTGGGATCGTACACCGGCTTCATGAGTGAGTACCACGTCATCGACAGCCGTGGCTACTATGTCAATGCCGAGCTCAACTACAAGTACCGCTCGCTTATCGAGGCATCGGCTAGCGTCAAGTATGCACCTCACGACAACGAGATGTTTGCCAGCGACAAGCACTACAACGGCTACAAGATGGGCGTGGACCGTGCCTCGACCGTTGCCAACTTTGACCTCAAGGTCACCCCGTGGCGTCCCTTGACCATCGATGCCGGTCTTGAGTACCGTGGTGGCCGCATGGCACTTTTCAGCAATCCCTATATGAATCCCTATATGTTCTACAGTAGTGATGTCAATCCTGGTACCACATATTATAAGTTTATTGACATGAAGGATGCTATCAACCTGCATGCCGGGGCCAACTACCGCCTCAACAGTACTGTCAGCCTGTGGCTGCAGGCCCACAACCTGTTGAACCGCCGCTACGACGTCCTCTATGGCATGGGCGCTCAGCGCATCGGCTTCATGGTCGGCGCCGGCTTCACCTTCTAGAGGAGGAATCCCGCTACAATAACAATAATCCCCGTGGCACCGATTGCCACGGGGATTACTGTTCTATAATATCTATAGTAACAATAGTGACTATAGAGCTATAGCCTTGGTCACGGTAGGGTGGGCAGGGCGTCGCTGTGCTGGGCGAAGGCCTCGGCAGCTTCACAACGGCACTCCAGACCGCGGAAGTGTTCCATCGTCTTGTGCCAGTGGTAGATCTCGTCCATCCCCTGGCTCACGTGGCAGTTGCAGGCCTCGTGCTTGCGCTCCAGCACGCTCTCGATGTTCACCCAGTGGGTGGGGTGGAACATCTGGCTCTGGGTGCCCGACATCGCCTCGAAGTAGAACAGCTTGAAGCGGCGGTCCAGCCGACGCCAGGCATCCATGACGAGGATGCCGCAGCAGGCATGGTCGCGGTGGCCGTCCAGCGGCCAGTGGGTCATCACGATGTCGGGGTTCTCGCGGTCGATGAGTTCGCGCATCTCCTTGTAGCGCTCCAGGTTCACCTCGGTGTTGCCGTCCACCTGGCTCATGAAGATGTGGCGTGCCCCGGTCACCTTGCAGGCGTTCTCGCTCTCCACCACGCGGATGGCGGCTGCCTCGCTGTGGCTCTTGCCCGCGATGCCTGCTTCGCCGCGTGTGAGGTAGACGCACACCACCTCGTGGCCCGCCTCGGTAAACAGGCACATCGTGCCGCCGCAGCAGGTCTCGGGATCATCGGGGTGGGCTCCGATGGCGAGCACCTTGAGCCTCTTGCGCGATGCCGTGTGATTACTACCGTTCTCCTGGGCGTTCATGCCCAAGGGCAGCCCCAGCACCGTGGCCCCCACGGCTGCCGCCCCCGTCTTCTTGATCATTTCTCGTCGGTTCATAGTGATAGGGATATTAAGTTGTCACAAATGTATCTCTTTTTTGTCAATTGCACAATGCTTGACCTGATTTATTTGTCGTTTTTGATGATGATCGGTGTTGCACGCATTAGGTGCAACCCACTGTTATCTAGCCTCACCTCATGCCAAGCCGCTTAGAAAAATAATATTCATGGTTATTGATGGACATGGATATTCATGTTTAATCATTTTTTGTCGACGGTTTAGCATGAATGGTTATCAGAGGTGATAAAAATGTTAAAAAATGGAGAATTTATTTTTTTATTTGATTATTGATTACTTTTGTGATTTGCAGATTTCGTCCTATGACATTTTGGCGTCAACTACCTCGCCTTCGGTAGGTGTCCCCACCAGCAGAAGGTATCGGATGAAAGTGGCGAACCTAGGTGCCCTTTCATCGGGATCATAACCAAATTGTTCATAACCAACCAGTCGTAACCGAATTAATGATAACCGAATCATTTGATATTGTTTAATTAATTAATCGCATGAAAAAGTTATTACTAATGCTAATGATGCTCGTCTTGTCCATTCCGATATGGGCGAGCGAGTACACGGTGGTCATCAACCGTGGAGAAGTGCTAGAGCAAGGCAATGTGTCTGGCGTCCTGGCCTATTATTGCGTCAAGGACGGCATCATGATGACGTTTACCGATGGCCTTGACAATGAGAATTATCTCGTGGAGCGCCGTAATCTGACCTTTGAGGTCCGTTCGGCGAACTACATCATCAAGAAGATTGTGATGCACTGCGTGGATAACGTCCTTGAAGGGGATCCCAACTTCTACTGGGGCCCACGACAATCAGTGTCGTCAACAATTTCACTTACCCGGGACAGTTAGGTAATTACTACATCACCAACAACGGCTACGACGGTGTGTGGGAGAGCCAGACCATGGCACTCCAGTTCACCACATGTGAATCCTGCATCGGCCGAGATCAAGAGCATCCGCTACTACAACTTGATGGGCCAGGAGAGCACGTCACCGTTTGAGGGTGTCAACATCATGGTTACCACTTACAAGGATGGCCACATCAGGTCGACCAAGTTCATGAAGTACCCCCCCCTCTGACGCCTGTCGTCACTTGATGAATAAGAGTCGCGCGACCCGCAATCAGGGGCCGCGCGACTTTTAATAATGCTGTCGTCAAGTGTTGTTGACTTAGAAGGTGCCGTTCAGCAGGAAGCCGATGAGAGCAGTCACATCCTGGATGTTGATAATGGTGTTGCCGTCAACGTCGGCATTGGCAAGATTGACGCCCTCGGTAGTTCCGTTCAACAGATAGTTGATGAGTACCGTTACGTCTTGGATGTTCCTGGCTGTGTCGCCGTTCACGTCACCGGGCAGAACTTCGGGAGCCTCGGGGAAGATGATGGTGTGGAACGAGGTGCCCTTGATCTTGGTTTCTGTACCGGCGGTGTAGTAGTAGGCGTTGGCAAAGTATTTCCAGCCGTTGACAACGTTGTCAAAGTCTGCCTGCACAGTCTTGGTCTCGCCCGGTTCCAGAACGATGGGCATGCTTATACCTTGTACCGAGGTACCGCTGTTGCCTGTCGTGTGCTTGTAGAGCTTGAAGGAGAGATCCTCGTTGTAGGTCTCGGTGCCGTTGTTGGTGACGGTGAGCTCTACGCTGAACTTGTCGCTGGTGACGATCTTGTTGGTGGCATCGGTGACATTCAGCACCTTCAGCGTGCCGCTCAGTGAAGCTTCGGGCATCGGGTTGACGGTTATCGTGCGGGTGGCGATGGGGGCACTACCGTCATCATTCCAGGACCAGGTGAGGGTGTAATCACCGGCAGCTGTCGGCATGAAGCGGAAGGGGATGTCGGCGGTCTCGCCCTTGCTGATGCTTACATAGGCTGCTGCAATAAAGGTATTGTTGGCAAACAGGTAAAGCAGATTGTTGTAAGAATCGCCATCGTTGGTGATGTTCATATTGATGTCAATGGGACGGCCATTGTGCATCATGCCTTCCATGGTGATGTCGTTGATGGTGTACTGGCGGTCTGCTGCTGAGCCATAACCCTTGATGGTGCACTCGTTGCCGTTGATGGTGACCTCAAAGTAGTTCTTGTCGGCACCGACACAAGGACGCCAGTTATCCAGGCCATACTCGCTGCACATGGGTAGGATGCGATAGGTACCGCTGGTCATGCCTTCGCCGAAGCTCACAACCTTTTCGGTGAGTGTGAAATAGTTTCCAGGCTTTACACCAGTGGTATAAGAGCTATACAGGCGCTCCATGAAGTTGTTATTCTCATCGAACAGACCCCAACCGAATCGGGCTGCAATCACCTGGGACGTGTAGTTGCGGAAGCGTCCCGTGATAGTTGCCCTGAAGTCAAAGTTGGTGCCCTCGCGCGTTGTTGAAGCGCTGTTCAAGGCAACATCCGAAACCGTCATGGCAAAAATGTTTTCTCCCTCTCCAGGCTCAATGCCCACGACGGCGGCCTGAGATAAAACGTAGCCGTAAGCGCCGCTGGCGCTGCCCGTACCCTGCAGGTCGGGGTTGAGCACGTTGAGCAGGAAGTAGCCGTTGCTCTGGCCGTTCCAGCCCCAGTTGAAGTGGTACAGACCTTCACCATTGTAGCCATCGCAGATGAAGGCGTGACCACCTGTCTTCTTGCTGCCGCTATAGATCACGGGGCGTCCTGCTGCCAACTCATTGTAGATGATGTCGGCCCACTCCTGGGCGGTGTAGTTGCTGCGATACAAGGAGTGAGCGCTGGCCTTGTAACCGAAGTAGGTGGACAGGAAGAAGGGCGAACGGGTGGTGGTGGCACCTGACGAACCATCCTTGAAGTCCATCTCGGCTGCCTGGGCGGCATATTGGGTCAGTGTGGCGGCGGCCAGACCCTCGACGCTCAAGGTGTCGCTGGTGAGGTAGCCGTCCTGCATAGCCTCCCAGTTAAAGGCAACGGGTTCAAGCGCTGGCATGACGATGCCCAGGCTCGATGTGGTGTACTCGGGGATGGTCATGGTGGGCTGTGCCGGCCATTTCCAGTAATACATCACCTGGGCCAGTGCTGTGGCAACACAACCAGCCACGGCACGAGAGCCGTTGATAAAAGGCAACAGATGGTTGTAAGGACCCTTCTGCGACCAGGTGCAGGTCAGCAACGGGCTAATGGCGGGACCGGCTGTCAGTTGGGGGGCAGCCATGTTGCCCTGGTCGAGAGCCTCGATCTGCTCGGCATAGCTATCAAGCAGCTCCTGCAGGGCCTCGGGAACGTCCTGGGCATTGAAGGAGCCCTTGTCACTGTAACCCAGCACGGCAGGTGCGCGGTCATCACCGGCAACGATGACATAGCCGTTGCGCTCGGCGTTAAACACATAGTAGGCAGCCTTGGTGCTTGTTGCGGGGGCGTTAAACTTGCCCTGCTTTTTAACCAACTGCAGATTGGTGGACTGCATTTTGTGGCTTGCCATGAAGTTCTCGGCAATGCTTCGTGCCTGACTATCACTGATAGTCTCGGCCCATGCGGTGCCGCAGGCCATAGCCAGAGACACCGTTAACAACAAAGTGAAAATCTTGTTCATTGGAGATTAATAGTTAAGATAATAATACTGATTTCACGGCAAAGGTAACTTTTTTTGGTGGAATTATTGCTACCTGAGGCCGAAAAATGTTGTATAAGTATCAATTAAAACGTCATGAACAACAAAAAGAGCTGGAACAACTTTGGAATATGCAATTCAAGTTGCTCCAGCTGACGTGTGATTGCAGCCTATGCCGTTTGATAAATCTGCCGTGTGATCATGGGCGGCACAGGAGTAGCAGCGTGCGTGCGCGGTGCAAGCGCCATGCCGTGCCATAGATGCTGTCCTCGTCGCCGTAGAGGGACATCAGCGTGTAGTTGGCGAGTGCGCTGACCATCGCGTTCTTCAGGTCAGTGGCAAGCGACAGCAACGGGCGCTTGTCGAGTGCCAGGCCCAGTACGATATTCTGGCTATCGATGTTGAAGTTGATGTTCTGGCTCACGATGTAGCCGCTCATGCGTGCCAGCAGGTCATCAAGACCCTCGCGCACGCGCCGGTCAACGATGGGTTCATTACTGCGGTTCACGCCCCAGGCGGTGGCGTTCTCGGCGGGGTGCCAGGTCCCCTCGGTGTAAATGGCTTGCTGGATCTCATCCAGGTTGATAACAATGTCAATGCGGTATTTCATGGTTTTTAGTTTTTAGTCGCTAGTCACTTATTCTAGATGATATTGAATTCCTCACTCCTAACTTCTCACTCCTCACTCCTCACTTCTAACCTCTAACTTCTAACTCCTAGTTTCTAATGGCGCGGGGGCGGGCCTGGGGGCAGATCTTGGTCAACGCGGTGGCGGGAGTGATGAAGAAGCGCGAGGCGCGGCAGTGTTCCAGCACATGGTCGACGGCGTCCTCGATGCTGATGCCGCGCTCTCGCAGGGTGGCAACTTGCCGAGCGATCTCAAACCACATCTGCTGGCGCAGGCGGCGCTTGGCAAGGCCCATTTCCTCGCTGGTGCGGAAGGTGCGGGCATTCCCTGCCTTCTTCTGCTCGGCATTCAGCAGGTGGCACACGCAGCGGTAGGCGCGTTCGTGGTCCACGTGGTAGTGGGGGTGTCCGTTGGCGATGGTAAACTCCACAGCGGCTCGACGTGCCTTGCACATCGGTAGCCCCTGTTCGATCAGGGCATCTAGGGTGGGGTGGTAGAGCTCCAGGAACTCCTTGTCGCGCTGCTGGCACAGCTCGCGCTTTCTGATTTCTGATTGCATGTCTTTCATGGTAAAAAGTGTGCTTAAATGGTAAAACAATAATTTTGACGTTGCAAAAATACAACATTGTTGGTGTTTTGTCAATACTTTTGGCTGATTTTTTTCAAAAAAATAATCAACAACCACAACAATGAGCCATGACAAAGGTTTCCATTGGGCTTTGATCTTCTCACGCGCGCATGCGTTGTTGTTGGGGGAGAATAATATTTTTTTCTTGTTTTTATTTTTTCTTCTATAGGGGGTTGTAGGGGGAAATCTTCTTTTTTGTTTTTATTCTTTTTGGGGGTTTTGTATTGGTTTTGGTTTTTGCCGTTTTTGGGCTTTTCGGTTTTTCTTGGTTTTTTCGGTTTTTTGCAGTTGTTGAAAACTTGTTGTACCTTTGTCGCCACATATATAAATAAGTAGAATCTGATTATGAAACATATCTTGTTGACTTTACTGGCTGTTATGGCAACATTGACAGTGGCAGCCCAGTCCAACCGTTTTTACATCGAGGACTTTGAGCTCGATAGGGATTCTGTCATCAGTGTGCCGGTAATGCTTGCCAACGAGACAGCGATGCGAGGCTTCCAGTTCGACATGTCATTGCCCGAAGGCATGGCGCTGGATGATTCCGACCTGACCAAGTACAGCAAGGGTTTCGATATGCATTTGGTGTGCCGTGCGTTGCCGGCACGTGGCTATATCGTGTTCGTTTTTCCAAGGAGTGCCACATGTTACCCACCAGCTACAGCGGCAGTAGTGACGTTGACCTTCAGCGCCAGTTCCGATTTCAAGGGGGGGGATGTGATCATCAGCGAGTGTAAAGGCTCCACCATGGACAACAAGAGCTTCACGCTCGATGGCGACACGACCTGCGTGACCGTCCCCGCCAGCTCCCTCATCGGCATCCCCATGGACCAGACCCAAGATAAAGGCATATTCTATTAGACCCTATCGTGTGGATTGTACGATCTGGTGCGATGGGCGGCAAGTGGTGGCTGGGGCTGTTAAGGCGGGCGGTAGAATGTCACTGACGCTGTGCCGAGAGCTTTAAATGGATTAATTACCTTCTCTTTTTAACATAGTTCATCAAAAAGCCTTTATAAATCAATAATGAGAAAGGAAAAGTTATTGAAAGACAAGAGCAGAAGCCGCTATCTGTGCTTTCTCTTGTTGGTTATCAGTGCGCTGTTTCGTGTAGTTGAGGCTGAAGCGACTACCTATGTGACCTTTAATGACGGTCGTCTCTATGTGTTCCCGGACACCTGTTTACAGACGATGACAGAAGAGGCAGGACGGATTTCCTTTGTCGCTCATGATGGGACAGTTTACTCCTATCCAATGGAGGCGATAGCATCCGTTGATGAGCAACTCAGCAAGGAATTGCCCACGTTTTCATACTTCAGGTTCAACAACAAGTACAATTATCAATTGTTCTCGGATGCTGTCGGAATAATTACCGATGATGTGGTCAGCGTGACTGTTGCGGGTATCGGCAAGAGGCTCACGTCATCGTTCATGTTGTCTGATGAGAATGCTCGTGCCTATGTTGACGGCAAGGAGCAGGAGAGTAAGGTGAGTCGCTTGCGTTTTGACAACAGCCGCACTTATGTCGTCGGTTATCCTGGTGACTTGATTCTTTCTCGTCAGGCGTCAGGTGAATATGCGATGTTGCCTTTTGGCAGGACATATACCATTCATGTGGATTTTCTGACCGACCACAGTACTTCTGTTCCTCGTATTGACATTAACACCGTGGGCGGCGTGAACATCACTAGCAAAACAGAGTATGTCGATGCTGAGATTGTCATTGATGGCGCTGGGGTATATCCGTCAATGACCGACTCGGTAAAGATCAGAGGCCGCGGGAATGCCTCATGGTCGTCCAATCCTGATGCAAAAAATCCGTACCGCCTGAAATTTGCAAAAAAAGTAAGGCCTTTGGGCCTTTCTAAAGGTATGAACTGGGTATTGTTGGCAAACAAGATAAAGGGGTCGATGTTGACCAATGCCATTGGTATGAAAGCCGCAAGTTTAATTGGTACGGTTGCTGTCAATGACATGATCCCGGTTGATTTATACGTCAATGGGACCTATAAAGGCAGCTACAATTTTACCGAGAAGGTGGGTTTCTCGAATAACAGTATAGACTTAGAAGATGAAACGGCTGCTGTTTTGCTTGAACTGGACGTGTATTATGAAGAAGCAGATACCCAAAAGTTCAAGACATCGATGAATAGCATCCCTGTCAACATCAAGCATCCCAATTTTGAAGAGGACAGCACTGTGCTCACGATGAACATGATTCAAAATCGGTTTAATCAATTTGTGGTAAGCGTCCTGTCTGGAAGTGATTTCTCTAAACAAGCAGATATAGACTGTTTGGCCCGTTATCTGATGCTTAATGATCTGATTCTGAATACCGAGATCATTCATCCCAAAAGCCTGTTCTGCTTTAATGCTAATCTCTTGGAAGACAGCAGTGAATTCTGTTTTGGACCAGTTTGGGATCTAGACTGGGCTTATGGTTACAATACATCCAATGCCACCTATTTTGGCTATAATGCAACAGCCGACTTATACCTTGCGCCTCTTGATCAACAGTACTTCATCAGGAGGCTGCGTTATGGGTCTGATACTGGTGAGCACTTGTTCGGGCTGTGGAAAGATTTCATGGGTGACAAGCTGGACGAGTTGTGTGAGTTCTGTCAGGACTATTATCAATATGTTGCACCGTCTTTCGCCAAGAATAAGGCGGCAGGTCTTGATAACACCAATTACGCTGCGCAGTCGGTCAAGGCTGCCAATTGGCTACGGCAGCGCGCCAATTTTATATTTGACAAGCTGAAGGCAGAGTTTGTGCTCGCTGGAGATGTGGATGGTGACGGTAAACTGAATATTGATGATGTTGCGTTGTTGATCAGTTATCTGCTGTCAGCCAATGGCGAAATGGTCAACATGGATAATGCCGATGTGGATGGCGACAAGATTATCAATATCAATGATGTCACAACATTGATTAGGATGTTGCTGGCAGGTGAATGATAGAATGTTTTAATACTTGACCCGGTGGAATCCCGATTAAACCAATCGGGATTTTCTGGGTCTAAGGTGAAACAATTAAAACCATTAGCGATGAAGAGATTATTGACTACGGTATTGTTGCTGCTGGCGATGGTCATGCCGCAGCAGGTGGAGGCAAAGGACTTCAGCAATGAGACCCTCAACTATGAGGTCGTCTATCACTGGGGCCTGATATGGAAGCATGCTGCCGATGCCACCTTGAGCACCCGCAAGACCAAGGACGGCTACTATGCCCAGCTCACGGGCAAAACACGCTCATGGGCCGACAAGGTCTATCCCGTGCGCGACACCCTCAAGTGCACGATGAACAATGACCTCAAACCCTTGCTCTATGAGAAGCTGACGCATGAGAAGGACTACTATGCCCGCGATGTCATCAAGTTCTCCTATAGTAGTAGCAACACCAAGGCCCATTGCACGCGTTACCGCAAGAGCGGCACCACGTCCATTGACCTGAGTGCCAAGTCGCAGGCCTATGATATGGTGAGCGTCTTCTACATGCTACGCAACCTGGACTATGATGAGTTGAGCCGCAACAAGAACTACACGACCATTATCTTCTCGGGCAAGGAGAAGGAGTACCTCACCATCAACTACAAGGGTGTGGAGAACATCAAGATGCGCGACGGCACCAAGCGTAAAGCCCACCGTATTGACTTCCGTTTCACCCAGGAGGGCGGCAAGAAGTCCAGCGACAACCTGAGCGCATGGATGTCGACCGAAGCCGACCGCATCCCCTTGCTGCTTGTGGGCAAGCTCCCTGTCGGCGAGGTCAAGTGTTTCTACAAGGGGTAGGGGACTATATCATCGATCAAAACCAGTCATCATAGCAGTGCTATGCGCTGAATAATTAAACTCAATTTGTATTCAGAAAAACAAATTGAGTTTTTATTTCATACATGATGAAGCACTGTTCCGTTTTTCACTTATAGTGGATTATTTGGGACAGATGTTTTTTGTTTATGCAATTTGTAGTAATTTTGCAGCGTTAAAACAGACCTTTTTTATCAGTAAGGATATGCGTAATATCATTCTTATAGCGCTTTGCGCCATTTCGTTAATGGCATCGTCCCAGGTGGTGACGTTGGACTCGTGCCGCCACATGGCGCTGCGCAACAATAAGGAAATCCAGCAGGCATCGCTTGCCATCGACAAGGCAGGCTATCAACGCAAGGAGGCCGCTGCCGCCTATCTGCCGCAGTTTGACCTCATGGCGGGTTATGTCTATAATTCGCGCAAGGTGTCGCTCATCAAGGAGGACCAGATGCTGCCCACCAAGTCGTTCAACCTGCAGACGGGCGCCTATGACTTCAACCTAGTCATCGATCCGCGCACTGGGGCTCCCCTGCAGCTCGAGAATGGTCAGTTTGTCCCCTCGACGGTGGCGCTGTTGCCCAAGAGTGGTCTGACCTATAACATCCACAACCTGATGGGTGGTGCCCTGACGGTGACTCAACCCATCTACATGGGCGGAAAAATCACTGCCATGAACGAGATTACCAACCTGGCCGAGCAGCTCGCCCGCGAGATGCGCGAGAGCAAGGTCGAGGATGTCATCTATAATGTTGATGCCGCCTACTGGCAGGTCGTTTCGCTCTGTGCCAAGCAGAAGCTTGCCACCAGCTATGTGGGTCTCGTGCAGAAACTCGATGATGATGTCAAGGCAATGGTCAACGAGGGTGTTGCCACCCGTGCCAATCAGCTCGCTGTTGATGTGAAACTCAACGAGGCCAACGTCGATCTGACTAAGGTCAACAATGGCGTGACCCTGTCGCGCATGCTGCTGGCGCAGCTGTGCGGCTTGCCCGTCAACACCATGATGACCCTAGCCGACGAGGGCCAAGACAACTTGGATATCACGCTTGCCCCGTCCAACTTCAATCTGAACGAGGTCTATGACAGGCGACATGACATCCGCTCGCTGACGTTGGCTACCAAGATCTATGACCAGCAGGTCAAGGTCGCTCGCAGCGAGATGATGCCCAAGCTGGCTGCTGTCGCTGCCCTGCACGCTACCAATCCCAACAGCTATGACGGTTTTGAGAATCGCTTTGGGGCGGCTTTCAGCGTCGGTGCAACCCTCAAGGTGCCCTTGTGGCACTGGGGTGGCTTGAGCAACAAGGTCAAGGCCGCCAAGGTCGAGGCCGACGTCAAGCGTCTGGAACTCGACGATGCTAAGGAGAAAATCGCCTTGCAGATCAGCCAGGCTGCCTTCCGTTATCAGGAGGCCTATAAGACCCTTGAGGCCACCAAGGCCAACCTGAATCAGGCCGACGAGAACCTGCGCATCGCTGGCATCGCCTTCAAGGAGGGAATGGGCACCATCGATGAGGTGCTTGCCGCCCAGACTGCATGGCTCAAAGCCAACAGCGAGAAAATTGATGCCGAGATCGACGTCCAGCTCACCCACGAGTACCTTGCCAAGGTCATGGGAACGATGAGCTATTAGGATAATAAAGACTGACAACTAAAAACTGACGACTCAATATGGAAAAAGACGAACAGAGAACTGTGGTCCGCAAGAAGGACAAAGCGCTGCTGGCAGCGCTGGCAGTGTTTGCACTGGTGATGGCTAGTATTGCCGTTGTGGGCATCCTGCTCATCCATCCCGCCGAAACGACCGTTCAGGGCCAGGCCGACTGTGACGCCGTGCGCGTGAGCGGTAAGCTGCCGGGTCGCATCGTGCGCTTCTATGTACACGAGGGCGACACGGTACACAAGGGTGACAAGCTGGTGAGCATCTATTCCAGCACCGTCGATGCCAAGTATTATCAGGCCAAGCAGATGCAGCAAGCTGCTGCTTCCCAGAACCAGAAGGCCGAGAAGGGTACCCGTGAGGAATTGAAACAGGGTGCCTACAACATGTGGCAGCAGGCCGTTGCCGCCCAGACTATCGCCGAGAAGACCTATCAGCGCGTGGAGAACCTCTACAAGCAGGGTGTTACCACCCAGCAGAAACGCGATGAGGCCAAGGCCGCCTATGACGCTGCCACCGCCCAGGTCAAAGCCGCCAAGGCGCAGTATGACCTGGCAGTAAAGGGTGCCCAGCAGGAGGACAAGAATGCCTCTCGCAGTATGGCAAATGCCGCACGAGGCACCGTTATGGAGGTCGAAAGCCTGCTCGAGGATCAGGTGCTTGTGGCTCCGTGTGACGGTGAGGTGAGTGAGATTTATCCGCAGGAGGGTGAGCTCGTGGCCATGGGAACTCCCATCATGTCGATCGCCAAGCTTGACGAGATGTGGGCGAGCTTCAGCGTGCGCGAGGAAATGTTGAATGATCTGCCGATGGGCAAGGTCGTCAACGTCCGTATCCCCGCCCTGAACAACATGCAGACCAAGATGTCGGTCTATTACATCCACGACATGGGCAGCTATGCCGTCTGGCAGGCCGCCAAGGCCCAGGGCCAGTATGACAGCAAGACCTTTGAGGTCAAGATGCGTCCCACCACCAAGGTGCCCAACCTGCGCCCCGGCATGTCGATTATTCTGGAGAAGTAGGTTTTAGGCTTTAGGTTTTAGGCTTTAGGTTTCTAGAGGGTCTAGATGATCTAGATATTCTAGAGGGTTGAGAAATTGAAAATAGAGAAGTGATGATTCTGAAATATATAGGGCGTTCTTTCAAGCGCGGGTGCATCCAGCTCGTGCGGCGACCCATGTATTTCCTGTTGATCGTCATCATGCCGCTGCTGTGCTGCTGGTACCTGATGGACCTGATCAAGAGCGGCAGCGTGCAGAATGTGCCTGTGGGCATCGTTGACCTGGACAACAGCATCATGTCACGACAAGTGTCGCGCACGCTGAACGGCTTCCAGCAGGTGAACATCTGCCACCGTTACAGCAATTTTGCCGAGGCTCGTGATGCCGTGCAGCGCGGCGAGGTGATGGGCTTCTTCCTCATTCCGGAATATCTCGAAGAGGAGGCACTGGGTGGTCGTCAGCCAGTGGTGAGCTACTATGTGAACTATGCCTATTATGCCCCTGCCTCGATGCAGTACAAGGGCTTCAAGACCATGTCATTGCTCGCCAACGGTGCCATCGTGCAGACAGCCCTGCGCACCGTGGGTATCCCGGAGCAGAAGATTGCAGCCGCCCTGCAGCCCTATCAGACACACATCCACATGCCAGGCAACCCGTTCATCAACTATGACTACTACTTGAACTCCACCTTTGTGCCCTGCTTCCTGTCGCTGTTCATCTTGCTGGTGACGGCATTCTCGCTGGGCATGGAACTCAAGTCGGGTCTGAGTCGCCAGTGGCTCAAGACCTCGGGCGACAGCATGTTCCTCGCCCTGGTGGGCAAGCTGGTGCCCCAGACGGTGCTGTTCACCGCCGTGGGCTGGTTTATCCAGTGGATGATGTACCGCTGCTATGACTTCCCGCTGAACTGCAACCCGTGGCACATGCTCAGCGCGATGTTCCTCCTTGTTGTGGCCAACCAAAGCTTTGCAGTACTGATGTTCTGCTTCACGCCCAACTTCCGCTACGGCACAATGTTGTGTACCCTGTTGGGTATGGTTTCGTTCTCGTTTACAGGATTCTCACTGCCCGAGGAGGCCTTGTACCCCTGGGTTGAGTCACTAGGCTATGTGATGCCGATCAAGTACTACTTCCTCATTATGGTTGACCAGGCGCTGAATGGCATCGACCTGTATTATTCAAGAGTATATTATGCTGCACTTATCGGGTTTACCATCCTGCCCATGCTGCTGTCATGGCGCTTGAAGAAGGAGTGTCTGAATCCCGTGTATATTCCCTGATAAGATATGACCGAAAAGATGAAACATAGCCGCCTGTTCCTGTGGTTTATCCAGGTGCTCAGGGTGTGTGGACGCGAGTTGCTGCTCGTGTTCCGCGATGAGGGTGTAGTCATCTTCTTCCTGCTGCTCAATGCGGTCTACCCTGTGTTGTATGCCCTGATTTATAACCCCGAGGTAGTGCGTGACGAGGCCGTTGTCGTCGTCGATGACAACCGCACAGCCATGAGCCGCGAACTCGTCCGCCGTATGGATGCGACCCAGGAGGTCTCCATCGTGGGCTATGCCGCCAACATGCAGGAGGCCCAGGAGGCGATGCACCGCAAGGCGTGCTACGGCATCCTGTATGTGCCGCGCGATTTTGCCCAGAGCGTTGAGCGTGGCGACCAGGGTCACGTGTCGCTCTATTGCGACATGAGCGTGATGATGCGTTACAAGGCGATGTTTACCGCCCTGTCTAATGTCACTCAGGCCATGGGCGGCGAGCGGCTGTCAGCCATCGTCGAGCCAGTGCTCAACATGGGTGGCAGCATCATCGAGAACCGTCAGGTGCCTGTGGGCAATCCTGCGATGGGTATTGCCAGCGCCGTGCTGCTGTTCATCTTGCCGCTGGTGCTGCAACAGAGTATGATATTGGGTATCGCCATGCTGCATGGCGGCAGCATTGAGCGTCGCCGCCGCAACGGCGGTCGTGACCCGATGGCCATCGAGGCCAGTCCTGGAGCCACGATTATCGGCAAGATGATGTGCCATCAGATCATCTACGTGCTCCCCGTCATCTATGTGCTGCACTATGTGCCGCTGATGTTCGGTTTCCCGCAGTATGGCAATCTCCTGCACATCATCTGTCTCGCCGTGCCGTTCATCATCGGCGTGTCGCTGATGGGACAGACGCTGCAGGCCTTTGTCAACGAGCGCGAGAGTGTCTTCCTGCTGTTCGTGTTCTCGTCGGTGGTGTTCGTCTTCCTGACAGGTGCTTCGTGGCCTCGCTACCTGATGTCGCGCTTGTGGTATGTCGTGGGCGACTGCGTCCCGGCAACTTGGATGAGTAATGGTTATGTCCTCATGCAGACCAACGGCGCCACCCTCTATCAAGTGTCTCACCACTACTGGATGATGTGGCTACAGGTGCCCGTGATGTTTATCCTGGCCTATCTGGTGGAGCGCTTCGTCAACCGTCGTCGTTATCGCTCGTGGATCGCTGCAAGCGAAGACAACCCCAAGGTGCTCACCCGCATTGACCTCGCCAAGAACGGCGTCGGATAAGCATTCCCCAATCCCCTCTCCTTGATTCCCTTTTCCCGGTAATAGCTGGCTGCTTCCATGTTTGTGCAAGAAATGACATATCCTGAAGGCACGCGAGTGCTGGTGTGGCGGCTCGACGAGGGCGCGCAGCAGTTGCTGGCACTGTGCCGAGAGGCGGGGATCGCAGCCGATGACTTGAATGACCTGCCTGAAAAGCGGCAACGTGAGAAGGCTGCCGAACGCCTGTTGCTGTATCATGCCATGGGATGCCCGGTGACCTTGTCCCATGACCCACAAGGGGCACCATCGGTCACGGTGCTTGCCATCAATGTCAGCATTACCCACACTCCTCATCTTGTGGCTGTTGCCATCAATGAGCAGCATGTTATCGGCCTCGATGCCGAGCAGATGGATCGTCGGCAGGTGTTGCGCGTCAGAGATAAGTTTCTGAACGACAACGAGAAGCGATTCATTGCCGTTGATCATCTTCCTGCCCATATTATTGCTTGGACTGCTAAGGAGGCCATCATCAAAGCAGAGCGTGACAGTTCCCTGGACTGGACCGACGGTATCATGCTGGAGCCCTTTGCGGCCAATGACCCTTGGCCTGATGAAATCTCCCTTGTCGCCCATTGTCGTGGCCGCCGTTACTCGCTGATG
>Ga0310697_10002115_pt1 | contig 21680 bp, 18 predicted proteins | sample 172DNAGHGlowgp2_FD_203883 | JGI IMG/M metagenome (GOLD analysis project Ga0310697, IMG submission 203883) | Sheep rumen microbial communities from Palmerston North, Manawatu-Wanganui, New Zealand - 1728 DNA GHGlow gp2 (v2) (version 2) | ecosystem: Host-associated > Mammals > Digestive system >... | reverse complement strand
GGTCATCGATGTTTCAGTAGTACCGCGCGTAGACACCCCATAAGTAACAATGACCAGCTTTCTACTGCGATATCCTTTGAGCTTCTTATAATCTTCCATAAAGGAGTCGCCGACTGTGTTATTGTCACAATCTTGAATTGCACCCTCAAGAAGCGTGAATTGATAGGCGCCTACGCCTTTTCCCGCAGTCAGGGCGTAGGCGGTACCATCAACGGCGACATCATATTGGGTACGAAAAGGCTGAGCACCCCCGGTAGCCCCTACGAGAGCGTACTTCCTTACACGGGCCTCCGCGCCCAGCTTCACATCTACGGGGCATGCCTTATCCAGACCGGGAAGGTTTATCTTATAGATGTATGGAACACTAAATATACTATTCTGCGGCATAGCTGTTAATTGCTGGTTTTACCGGATTTTTGTCCACCAAGGTTGAGTAGTGCGTCTAGGATGTCCTGAAGGATGCCCATCAGGCCGTCGCGCGCCGACAGTTCTTTAGCAAGTTCAAGACGCTCTTCCGGCTTGGTTTTGCCCATTTTATCCGCGTAGTCTTTGAACTCTTGCGTTTCCGCCAGCTTTTTGGCAACAGCTTCGCTCGTAACTTTTTCGCCCTTCTGCCGAAGCTGTGCGCGAACCACATCAGCCTGTTTTGCGGCACGGATGCGTTTTGCTGCAGTGCCGGCGGCGTCTTCAACCCCGTCTGCTTCGTACTGTGCACGATATTTGGCGAAAGCAGCCACCTCCTCATCGGAATATTCGATACCCTTACCGGAGGCCTGGAGGTAGATTCTGTCTAATGTAGCAGATCCGATAAGCATCCCTTTGGAGGCCTTTTTCAACTCATCGTAGGTAACACCTTCCTTCTGGGCGGTCTTCATAAGGTTTTCACGGGCTTCCAGAAGTTTCTCTCCAGACAATCCTGGAGCTTGAGCAAACAAAATAGCCTCCCCGGCAGCCCCTAGTTTACCTGCGGCATTGAATAGATTCTTCAGTCTTTCGGCACCACCCTCACCGAGTTTCATTTTATCCGCCATCTTATTAAACATCTGTTCGCGGTCTTCTTTACTGTTTCCTACCTCAAAGTTGTTCAGCCCCAGTGCCGCTTTAACGATGTTGGAAATGCTCATGGCCGAGGTTTGTTCACTCATGAATGCGTTGACTACGCCCGTTAACCCTCCGGGACGGATTTGTCCTCGTATTCTTCTGAAGGCGTCCCCCGCTAGGTTCTGTTGAATAGTATTATAAGCCCCCTGCGCACTGCCAATAGTAGCCATAGCAGTCTGCCACGTAGAAGCGCCTGTTATCTCCATAGCGGCAGAACCAAGCGCCATACCGATCTGACTGGCTTTGTTGACCCCTACCAGCTGTGACAGTCTCTCCTGAATATTGGAGATATCGTAATTACCATCGAGAATGGCTTTGAATTTCTCATCATTAGTATCTATACCGAAGCGTTTCAAAATCCGTTCTTTGGCTTTATCAAAACGTTGGGAGTATTGAGTACGCGCTGCCGCGGTGAGCGTGGTGTCAGCCATTGCCTGTGTAACAGCGGCGCTCCCCATAAAGGTGGCGTCTATATCTTTTTGCGCTGCAAGATACGCTTGCGCCTGTTCAGCGATGCCGCCTTTAGATCCATATTCTTTCGCCATGGCGCGCATGAATTCAGCTTTAGTATCAGCGTTGTCTTCCTTTTTATTGGTTTGCCGCCAATGCACATAAGCTGCGGCCATACTGCGAAGACTGCCATTTGCCATCATACGGGCGTTATCTTGAGCAAGGGCATTCCCAAACTCGATATCGTTAAGACCTTCTATCTTGACGCCATAATTCATGGCCGCAGCAGAGGCTGTAGCCATTGCCGTAGCCTGCATGAGTGAACCACCCATTGGGGCAATCAATCCATATTGTGTAGCCACCATGTTGGCGAGCCCGCGTTCATCGATACGCCCATCCATAAGAACATTCCGCATTGCTGAAGATATATCGGAGACGCGCCCGGTGGCGGTAGCAACCAGTTTACTTCCGGTGAGCTTTTCAAAGGAGCTGAGGATCTTCTCCACCGGGCCATCGATGACGTCGCGCAACATATTGACCGATTCAGCGTACTTCTGCAGCTCGTTATTGATTTCATTGATGCGCTGGGTCTTACCCTCTTTACTCTTGATGCCGGCTACAGCATCAAAGCCACCTACCTGTGCGTATGCACCTGCAAGTTTACCAACGTCCTCGATGCCCATTCCGCCGAACTGCTTGTTGGCGGCTGCAATCAGTGTCGAGGATATCCAGTCATTTGCTGTGCCCAGATACGCGGCCTGCGCGGCCACATCGACGGTGTGTCCGGCAGCATTGGGGTCCCACTGAGCGCTTCTGCCGTAGATGGCACTGGTCATCGAGCCTGCAGCGGCGCGCACCCGAGGTTCGATGAGTGCGTTAGTGAGGAACGCGGTCAGTTGATTAGGATTGGCTGCTTCCTTTTTGGCCTGCTCGGCATCGTAGCCCATGAACCGCAACATGTTTTCTGTTGCGGTTTGGCTGATTTGCTTATAAGCCCCAGCGCGGCCTTCGGAGAGATAGTCGTGGATGACATTAGTCCGCCGAGCTTTGGCAATATTATACTCAACGGTCTTAGTAGGATCATATCCAAGATAATTAAGGCCAAAGCCGGGGGAGCCCAAAGCACTCTGCAGCAGGCTTTCTACCCGCTGACGCATGCCCGGCATCTGCAAGAGTATTTGCAGAATGGAATTAAGATCTGTTGGCATTCTGGATCTGTTTAAGTTCGGCTATCTTGTCTTGGATCGTTCGAGCGCTTTGCACCGGGGCTTTATTTCGCTGCCAAGGGAGCGTACGGGCACGGAGTGCACCGTCGACCCACTTATCCGTTAAATACACGTTTCTACCATCATCAACAGTTGGATACAGCGCCAATATCGACAGCTCGCGCTGCATCTCCAACCGTTCAAATATCAGCTCCTCGATAAATCGTTTAACGGGGCGACTGTAATCTATAGCGTGGGCGATGTGCGCATCAATCGCTAATTGCGCCCAGCGCCCTTCCAAAAATTTTCATCTTGCGCCGCGAGCATCAGAGCCGCACACAGCTTGGAGAACTCGTTGTAGGTACTCCGCAGAGCCTGGAGCTGAATGATGGGCATGTTCAGCAGCACATCGGGCAGTTCCATCTTTTCCAGAGCGGAGATACGATCGTCCAAAGAAGCCTGATAAATGATCCGTGCACTACCTTCCTTGGGGTGCTGAACAACGCTGGTAAGGCTCGAAATCAGAGAGAAATCAGCAGCATCCGCAATGGAAGCATTACCCTGCTTGGCACGTTCGATAATGGCATGCTCCTGCAGACGGAGAAGCTTTCCGGTGGCTTCCTCAAAAGAGACAACAAGCACACCACCATAGAGATCATAAGTTTTGGTGAACGGGGTCTGCGCCAGAGCTGCACGGAAGTACTCCTGAAGCTGATTGTCGTCTACCGGAGTGTACTCTTCGCGCTGATCAAAACCACAGCGCTTACACTTGTGCTCGGTGTCGTCCTTAACCGCATTATCAATAAGTTGTTCAGTAGATTCTTCGGCCATTGTAGTCATCCTTTCTACCCATTGTTGGGTTTTGCTTTCGGCACTTTATTGAATCCGTACTCGGTATTTTTTACGGTATCGTAGACGCCCGAGGTTTCCCAGAACGCCTTACCGGGGTAAATATACTGTTTTTCTCCGTCATTGGCAACGTAACCGTCGTTGACGGTATTGGCTTTGTTGCCTTCGGGCATGGTCGTAGTGAGTCTGTAACGACATCCTTTGCTTGGAGTACCGAAAGTAAACGAGAGCTTGGAAGTATTGCGCCATTCCAGTTCTTCGGTGCTGTCATTCTCGAAATCAGTGATCTGAGGTTCGGGTATTTTAGCATCCGAGAACCTTGCACAGGTTCTCCGCACCGCGTCGGCAGCGGATATGGGCTGCACCTTGTCCTGTTTTTGGAGGGCACAGATCTCACCACCGACTACCTGATTGGTCACCCACAGCAGATTGTCGCCGAGAATAGGTCCTTTGACATGCAACCCGCCTGCGTCGCTGATGATGTCCAACGAACCGGTATTAGTAAACTTCTTGGTGGTCATCTGGCCGTCCTTGTCCATCACCGGAAGCTTCACGGTCTTTTTAGTGGAATAGATACCGCCGGCAATCGTCAGAGTACCCGCGGCAGTAAGGTCGGAAGCCAAACGCAGCGCGGTGTTCTCTCCGGTAAGGCTGAGCTTGTTGCTATCGATCTTGATGTCATCACCATAGATGCGAACATTGCCGGTACCGGCGAGTACCTGAAACACACCCGCGGTACCTTTGTTATTGGTATAGGGATCTCTGCATGTCACACCAACATAGAGTCCATCCACCCGGATGTTGTCTGCCATGAGTTGGAGGATGTTCTTGGATTCGATGACGGTTTCACCGGTTGGCTCTTTATCACCGGACTGAAGTCGGAGATTGTTTCCGGCAATATGACGAAGATCACCACGAGAGGCTTGGATGCTGGTATCTTGCTCGGCGTAGAGGGTACGGTTTGCTCCGGCTAATTCAATAGTATCGCGTGCGGACACCATGAACAGATTGTTCATCGCATGAAGTTCGATGTTTCCATGCGACAAAAGAATGTAGCTTCCCCAAGCATCAGTAAGACGTATCCCGCCATCGTCCAGCCAATCAATCGTAGCTTTACCCGGTTTGATTTCAATCTTTTCACCCGGCATCAGGCTGTCGGACAGTTCTACAGATTTCCCCTCTTCGTATTCACCCTTGTCCAAAGCCAAGAAAGATTCAGGATACCCATTCAAGGCAAAGAGCGCAGCATCTTCCGACACCAACCAGTTGTCTTGATCAGACGTATCCAGCTCGGACAGGGGATCCCCAAGGAGTTCCGGAGTGGGGGTGTAGTCCGATTGTTTTTCGGAATTGAGCCGCGGTCCAATGTATTGTGTCGCACTAAGCCCGGGACACCGTCCTATGGACAGTCTTGTAGCTGCGTAGATGGTCTTGGTGCCATCCAATCCCTCGTATTCAGTGTAAAGAGGTTTCTCACTATCTTCAGATAGAATGGTGCGGTGTTTACCGTAGAGAATATCGCCGCTTTGGGTAATTTCTCTATAAGTAGGCTCAGCATCCTCGGAGACGGCGCTGATATCGGTTTCATCCTCCTGTAGACAGCTATACCACGCATCGTCTACATTTCCGCAGGACTTTTCTGTAGTGATCGTGGAGCGATTGAGGATGGCAATATCGCGAACGGAGTTGACCGCGGATTCGGTTCTAAGAAAGCTTCTTTGGATGATACGACGATCAAGCCCGCTCACCAGCACTTCCGCGCAATTTCCACGGAAACCGGCAAAGTAGTCTCCGAGCATCAAGGAGACCAATCTGCCGGCAGCTTCAACATCCCCGGGAAGCATGTCGGATGCCCCATGTCCGGACATCAATCTACCGGCTGTAAGCTGCGCAGTGGTCTCTATGTTGGAGAACAACGGAAACTCTCTATATGTCAGATTATCCCCATCCCACTGCGAAGCCTGAACAAGATCTTCGACTTTCTGGACAGCAATCGTATTCAGCGGGGCATTGCCGATGATATATCCGATACTCGTCAGGTCGTGTGAAGCATAATTCAGTTGATAGAGGTAAAGAACTATATCACCGATGCTGTAAGTATGGTGGATCTGCACACCAAAAATGGTGTTTCCCAACGCCCCTAAAGAAATACAGGGCGTAGGTACTGTCGCATTGGCACCCGGATACGGTGTAACACCGTAAACCTGGGTGTAGGGATTGGCAGTAGCCACCAAGCCTAATCCGATGTGATACACCGGATCGCTGGCATTGAAGATGGAGCTTAAGTCGGCCATATAGTGAAAACGCCCCGGCCGTCACTGTCAGACAGCGCGGGGCGTTGTTTAGTACCTATTGAGATCAGTCAAAGGACATCCCGGTAAACTCGAAGGAGGCGCTGGCGATGTAGTAGAGCACACCGTCCTGCTCGATACGGGTATTGATACCTACCGCAACCGGGATAACACCGGTAAGGACGATCTTGTCACTGTTGAACGAATTACCGTCACAAGCCTGCAGAGACTTGGTTTTGATTGTGGCAGTACGCACCGCCTTGCAGGGATTGTCAAGATTCGGCCCGAACAATTCTGCAAAGTCCTTGGCGCGGCCAAGAAGCCCGCTGACCTGCATAGTGCCATTGCCGATACCGACAATGTAGGCACATCCGGGGATGTTGATGAAGTACCGGCGAGCAACGCTGCGGGCGAAGTTGATGCCCACACCATCGATCAGCAGCGCGGTATCGACATCGCCGACTGAACCGCGATCACTGTTGAAGGTAAGGATACCGCTAGTGCCTTCCCCATTAAGTCCGGGGGTCGACACATATTTGACACTCAGTTGATCGGAGTTGAAGATTGTATTAGACATAGTTGGTCACCTCTTAGAAAAGGTTGAAGGTGAACTTACCGTCCAGATACACATCCGGAAGATCGAGGTTGATCTCACCGATAACTCCGGCGGTGTTGTTCGGGTCTTGTTCGATATTGACGCTTTCGATCGAGATGATCTGAGGACCGATGAGCGGGTCATAAGTCCTCCGCAGGATCGCATCAAGTGCGTGCATCACATTGGTGTAGATCTTGTCGATCAGCGCGGCCGTGACGTTGCAGTTCCCCTTGAGGAAGGAGATCTGACTGCGCACGAAGCGGAGAATGTTGTCTCCGTTGGAGACTGCGCTGTCTTCCTCGGCGATCGTTCCAACGCCGCCGGTAGTGATGGCATGCCGCGAAACGGTCTCGCCTTCGCTATTCTTGTAGCAGACCCAGACACCGCCGTTGTTCATGACGTCGTAGTCTTCCTCGGTGAAACCAATGGAATCACCGATCGAAACACCAGGAATAACAACATCGGTCAGCGGGGCGTGCGGAGCCATTGCGCCGCGCATCGCGGCAAGCACCAGCACGATGTACTGGGCATCTTGGAACTCCTCTCCGGCAACGGTGTTGCCAGCCTCGGCGTACACGTAGTTGACACGGTGGTTTCTGTAGGAAGTGGCCTCCGCCGCAATACGCTGAGCAAACTCGCTGGCAGATTCACCAGCACCCTGCTGGAGCTGCGAGAACACCCACAGACGTTTCATCTGTGCGATCTCGGGTTTGCTGTACTTGGCGACGATGTCAAGTGCGTCGGTGATGATATCACTGTTTTGGATAAGCGGAACAAGCGCATAAGCCGCTTCATACTTACCGGCAACACCCAAAGCTGCCTTGAAATCCGAAGTAGCCTCGCCCTTGGTAGCCATCAGATAGAAATTGTCAAAACCGGTTTGGATACCGGCCTTATAAGCCATGCCAAGCGGGTTGTCCGCAGTCATCTCGCCAACCCAGCTGGAAGCCGCAGATGCAGCATAAAGGTGGTTGACATCATCTGTACGGAGTTCGTTATAGTTGACCACGATCGCCGCGCCGGAGATAACCGGCGTCTCCACGTTCCCGCCGCTGGAGTACACACAGGTGGCTCCGGAAGCAATGGTCACGCTGTCGGCACCCACCGTAACACCGCCGGAGATCAAATACTCGCCCGGAAGCGGAGTGGTATCACTATCACTGGCGAACTGAACGATAGGATTAACGGCGTAGACCTTCACACTGCTCGAAACGAGTGTTGCTCCGGACACGTAAGCACTTTCGACAATGCTTCGTTGTGGATATTCAACACTGAGCGCAGCACCGCTGTAAACGACCGCACCGCTACTGACGATATTGTTGCCGGCTTTGTCGTTGTGGACGATATAACGCGGCCCGATAAAAACCGGCGTAAGGTTATCAGCGCCGTTGATCGGAGTAACCGCACCGTAATTCAAATAATAACGGGTTTGGGGTTTCGACCGAGTTGCCATTGTAGTTCCTCAGGTTAACGCATAAGGGCCGTCCGCCCCGCCGCGAATTCTAAGATTAAGTGATACACTTCTTAATATAGTATCAGTGTGGGAGTAATTCCATGTAGTCAAAGGTACTCCCGCATTGACGCTTACTTTGGAGAAGAAATAGTTGGCTGTGGTGTCCCTGAATTGTTTGGTCACACCACAAGTAACATTCGAGAGGCACAGATTGTAATTCCGCAATATCGGCGTAAATGCGAGCAGGAATTGGCTAAGCTCCAACGCCATATACTCCGTCATGCGATAGTTGGGAGTCTTGATCTCGAAGTAGATGGTCACCGTGGGGTGGTTGGTAGTTTCATTCGGCCTACCGCCATAGAGAGCCATTCGCGTGAACAGAATATCCGAGCGCCCCATAGCAATTTCCGGAGTAGCTACTGCTGAAGGAATGCTGGTTTCGGCATTGACGATTCGCAACTCATAATTGCACGGAAACATGTCAGCCAATGCCTCACGCGTGAACTCTCGGTTGTTGAAGAATTGCTCAACAGCCACCTTGAGCACGCATATGCCATCAAAGATATCCCGGCAGAACTCCGGTTTGGGAGGTTGTTGTAAAACTACATCAGCCATTTGTGTTTATCCAAAAAGCGGCGGACGCCAACTACGTTTCTTGGCGTCTTCCCGCGCCTTACGCTGCGCCTCTGCTTGTGCGTTTCGTCTTGCTTGTTGCTGTTTGAACAGTTCCAGCTGCGCGGCATTGTCCTGGCGATCGGTTAATCTGCGCTTAGCCGCTTCTCGTAGATAAGCAGGCGTGTCCTTATCCGCTGCTATACGCGCAGCTGCCGAGTTCTCGTTGACCTCCTGCATATTTATATCGTGGCGTCCGATGTTGTGCTGGCCACGATAGTATTCGATCTCTCGACGCTGCTGTTCAGGTGTCATGTTTTGGCTACGCGCTTGAGTATAAGCGCTCTGGACACGGCGTTCTGCTGTCTCTCTTGCATTGGTATCGTAGGCCTGCGGTGTAGTTGGTTTCAACGACTGATACTCGCGTTCGACTGCAGCATCGTACCCCACCGCTTGCGGATTGTTTTTCGGGTCTGCCACTGTAACGTGGCGCATACCCTTATTATCTGTGTGGGCAGTATATCCTAAGCCTTGCTTATTGTTACTAGCCAGGGTACGGGATTTGATGGCAGTCCCGCGTGCCTGCGCATCCGCCAGAGCCGCATCCTTGTATCGTGGCACCGGAGGCGTTACGGGTTTGCTTTGCGGTTGCTGCGAAGAGTAGGAGTAGTCTGTGTCATCATTGCCTCCCGTGTCACCTTCGGGGTAGTCGGTCTCAGGAGGATTCTGTGAACCGGCGGTTTGCACCGGGGTCCGTGTCTTCGCTGACGCAGCCGGTGCAGACTGTACCGCGGGTTGCTGCGTGTTTTCCTCATCGCCCGACTCGTCCAGCTCTTGTTGTTCCCACTGGCTGTAATCCGGGGTCTTGGCGATAGGTGTTTTAGGCGTAGGTTGCGGAGATTTAATCGCAGGCTGCGCGCTGTTTCCAACAGTAGGTATTGGCTGCGCCGTGGGCTGTGTTATCGCCGGTGTCGTCGGCGCTGATTTCAGTGTTGTGGGCTTTGCCGGTTGTGCCTTGGGGGGAGCGGGCTGTTTTGGCTGTGCCGCGGGGGGCGGGTTTGCTGCAGGTGTCGCATTCGTGTTACCCGCCGGGGGATAAGACACCGGGGGTAGTGGTCGGCCGAGCTTGTTATTCATTGTATCAAACGCACCCGCCGCACCGGCGGCTAGTCCCTGGTGTAAGTTGTCCAATCCTGGCACATTAAACCGCAAAGCTGCCAACTTGTGCATAACGCACAGTACTTTAACTTTTTCGAGTGTCATTGGTGATATTCCACAAAGTTTTATACCGTATTTCCTCGGGAAGGATCTGACAAGTTGCCAACATATACACTACCGGAGTATTGGCTACCGAAGCAATCGTTTCGGCTCTGATAATGTCGTATAGTTCGGAACCGACACGAATGAGATCATGCGACCGCAGAATCCCTCCGAAAGTAGTCCGGAAAGATTGTGTGGGCACATCGATTTGATTGGCTTCCGTGCCTTGTTGTTTAGGTGCGTGCGGTGTAGCCATAAGCATTCTGATCTGGGTAGGATATTTATAGTATCCGCCAACGATCCCAGTGCCATAGCATACAGGGCAAAAGATGTCCGAACCCTGAGTAGGACAGCCGGAATCGCATTCGGGACAACGCTCGCCGAAACGTTTACGGAGATACAAAGTACCGAGAGGTGCGCCATAGGGTTGTGCTTTATAAAGCACATGCTCTCTGCGGCGGAACTCTCTGACGAGACGGTAAGCTTTATCCCCGATATAGGTAGCAGGAATGTTATCCACTACGCAGGTATCGCCGGAGGTGGAGAATCCCTCCAGCCGATAAATATCAAAGGTGGAAGCGGGTGCGTCTTCAAGATAGACAAAATCGGTAGTGATGTTGTCCTGAATAAGCACCCATTCCTGCCCTTCGCGTGTTCCGTACACCCGGCACTTGAATATGGTGAAACCATCCGCCGGTTCCCATTTGAGCAGGCGGGTGGTCCCAGTGCTTATGCACGAGATATTACGGAACATGCGTGGTTGCACAATCAGCCTATATCGTTACGTCGGTAAGGCGCGTTAGGCGTCCTACGGGACGACATGGTAGCGCGATTAATAACATTTGCTTCGTTGACAGCGTCAATCTTACTTGGATCACGCAGTTCTCCGGGGTTAATCCAATTAACGCGACGTTTATGCTGATCTATGGGTGCTAATGCCTTCTTCTCGTCAAAAGCCCGGGCATTCTCTTCACCACCCTGTACATAGTTGTCGTAGAATTTTCTTTGAACCTCGCCCTCAGTAGGAAGTTTACTAAAGAGGTTAAATGGCGATCGGGTTTTGAAAAGCTTTGCCATTTTACCTGCTTTTTCCCATGCTTCGCGTAACCGAATCTTTTTTTGTTCTGCCGCATCGATCGGTAGTAATCGGTGTTCACCCGGTCGTTTGTAATTATTACTGCGCGCACGATATTCGGGCGTCAACTCCGGGGCTGCTGGCTTTACCGGGGCGGTAACCGTTTTTGCTTTGGTATCCACGCCCGCGAGACGCGCACGCAGTTCCGCAGCGGCAGTCATCTGGTCCCCGCGAGCGTTCAGCTGATTATAATAGCCTTCGAGGTTATTGTTGGGAATTTCCCCATTAATCAGCTTAATCTTTCCTTCGGGAGATATCACGGGCTCTACTATCCTGCCTCTGTAGGCATAAGCACCTGTCGGAGAGGCAACCGATGGTGGCACCTTAACCACGGATGTGGACTGATATTTTACAGGGGGGTGTTCATCTGCCCTTTTTATGATAGCGGACGCGAACTTCTTCAGCTCTTCGTTTGTAGGTGCAACGGCAGACGCTGTTTTTTTCTGTGGAGCCGTACGCTCAGCATCTTCAGCAATGATACGACCAAGACGCTTCCAGCGATTATAAGAAGCCACACCCGGGATCAACCACGACTTCCACGCAGACCCTTTATCGTGCTTAAGTTGCTCCTCTGCAGTACGAGTAGGAGTAATTGCCGCAACGATAGGAGCAGCCAATTCCGCAGCGATTGCTGCTACACCGAGACTGCCAGCACCGACTTCAGCGGCGAGCCGTCCCCCACTGACGCTGTCCATCATTCCATTGTACGCGGCTTCACCAGCCTTCCAATAATCTCGGCCTTCTCGGCTCGCCAGCTCTTGTGCATCGTACATGGCTTTCCGCGCTTCTGTCTCACGCGCGTCACGAGATATAGCAGCACCGCCGCCCAACAGGGCTCCCAGTACCAGCCCCGGAGCAGCGATCTCTTCGGCAGCGACGTGCGACCCGGCGGCTTTACCCGCGCGAGCAAGGATCTCGCGGCGGCGTCTAATATCACGATAAGGCGCAGTGAAAAAACCACCCACCGGGTTCTTATCATATCCGCTGATTTCTTCTTTAGAGGGTTCACCGCTCGCTCCGGCAACTGCACGCATAATGCCGCTGCCCAGTGCTATGTTGGCAAGTGTACTCGGTATAAATGTAGCTCCCACACTATCCGAATATCCGCCGGCAAGCTTTTTCAGCAGCGCCTTGTTCAATTCGTCCGATGCTTGTTTGTAGAGTTTCTTCATGTTAAACTGTCCATTGTTTTTTGCTTCTTCTTCGAGCACCTTTAGCGCGTTAAGTACCCTTCTACCCCGCAGGCTGTCAGCCCGAACTGTCTCAGGCAGGCCAAGTGTCCGTCGAACGGCGTTATCTATGCTATTCGTACTGGCGAGTAGTTTTCGCTCCAGGGTTTTGATCGGGTTTAACATTACTTCACAGGTAGCTTATGCTACGGTTAAAGGATTCAATGTTCTCTTGATTCTTAGCCTGTGCCATACCGCCGGACCACTCATCCTTGTACATCTTCAGCAGCTTCGCGTAAGCGTCAGCGCGGCGCTCCAGATCCACTTGGGTATTTCCGGCGGCATAGGACATACGATTACGCTCCAGCATCGTCCAAAGACTCTGCAGAAGCATATAAATAGTACCACGCCGTAGTATCTCCGGATAGGGGAAGGTTTCCCCGGAATAAGGAGTCAACCGCGGTCCGGTGTTATTCCACTGTTGGATGGCTCTCTGAACAGCATTGCAGATATCCCATGTACCTACTTCCTGGCTGTCGAGCAGATGATTGTCCTCGAAGCTGATATCGCCCAACTCGGAGCGGACGCTTTCGAGAGACATGTGCGGGTTGTCCCGTTGCGGAACAATGGCATTATTTACAACCGCATAAGTTTCATAGGAACCTATCGGATTCTTATCGACGTCTTCTAGAATAAGCTGGAAAAGATAGTATCCGCGCTTCATCTTCTGCGGAATACTGATGGAGAACTCCAATTTGTCCGACTTTTCGGGGATCTCTACATCTTCAGAGCTTCTGAGAACAGGTTCGTCCTCGTGGAGGAAAGGCCGGATATAGAATTTGTAGTAAGAAGCAGAGATGACTCCGGGAGTGGCGTCAGTAACCACATCCCGGAGCTGAATAGTGAACTTGTTGAGCATCCCCGAAGTCAGAACGATGGCATCAAGCGTAGTCTTCCAAGAGACACGCTGTTCAAGGGATTGGGGGATGATCACATTTTGCATCAAAGAGCCACTACTTCTTTTTTGGATTTGCGTCCGCGTTTCGGAGCGGGTTTATCTTCGAGCAGCTCGGACACTTTGGGAGTATCCGCAGCTTTCTCGGGTTCGCTGTGGAGATTCTTTTCTTCCAAAGTCTCGGTCACCTTTTCATTGGCGTCGATGACCTGCGCCTCTTTCTTGATACCCGCTGCTTCCGCTGCCTGGATGGCGACCTTCTGTTCATAGCGAGTATCCTTGGTGACCTTGGGCTCTTCCATCACCGGATCGGGCGGAAGTTCTCCCGGAGGAAGCGTACCTTCCGGACGGATCTGGCGCTTGCGCTCTTCAAAGTTCTCTGGCTTCTTTTCGACTTTCGGAGGAGCCTGCATGTTCAAAGCATTCTGAACCTTGAGCGGAACGTGCGCAAAATTGGCCGGAACGGCGCTGGAGAAGTCGGGGTCGAAGATATAGGTGATAGCTACCCGGCCGCGTTTGGCATCACCAAGGAGCGCTCCCAGAGCCTTGTTGTTCTCCCACTTGGTGAAAGGGTCGAAGTTGTAGATGGTCTCGCTCTCCGGCCGCAGATAAATACGATTGGTGACGCCGTAGATGATCGGCTTCTGCGTAAGATTGCGAATCGAGGTTTTCAGCGGGCCCTGCATAGGGTGGTCCTTTCTTTGTTGGTGTCCCTATCAAAAAATCAGCGGGACTTGGTTGGCTTCTATTTACCATTGAACGCGGTGTGCCGAAGTTTGGCGCGTTAAAAGGGCAAAAACAAGGGTAGGAAACCCTACCCTTGTTCGCTTAGGCAGCTATCAGTTGCTGCTGCCGGTCGGAAGCCACGAATCGGCATCGGTGACGCCTTCCGTGAAGTCCACGCGGTAGACCGCGCCCGGATTCGGCATGTTGATACCGATCATTTCCTGCGCACCCATCTTGAGGATGATATTGCGCTCGACCTCGGTGAAGATCTCGGCTTCGCCATAGGTCAGGAAATCGCCCAAACGGGTCGGCTCGGTATACATGTAGAGAGTCCGATACGGGATCAGGAGACGGCTGAGAGCCGTGATCCACTTGACGCCCCACAGATTCTCTTCCAGCATCTCGGTGTTCCCGAAGAGGGTCTTCTCGACCACGCCCTCGGTCTGCTCGTAGGCCTTGAACTTGCCGATGATGTCGAACCACAGCGCACGCTGCATCAGGCAGCGGGCAACCGACAGACCCTGAAGGCTGAGGGCCATGCCCTTGAGCGCTTCCGCAAGGCTCTCGGTCGAAACTTCCTCGCCAAGCTCGATGTAGCGCTTGGTACCGGTGTTCGCCATGTCGTCGACTTCGCCCTTGGTCGGGAGCATCGCATCCGACAGACCGACGAAGAACTTATCCTCCTTCTGGAGGACGTCCATCATCATGAGGTCCTTGAACACGTCAACCAGCGGTCCGCGATATGCTTCGAGGAAGATCTTGTCGATGCGGTACACCGGCGAGAAAATCCGCAGCATATAGATGCGGTACTTATTGGCGTGCATGTAGCTCTGCATCGTGCCGGTATCGTAGTTCACGCCGATCGCACCAGCGCTGTAGGGCTGGAACGTACGGATGACGTACGGGTCGATGCTGTCATCGGTGTACGCGAACTCGTCCGCGCTGATCGGTTCGGGATCCATCGCGCGGCGGGCAACACCGTCGTTACGCAGATAGGTCTGGAACCACTCTTTCAGCCGCGGGCTGGAAGCGCGCTTGGCGATACCATGCTCGTCCGTGGCGAAGATGTCGGAAAGCAACGCCGCATTCTGGGCGGCAACTTCGGCTTGTGCAACTTTATTCATAGTAGCTTAGCCTCCTATCAGTTCGAGCCCACAACCGGCGGGATGAAGTAACAAGTGAAGCGGAGCGAAGGCAGATCGAAATGATCAACGCCCTCCGGACCATCGGCGATACCGATGACAACATCGCTGTACGCCGTCGCGCCGTTGGTGGCCACACCGACGTTGGTCAGACCGTCGAAGGTCTGCTTGTCCGCGGTGAGGAAGTCACCCGCAACGTAGTTCTTGGTCGTGTCGAACACGGTCGTCACAACGCGGAAATAACCGGTGCAGGGGAGCAGCGAGACCAGACCACCGGCCGCATTGCCCTTCTGGGAGATGACCGACTTCTGATCGTTGCCCATGTAAACGATGTACGGAACCGGGCAGTTGGTGGCGGTAGCCGTGCCAACACCGGCCTTGACCTTCTTGGTGGTCTCGTCGAAGTACGCGATACTGCCGGTGGGCAGATTTTCGCCAGCATCGAAGGCAAGACTATCCATGAAGCGCGTCGCGAAAGTCGTGTCGCCCTGATAGATGGTGGCAACATACTTTCTCACGAAAGGCGGCACCGGGGACTTCCCACCAGCGGCATACCCTTCGTTGAAGATAGTATCCTGATAGGGATTCATAGTTTTGATATCCTTTGTCAGCGGTTTCAACCTCTGCGGGTGCTGACGGTCCCGCAGAGGGACTATTTAATCAGCGACCGATCCCGAAAATCGTGTTGAACGATTCGTGGAGAGCGTTACGCTTATTACTCGCGGGAATTTCACCCTTATGGCTCGACGCGGTCTTCTTGACCGCAACGATGCCCTGATCCTGGACCTTGCGTTCAACCGCGGTGGAGGCAACCTTGACCAGCGAATCGACAACGCTGTTGGGGTTGGCGTTCCAAACGCGAGTAAGGCCGTCCTTCGTCACCGTAGCGCGATCGCCAAACAGTGTCAGCACCGCACTCGCGGCCTTCTCAAGCTTCGCAGCATCGAACTCGAACGCCGGCTTGGCAGCGCTCGCTTCCTTCTGCATCTGCTTAAGATTGATAGCAGCATCGGAGATCGTCTGAGCCTGCTTGGCAAGATCGATCACGGCCGACGCAAACTTCTTGATGTTTTCGGCTTTAGTCATCTTTACCACCTCACTTGACGCCGAGACGAGCCGCGAAAGCATCGGGCGAAAGTCCCAGCAAGTTGTTGACCACCGGGGTCAGCCTGTCGCGAAGCGGGTTCGCCGAAGCGGTCTTGCCGAGTTCGTCAACCATCGCCTGAGCGGTGGCATCGTCGACGACCGGAGCACCGGCCTCGTCCACAGCACCGACCTGCTGCTGGACACCAGCGGTCTCGACCGCATCGATCACAGCATCAGCCGCGCCGTTGATGGCCTCTTCATCACTGATCGAGGGATCCTGCGCCTTGATTTCCTCGGCCAGACCCATGATCAGATTGCCGACCTCTTCCGAGACTGCAGCCTCATCGATGCCGTCCTCGGCACCCTCGACGGCCTCCGTGGCTTCCGCAGCCGCAGCTTCCTCCGTCGGAGCTTCCGCAACGACTTCCTCTTCGACCACGTCTTCGGGCTTTTCCTCTTCCGAGGCAGCCTTCGGGAGATTGCCCTCGATAGCATCGGCAACCGTCTTCACCGCGAGAACACCAGCCTCCTCGTCGGAGATGCCAGGGACCTGAGCCTTGATCTGGGCAGCGGTCTCGGCGACGAGCTCATCGGCCATTGCCGAAGCATCCTCACCTTCCGCACCAGCACCCGCGTCCTGCGCAGCCGCAGCAGTAGCCTGCGCCGCGATCTCGGCAGCCTCTTCGTCGCTCAGCTCCGGGTGCTCTTCCTTGAGCGCCGCAGCAACTTGCTCCTGAACCTGGGCAAGTCCTGCCTCAAGCTCCGCACCTTCGACCACGTCCTCGGCCGGAACACCATCAGCGACCTTGTTCAGCATCGACACGTAGGTAATGATACCCTGTGCGACCGGGTCACCGGCATTCGCGCGTTTGACAATAAATTGCTGGACGTCTTGCTCGGTGATTTCGGCACTTGCCTCTTTGGCAACACCGCCAAACTCCGAGTCGGGAGTGTCGAGGATGGCCTGCGCGGCCTCGATCAGAGCACTCGCCTTCTTGCTGAACTCCTGGGCGGAAGCGATGATGTCAACGACTTCAGCGTTCTCCGGGACACCAGGACCGTTGGTTTCGACATGACCGATGTCCGTACCCTTGTCCTCGGGAGTCAGGCCGGAATCAGACATACCCTTCTCACCCGGAACAGTAACGCCCTCGGGCAGGTTATTCTCAACCTGCACATCGGCGGCATCACCAACCAGCTGGGTGGGACATTTGGCGCTCTCTTCGCTGCAGCATTCGCCGGCAGCCTTCGCCAGCACCTTCTCAGATGCGGCAAGTCGCTGAGCAAGCCGTTCTTTAATGTCAGCCATTTTCAGTTTCCTTGTTGGGTTAATGCCCGCAGTAGCGCGAGCAGCTGTTCTTGTTCGTCAAGATCAGAGCAGGCATCTGCAAAATAGCTCGCGTACTCGCGAGACAAGTCATTGTCTGCGTTCTTGACGCATATAATAGTCACTTTATTTGCGTTTTGCAAACCACCGGTCAGTATCGAATCCATAAGGAATTGCGGTTCGATACACGCCGTAGGTCTGATATTTTCGACCGGACGAAGTATCCGAATGTCCAAACACGGACGCCCGATGTAGGCATCATCTTCGCAGAACTCGTCGAAGTCTGCACGGCTGAAGATGTCTCCGAAAATACCAGGAAGTCCGCCCTGAATGATCGCCACATTACGGGGAGTAGCTTGTTCGGGGGCTATCAAGCGGAGGAACTCTTCCGGATTCAATACGCACTTCTTCTCTTTCAAAGCACCGAGAACTTCAGGAGTATGCGCAAAATCGATGAACTTATGGAGAACATCAACGGCGTCCGCCGATTCGGTCTTCTTGAGAGCAAAAGTCTTCAGCAGATGTTTGTTCAACGTATCATCCATAGCAGCTGCCGGGATCTGCTTTTCGATCTTCGCCAACTTCTTGACGGTATCGAAGCGCTTGACGGCATTCGCAGTCTTGAGAACCCAGCGAACCGCTTCAGGATTTACTGTGGGAATTTCGAGAATATCCTCACTGCCCGAAGCAACCTTACGGAGGCTGAAAGCAATGCGTTCCGCAGGGACACGGACTCGGCTGATATCGTGATAAACCCCCCGATCGGAAATCATACAAATCACGTTGCCTTTATCATCCCACTGTCCGGGATTGAGTTTCACATGTTCACAATGCTCGTCTTCGGTGTGGGCAACATGCCCGCAATGTGAGCACACGTCGGCGATCGAATCGAACCCTATCGAAAATTTAAGAGGCGTTCCATTCGACAGTTTCTCAAGGTCGTCGCGCCAAGCTTCATCGTTTACACCGATAATCAGCTCTCCGCGTTTCATCGGCTTGTTGTAGGCTTCAGCAACAATGTAGCCCTGAGACTTAGGCGGATTGAGCGAGTGTTTATTGCGGTGCTCCGTATACACCCCGCCGGATTTCATAAAGGTGGAGTGGTACTTGGAAATTCCCCCGTCAAGCACGACCACTTCCGGACAACCCTTTTCAGGATACGGAATACGAATCTCACAGGGTTCGCCATTATAGAAGTCTGCACGGGAATTGGGCCCATACGTGCAACCATCTGCTACAGAGATCAGGTGGATGTATTCATATCCTGGCTTCCGCTCAAAGGTCTTAATGACATCCGTAAACATGGATGCCCTTTTCTTGAGCCCCGAAGTCTCAAAACCTTTAGAGAACGCCGGAATAATCTCGGACTCGGGAAAATCCCCGCTGTCATTATATCCGGAATAAAGAATCTTAGGTATCACAGAAACACCTCAGGCGTTATAAGGATTGCCGACACCACCGGTTTCACCGCGCATCTTGTCCGCTGCTTCCATGACATCAGCAGCATCTTCGGCACTGACGACACCACCATGACTCAGAGTCTTGGTAACCCAACTGCGAATGAGCTGTGTAGCGCTCGACGGGTGCGACTTAAGCTTATCCGGGAGCTTCTGAATAGCTGCGTTGTAAGCGTCCTGAACCTGCTCAAGAGGAAAGCTGCTGATATAGTCATCGGCGTAGACTTCATAGAAGTTGCGCTTCATCTCAAGTTCCCGAAGAACATTCTCCACATTGGGATTGCGAAGCTCGTTGTAGATGTCCTTCTTGCTCCCAGCAGAAAGTCCGAACGCCTCGGGCAGCACAGTACCGGCAAGCGCACCGGTGAGCATGTCATTCATACCTGCGGCTTTCTTTTCCATCAGACGGAAAATTCGGTAAGCACCGGCGAGTCTGCGGACGTTGTCGCAGATATCCGCGGCAGCAGTTTTGATCAGTTTCTGATAGTTGTCGCAGATATAGGATTTCTCGGCGAAGTCTTCCAACTTGTCGAACACCGGAGTATTCGGGATCTGCGGGGTGGAGGCAAACTTCCTCAAAGGAAGATCGGTCTTAAAGAGTTCCGAAGCTTCGTTGAAGAATTCCTTATAGTAAGCGCTACCGATGCTGGAGACTTCGGCACGCGCTTCCTTGCTCATATGCGAAGCTTCCCGCGCCAGTGTATCCAAAGCATTTGCCTTAGCCATCCGAGCGTCCGCAAAAGCAGAAGCAAGCTTATGGAAAAGATCGCACTGATGAGTAAGGACATTGTTCAAGGTGATCGGAAGCATCGGACGGCGGAAATCCATTTCAAGATACTCGGCAGGCGTCTTGGAGGGTTCCTCCGCGGATGCGGTTTTCTTCATGATAGCTGTGGGAAGTTCCACAGTCCCAAATTTAGGAGCAAAAGATGCAGTCTTGCTGAACTCCTGTGCACAGGCTTGTTTCACGATACGATCGCAGACCCTGTCTACATCAATAATGGCGAAATCCTCAGGACGAGTCTGGTCATTGCCCGAAGCAAACTTGTATACCGACTTACCGGAATTGAACGACTCACAAACTCGCCGGGCAATACCGGGCATGCTAGCGAACTTAGAGAGTATGTTCACCGCGGTGTCTTCGAGTTGTTGACGATCTTCACAGCGCCCTGCTTCCTTGATAAGGAGATCACGAGCCTCCTTGGCCAGCGCCGCATTCTTGTCAGAAATCTTTTGCATATAGTTCCTCGTATCAGTCTACGTCTATTTTCTCAGGATGACAGGGTATCAGCCGATCTTCTATCTCGGCGCTGTTATCTATTACCGCATCTGGTTCATACACCATGCGGAACAAACCGGTCAAAGCATGGCTGCAATCATAGCCCCCGCGGGCTTCTGCCTTCTTAAATCCGAACTTATCCCGTACCTCTCCGGTACTCTGATTATTCAGCTCAGCCAAACCCAGCACGATGTTGGCAGCTATTGGATTCTCCTTGGCGAAATGATCACCATCGGCGATATACTTCAGCATCAACGCCGCATTGCGATATCCGCCGAGCTGCACCAGATATGCCATATCTTCGGCATTCAACGGTCTGGTTCCGAAGCCGGAGGCTTCAAGAACATCCAAACCTCCGCAATAAGCCAGAAGCTTCCACAGCTCCCCAATGGGGATTTGTCGTCCATTACAGTTCATCAAAGGCTGGACAATGTACCGATACATCATCGGCACACTTTCCAACAACGGACGAATATTGTAGAACAGCTCGTGGTACAATCCTACCACCAAGCCGTCCGGAAACGCAGCGTCCTGCAACTTCTCGGCAACGGTCTCAAACGGAACACCGGTTACCAGCATCGCCTCAAGCATGTGTTTGGGAGAATTGGTAGAATCATTCTCAAACACACTCAGAAGCGTGTAGTACAGGGGGTTATCCTCCATGTACTTTACCGAATCGTATTCAGCCCGCTGTTTAAGGATCTGTTTGAGCTTTATCACCCAAATATCATCCGACTGGGCACAGTCCGGGTGATCCAACTCAAAAACAGCGCGGTGATATCTACCGCGGGGGCCTTCAAAATCCGGTACGTTCATCCGATAGACTGCGAAACATCCCCGCCGAGCAGATCACTGATATCGTCAACAGCACCCTGACGAAGACCGAGGACAATATCCCAAAGCTTGAAGAAGGTCGACTTGACCGACTTCTCCATAGTCACAGTACGCTGTGCACCGTAGGTATCTTGGATATCATCATTGACACGAGTAATGAACAGCAGGCGCCCAAGCGCATCCACTGCCGACATGAGTCTCGGAATATAACTGCGAATCTCACGAACCGAGGAATCGTCGGTTGCCAACACCTTGAGCAGATCAACGTCGAGAACTTCTTTGACCCCGGCATTCATGGCATTGTTGATGAGATCGCCGTCATTAAGTTCCTTACTCGCCATCGGAGAAAGAACCTTAGTCTCGGTGTAATCAACATAAGCAGGATCCTCCTGCGCAAAAGCCATATCGAATCCGGTGCTGTCAGCAACCTTCAGCAGATAGGTCTCGCCACCCTTGATAGCGCTAGCTTCCTTGACGATCTTCATCGCATCTTTAGGAGCGACCGCGTAGTCGGTAACCAAAGCTTTAGCGACATCGATGATGCTGCCGGAAGCGCGCTTCTGCATCTTGTCGGCAAGAGTGATCAAACCATCAGCCGAGTAAACGGTGACTTGAATAAGCTTGTCGCGCTCAGCGATAGCGCTAATGGCGTTGCTCTGGTCAACGAGATCGAGGTCATTACCCGTGCTTTCATCCGGAATTTCGTAAACTTTGCTGCCCTCCGGAACACGGAGGCTGTTGCCACGAATCTGCA
>Ga0310697_10002114_pt1 | contig 21687 bp, 23 predicted proteins | sample 172DNAGHGlowgp2_FD_203883 | JGI IMG/M metagenome (GOLD analysis project Ga0310697, IMG submission 203883) | Sheep rumen microbial communities from Palmerston North, Manawatu-Wanganui, New Zealand - 1728 DNA GHGlow gp2 (v2) (version 2) | ecosystem: Host-associated > Mammals > Digestive system >... | reverse complement strand
TCCAAGGTTTCAGGGCCATGAAATTCAAGGGGGCAAACGTCACCATTCCCTACAAGACTCCCGTTATGGAACTGGTGGACGAACTTAGCCCCATCAGCAAGTTTACCGGAAGCGTAAACACACTTTACTGGAAAGACGGGACCGTTGGCGGCACTCTCTGCGGAACCACCACGGACCCTTACGGCTGTATCCGCAACCTGGAAGAAAACGGAGTGCAACCTGCAAACACCACCGTGGCCCTTCTCGGAAACGGCGGAGCGGCAAAGGCCATCGCCTACACCCTGATGGAACAAGGCAACAGGCTTGCCATCGTGTGCCGCAACAAGGACAAGGGCGAAGCCCTGGCTGGTTCACTGAACCCGCTGTTTAATGGCAGCGAAAAAATTTCCGTATTCACCTTCCAGGAATTCCCTAGCGTTTCCAAGGAATACAAGATTATCATCAACGCCACCTCCGTGGGCATGACCCCAAACGAAGACGAATCTCCTCTTGACAAGGACAGTCTGAACCCTGGGCAAGTCGTCTGCGATATCGTCTATGCACCGCCCAAGACAAAACTCCTGAAGCTTGCCACCGAAAAGGGCTGCAAGACCGTTACTGGCGAAGGCATGCTGGTGCACCAGGGGCTGGAAAGTTTCAAGAAGTGGTTCCCCGAGCAAGTGAAGGGGCATACCGACGAAGAACTGCTGAATATCATGCGCAAGGGAATGGAGGGTATCTAATGAGAAGGCATATTTTCTTTACGGGTTTCATGGCCAGCGGCAAGAGCCGCACCGGCAGGGCTCTGGCAGAACGACTGGAGCGCCCCTTCGTTGACACCGACAGCCTTATCGTGGAGCGGGTCGGAAAGTCCATCTCCGAAATATTCGCACAGGAAGGGGAAGCTTTTTTCCGGGCGAAAGAAAAAGAAATCATCGCCGAAATCTGCAGTAACGAAACGCCCCAGGTAGTCTCCCTGGGCGGCGGCGCACTCACCCAGACCGATAACATCAAGATTATCCGGGAAAACGGCCTCATCATCCGCCTGTGGGCCAAGCCCGAAATCCTTTCGGAACGCATCGGGCGCAAGAACACACGGCCCCTGCTTGCCAACCTGAGCGACGAAGAACGCCTTGCCAAAATCAAGGTCATGCTGAAAGAGCGTGAACCCAACTACGCCCAGGCCGATTTTAGCGTAGAAAGTTCCAACGACTATACCGAAGCCCACGTCATCGAAAAAATCCTGCACATGAAAAAGTTCTGGAGCAACCATGCCCTGGACGTGTGCCCCTCTAGTGGCGGACGCTACCCCATCTTTATCGGCAGGAACATCATTCCCGATTCCAAGGCCCTTCTGGAAGGCCTTCGGCTGGCCCCGTCCAACGAATTTCTGGTCTGTACGGACACCACCATCGCAAAGGTCCAAAACGAAATGCTCTCGCAGTTGCGGGGCCAGGCGGGCCGTTGTCCCATCTTCAAGTTCCAGGCCGGAGAGCGGAACAAGACCATCCATAACCTGAACCAACTTTTCAGTTTCTTGCTGCACCGGAACTACACCCGAAAGAGCTGTCTGTTGCAGTTCAGCGGTGGCGTAGTAGGCGACATGGCGGGCTTTGGAGCCGCCACCTACCAGCGGGGAATTTCCTTTATCCAGTTCCCGACCACCCTCCTTTCTATGGTGGATAGTTCCGTAGGTGGCAAGGTGGCGGTAAACCACCCCGAAGGTAAGAACATGATCGGGGCATTCTACCAGCCCAAGGCCGTAGTGTGCGACCTGGCGGTACTTGCCACCCTTCCCGAAAACGAATATCTGGCAGGCCTTGCCGAAATCGTCAAGTACGGCGTCATCTACGACAAGGAATTTTTCCGCTACATCGAAGAAAACGTAGAAGGCATCAAGAAACACGACGACGGAGTGCTGCGTCACCTGATTTTCAGGAGCTGCCAGATCAAGGCCGAAGTCGTGGGCATTGACGAGAAGGAATCCGGTCTCCGGGCCATTTTGAACTACGGTCACACCTTCGGACATGCCATCGAAAAGCTCACCAACTACAACATGTTCAGCCACGGCATAGCCGTAAGCCTCGGCATGCGGGTAGCCGCCCGTGCAGCCGTACTCCTGGGCAAACTCTCCGCCGAAGAAGAATCCAGGCAGAACGCCCTTCTGGACCGTCTCGGATTCCCGAAAACCTACAACGTGGATACGGAGCAGGCCTGGAACGCCATGGCTGTTGACAAGAAGGCCGAAAAGGGCACAAGAGTTTATATTTTGCCTACAGAGATTGGGAAAGTCGAAAAAGTTGTTAATATTGAAAAGGAAACAGTAGCAAAAGCGTGGGAAGCGATTAGGGGTTAGGATCTAGGGGTTAGGATCTAGAGGTTAGGTTCTAGAGGTTAGGATCTAGGGGCTAGGATGTGGGATATGTAGTGAGTAGTCAGTTGTGAGTAATGTGTAGTGCGTAATGAGAGGAAAGTAATATACTGCTTCTGAATTTTAAAGTCTCTTGTTTCCGCTACAACTCAAAACTCATAACCGATAACTGACAACTGATAACTGAGGACTAGAATGAGTATTTTGGTAACAGGTGGTACAGGGGCTCTCGGATTTCATATCCTCTCCAGCTTGAGCGGCACGAATCACGAGCTGTTCAGCTTTAGCGACGAGCAGCCCCAGCCTTGGCAGAAGGTGGACGGTGTGCAATACCTCACCGGAAACCTTTTGAACTTCAAGGACGTCTATGAGATGCTCCAGAAGGTGGCTCCTACCCATATCTACCACCTGGCCAGCCAATCCTCCGTGGGGCTTTCGTACCAGAAACCCTACGAAACCCTGAACATCAACCTGCTCGGGACCCAGAACCTGCTGGAAGCGGCGCGACAGGCATGCCCCAAAGCACGAATCATGCTGCTCAGTTCCAGCGAAATCTACGGACGTACGGAACAACACCTGACTTACCTGCACAAAGAAGAAGACCGCCCGAACCCCATGACTCCATACGCCACTTCCAAGGCATGCATGGAACTTCTGGGGCACCAGTTTATCAACGCCAGCGGACTCCACATTGTGTTTGTGCGGCCCTTCCACTTTACGGGGCCACACCATAGCCGCCGTTTCGTGATTCCCTCCATCACCTACCAGCTGGTAAAAATCAAGTTCTACGGAAGCGAACCCGTTATCTATTCCGGAAGCCTCGACATCAGCCGTGACGTGGTGGACGTGCGGGACGTGGCCCGCGGCATGATCCAGGTGCTGAACACCGCAGAGGCTGGCGAAACATTCAACATTTGCAGCGGCAAGTCCTACACTATCCGCGAACTGGTCGAGATGCTTATCGACATCGCCGACGTAAGCGTGGATTTTCGCTTTGATTCCAAGTACGAACGAGTCAACGACATTCCTCTGCTGATTGGGGACCCCACCAAGATGACGAACCTGGGCTGGAAACCCATGATCAGCATCGAAGACAGCCTCACAGACCTTTTCAACGAAATGGTAATCCGCCGCCGAACCGAACTGAAAATGGGCCTGGGGAAAGACCTGCCTCTGTAGCGCAGCCACCTTTTTTCTAAATTTGAGCCCGTAATATTCATCCACATTTAATAAAGGTTTTATTATGAAAATCAAGACCCTTTTGATTACCCTGTCCTCTTCTGCCATGGCCTTTGCCGAAGAGGCCGCTCCCGAGCAGCCCAGCGCCATCGCAAGCTTCTTGCCCCTTATCCTTTTGTTCGTGGTCATGTGGCTGTTCTTTATCCGCCCCAAGCAGAAAGAAATGAAGCAGATGGATCAGATGCGCAAGGAACTGAAGAAGGGCGACAAGGTGATGACCACCGCCGGCATCATCGGCACCATCACCTCCATGGAAGACAACATCGTCACGGTCCGTACCGGCTCCACCACGCTGATCGACTTTGAAAAGAGCGCCATCCTCAGAATCATGAACGCTCCTGCAGCCGACACCAAGACCGAAGAAAAGAAGTAATCATGGCGATTTTACCTATCCGCATTTACGGTGACCCGGTTCTCCGCAAAAAGAGCGAACCCGTTACCGAGATTACTCCGGAACTCCGCCAGCTGGCCAAGGACATGCTGGAAACCATGTACGATGCGCCGGGCTGCGGCCTTGCCGCTCCCCAAATAGGTAAGAACATCCGTTTGGTGGTCATTGATACCGCCATTCCCGGCGAAGAGGATCCCAAGCCCTATGTGATGTTCAATCCGGAATGGGAAGCAGAAGAAGACGCCAAGCCTGCAGATTACGACGAAGGGTGTCTTTCTTTTCCGGACATTTTCTGCAATGTGGTCCGGCCCGACAAGGTGTGCGTCCGCTTTTTTGACATCAACGGAGAGCCTCAAGAAATCCACAACTGCGAAGGCCTTTTTGCCCGCTGCATCCAGCACGAATCGGACCACCTGAACGGCGACCTTTTCGTAGATAAGATTTCTACTGCCGACCGCACTATGAACCAGTCCAAGCTCCGCAAGATGGCCAAAGAGACCCAGGCGAAGCTGAAGAAGAAGTGATTGGTAAGGGCTCGAGGCTCGGGGCTCGAGGCGCGAGGGATGTCATCCTGAGCACGAAGGGATCCTGGGTGACATAAGGTTTAGAACTTAGTAAAGAAGGGACGGCTATACGAGCGTCATCAGGGCAACATTTCTTTTTCTTCTGGCGCTTATCGTAACGACAAGTGCCGCAGAGGATTTTGAGCTGCCGGACATGCCCGCTCCTGCGGTCAAGACCGTCAAAAAAGACTCCAGCGTCGAAGAGCCCGAGATTGTAGATTTCAGGCCCATCGAAGCGACGAACGTTTCCGACGTCCAGGCGAAAGGCCCGAGGGAAGCCCCTGCGTCCACGCAAATCAAGACGGAATCCGGAGATACTTTGGCCCGAGTGCAGGCGGAAAAGATACCGACGAACTTGAATAGGCCTCTTCGTGTAGGGGTCTATACCGACGTCAAGGAACTGTACCTTTCAAAAGGCGGAGAGGTTATCCATATTACCGTCAAGGGCAAGGAGCTGAAATTCCAGGGGAAGGAAAATTCCTTTACCGCCGTAAAAAAAGACATCGACGACGGCAAGTGCGTCTCTATCGCGCCGACGCAAAAGCTGCTTTCTACCTCTTGCTATCCGGGATTTTTTACTATCTCCTACAACAACGGGAAAATCAACGCCATCAATACGGTGGACATGGAAGACTACCTGCGGGGCGTGATCCCTTACGAAATCGGACAGCTGGACAGCAGCCGTTTCGAGGCGCTGAAGGCCCAGGCGGTAGCCGCCCGCACCTATGCCTACAAGCATTTCGGGAGCCGGGAATCCCTGGGCTTTGACGTGTTCGCCGACACCAAGGACCAGGTGTATAAGGGCCTCCAGAGCGCAACGGCCCTGACAGACCGCGCCGTCAAGGAGACCAAGGGCGAAGTCATGATGTACAACGGCGAATTCATTACCGCCTACTACCACTCCACCTGCGGAGGCATGTCCGAGACGCTGGACACCTGGGAAAAGCCGAACCTCCCCTACCTCAAGAGCAAGCCGGACCTGCGAAGCGATGGAACGCCCTGGTGCAAGGAGTCCAGCTACAGCAAGTGGGAACGGACCTTCGAAAGTGACGAACTGGTGAAACTCTTTGTCCAGAACGCCAAAGATTCCAAGGCGAAAGTCGCCCCCTTCAAGAAAGTCAAGGACATTACCGTCAGAGATACGCTCAAGAGCGGGCGCATCTTGACACTTGCGGTCACTACGGACGCGGGAACTTTCGAAGTCCGCGGCGACAAGGTACGCTGGCTTTTCCGCAAGGGCGGTACAATCCTCCCCTCCAGTTTCTTTACCGTCAAGAAAGACGGCAGCAAGTGGATTCTCGAAGGCAAGGGATTCGGCCATGGCGTAGGCATGTGCCAGATGGGCGTCCGCGCCAGGGCCCAGGCGGGACAAAGCTACATCGAAATCCTGAGCCATTACTATCCGGGAATCACCCTGGAGCGGTTCGAAAGATGAGTTCCGCCGCATCGCCTGTCATTGCTGTTCTCAGCCAGGGCTGTGCCGCCAACTTCGGCGACGGAGAAAAAATCGCCCGGGCGCTATCCGCCCAACATCCGGATTGTTCCATCTCTTTTGAATTCCCGACAGAGCAGCCTCTTGCCTTTTACCTGAACGTGTGCACCGTCAAAGGGAACGGAACCGCCCTGAAACTTTTGCAGCAGGCGGTAACGACTTTTCCGCAGGCACCTATCTTTATAACAGGATGCGCCCCCAAGGATTTCCAGGAAGAAGCCCGCAAGATTTCGGACAAGATAACATTCACGAGTTTGAAAAAAAACAGGTCCGGATCCTTCGACTCCGCCCTTACGGGCTCCGCTCAGGATGACAACGTGAGTATCGACAGACCGATAAGGTCCACCCTCCGGCAGTCCCCCTTCGTAGGCATCGTGAACATCGAGGAAGGCTGCCTGGACGCCTGCGCCTTCTGCTCCACGAAGCTGGTAAAAGGACGGCTCCAAAGCCAGCCCGAAGACGCCATCGTGGATCAGGTCCGGCGCCTGGTGGATGACGGATGCCTGGAGATTCAGCTGACCGGGCAGGATTGCGCCTGCTACGGTTTTGACACCGACACGAACCTTGCAAACCTCACGCAAAAAATTCTCGCCCAGGTTCCCGGAAACTACAAGATCCGGCTGGGCATGGGAAACCCGAGGCACATCCTCGGCTATAAAGACGCCCTGCTGGAATGTTTCCAAGACGAACGGCTCTACCAGTTCTTGCACATTCCTGTCCAGAGCGGGAGCGAACGCGTTCTGCAGCTCATGAACCGCAAACACTCCGTAGAAGACTTCCGTAACTTTGCGCTGGAATTGCAAGAAAAGTTCCCGCTGTTCACCCTCAGTACAGACCTGATTGTGGGTTTCCCCGGCGAAACAGACGCCGACTTTCAAGAGACCCTTGACCTGCTGAAGGGGACCCGCCCCACCGTCTGCAACATTACGCGGTTCGTGGCCCGCAAAGGGACCGTTGCCGCCCGCATAGAAGAAGCAAACGCCGCCGACACGCCTGCCGTTCCTGACAGCGTAAAACACGAACGCTCCGCAAAGCTATTCGACGCCTTCCAGCAAATCGCCCAAGAAAACAACCAGCGCTGGGTCGGCAAAACCTGCACGGTTGTGACCGAAAAACAAGGCCACCGGGCAGGCACCACCATCGCACGGAACGGCGCCTACCGCCCCGTGGCCCTGCAGGGGAACATCCCGGCAGGCAAAGCTCTACAAGTGCGCATTACAAAAGCAGAGCCCTTTGCCCTTATAGGCGAAAGGCTCTAGAGTTTTCAGCAAAGCAACCGCGTTTAACGCAATCGCCGATTACTTGAGCACGGCGTTCTTACCGCTAACCGTGCCATTATGTTCAATGGTTACCATATAGCGGCCACTGGGAACATTCTCGGCATTCCACGTGACGCTGTTAAATCCTGGTTGTGCATTTTCTGCCACCACGGTAGACACCACGGCTCCATCCGTGTTCATAACGGTGACGATTGCTGTGCCCGCAGATTTCAAGTCAAAGCTAATCGCATTACGAGTAAAGCCCTTGAGCTTTGCAGAACCGGTTTTATTCGTCTTGCTTTTGTCTGCGGCTTTAGGCGCAAATGCATCGGCCTTATCCACATAAATCCCGTTGATGTCAACGGCATTCACCGTTTCGTCATTCTTGATTAGGGATCCACGCTTGAGAACGGCTACTAATTGCTTGTTGCCGCCATTGGCACTGGCATAAGTTTCCAGTTCCTGGGCATCGAATTCTTTCTTTTCGCCATACCAAGACTCGACTTGGTTGCTCTCAAACTCTTTCACCGTGATTTGAGTGCGGCGGAGAGTGGCCTTCAAAGTATCGCCGGAATTCACAAAGGTGATTTCTACCGGTTTGTTCACCTGCCCACGAAGCATGGCTTTTGATTCATCGATATCCAGACCTTTCAAGCTCATTCCATCTACAGCTATAATATCATCTCCGGCCTGGAGTTCCGTTTCTGCCGCAGGGGTTCCAGGAATCACCTGGACTACATGGACGCCCTGAGGGACCTGGTAGATAGTTATTCCCAGGCCGCCGAACTGTTCATCAGCAATGCTTGGCGCAGCCAAAACTGCAGCCACCAGAGAGAACTTGACAAAACGATTCATGGAAAGCTCCTTATGCAATCATCTTTTCCTTAAATATATAATAAAAACAGGAGAAAATCAAAAAAACACCAGCCCATTTACCGTTTTTTGAGGAAATTCTTTAGTCAAAAGGCCTTATTTCTTCAGTTTCTTCGGTATCGTCTCCACCCTGGTCCTCGGAGTCTTCTTCATCTTCCTCATCTTCATAGTCTTCTATTGTCTTATCCCCAGGAACAATTATCAATCCTAGAGTCACGGGCTCCCCTTTTAGGTTCAGGTACGCTTCCAAAAAAAGGTTTGTAGAAAGGCGAAGCAGGCGTAAATCCAGCATAGTTCCACCCTTGTGGATACTTTTAGGATTCAGATTAAAAAACAAAAATTTTTTATTAATGTACTCGAACCTATCCTTTTCGTAATTTATCTGCCATTCCGTATTTCCATCGTTTTCTTGTCGATAGAGACACCTATCTTTGTCAATGTCACATTCAAAGCTGGCACTCTCTTGATATCGTTTGTTCCATTCTCGGCTAAAGGCACAGCTTTGGACTCGGCCAGCCCCGTTGCGCTGCTTATTCAATTGATCATTGATAACCACATAATCCATTTTCTGGTTTTTGACTTGTTCATACACATTCATCAAAATGATATAAGCTTCAATATCTCCTGGGCATTTTCCCGTCAAGTTAACATCCTCGTGAGCTTTAAGAAGGGTCTGCTGCAAGTCTACATCTATGGCATCTGGAATTTCGCTTTCCTTAATTTTGTCCAAAACCTTTTTGGGCGGGACAAACACCACCTTGTCACCCTTCTTGACGGCATAGCCCAACTGGTCCCGCACATAATCCAAGCATTGCTGAACGTGAATATGTACAGTGTTAGAACCTCCCGAAACAAAGTCTACACCGATACGGACATTCCACTCACCTGCGTTGCTCCCTGTATTTTTGTCTATTTCACAAAAAGGTTCTTCCCGAATACCATCAATGAAAATAACCTTCGCGTTGAGTTTGGTCACCAAGGATTCTTCTTTATTCAAAGCCCCTCCCAAGCTCCAAAAATTCGGATTCAGTCGAAGGACCTCTGCAAAAGCCTTATCGCCATCTAAAGCCGGGAGCAACGAATCGTTCCGAGCATTTTTCTCTTTAAGCAGCTCAGAATACTCCGTCGTTACCGTCATATTGTTGAACCCATTACGAACAGCCGGAGCAGGTGCAGCAACCGCTAGCATCGAACAAAGAAAACTAAAAAAGGCAATAAAGGAAATCAGACGAATCATTTTCAAAAGATAGCTTTTTAAAATCACATAGACGGACTCAATATATCGGGCAAGTTCATCAAGTGCGGAATATGATAGTCCACCCACTCAGGAGTTTCTGGGGCGGGGTTCACATAAACCGTCGTCCAACCTCGGTCATGCGCCGGTTTTAAGTTACGAAGGGAATCTTCAAGCAAGACTATATTAGAACCCTTTTCCGAAACCCATCTTTCCATTTTTGAGTAGGCACTGACATGTGGTTTTCCTTCCCAACCAAGCTGTTTTAAATCAAACACTCCATCAATTTCGCCATCAATTTCCATATGAGCCATTCCCGCTTCACTCCAATCATGCCTACCATTGGTAAAAACATATCGGCGTCCCCTTAGGCTCTGTAAAAGCTTCTTTTTTTCAGGAGCTTTCTTGGGATAAATCAAATATTCCGGTTCGTGAATAAAATCAAAAAAAACATTCGGATCCACGTTGTTCCTTGCCATAAGTCCCGCAAGAGTGGTGCCGAACTGTTCTAGATAGTCTGTTCGTATCTTGTGGGCCGTCTCAAAATCCGTCCCAACTGTCTTTTGAACAAAAAGCGATATCCGATGATCAAGGGATTCTATAACACAGCGTTCCTCAGCACCATATAGTGTAAGATCATAATCAAAAAGCCAAATCTTATCGGGAGTATTTTGGAGCATTACCTTAGATTACGTATCCATTCACGTTGATTAAAAACGGGGACTTGCAGCAGAGCTAGCTTGCGGGCGATTTTTTTCCCGGCGTCGGTGGCCATCTTTTCTTCCATGGGGTAAATCCCGACACGGCCCAAATCCAGACGGTCTGCGTCAAAGCAGGTATCTACGGTAATATCTCCCGTTTGCCGCTCCGTGGTATGCAAGCGGCAAGCCATGCGGAGTTTTTCCAGCCTTTCTGCATCTAGCTCGAACCGTTTTTCGGCGATGCACCGGTCTATAAATTCAACCGCCCGAGGGCCATGTTCGCCGTCGTAGGCATCGTCCATTCGCCTGCAGTCATGGAACAGGGCAAAAAGCCGAACCACCGTAATGTCCGCCCCCGTCTTGGAAGCGAGCAACAGCCCATTGAACTCCACCTGGTGCCAATGTTCCAGCCCATGGTAGGCTGAATCGTATAGGCGTTCCGCAAAGGCGTAATCTAGAAGTCCGGTAAAGTCGAGCATGGGTTAGGGGTTAGGATTCAGGGGTTAGGATTCAGGGGCTAGGATCTAGGGGCTAGGATCTAGGGGTTAGGTTATAAGTTGTAGGTATTAGGGATGCAGGTTGCAAGAGGTTCGGGGTTCGAGGCTTGTGTAGGTTCCATAAATTTACCTACATTTCTGTCAAATGTCCACCGTTATCCTTTTCAACAAGCCCTACGGAGTGCTGAGCCAGTTCACTCCCGAGGCCGGCCACCCTGCCCTGGACACCTTCGGATTCCCTGCCGGTGTTTATGCGGCTGGCAGGCTGGACCACGACAGCGAAGGGGCCCTGCTCCTGACGGACAACGGCAAGCTCATCAAAAAACTCCTAGATCCGGAATTCGAACACCCCCGGACCTACCTGGCCCAGGTCGACGGGCAAATTACCGAGGATGCCATCAGGCAACTGGCCAAGGGCGTCACCATCAAGGGATACCATACCAAGCCCTGCAAGGCCGAAATTGCCACCGAGCCGGACTGGCTCTGGCCTCGCAACCCGCCAGTGCGGTTCCGTGCAAACATACCCACCAGCTGGGTGCAGCTGACCCTTATCGAGGGCAAGAACCGTCAGGTGCGGCACATGACCGCCGCCGTCGGGTTTCCGACACTTCGGTTAATCCGTATAAAAATCGGGAATATCGACCTTGGCGATTTACAGCCCGGACAGTGGCGACAAATCACGACCCCTATCCTAGGGTAACCTTTTCCCAGGCCTTGCTTTCTTTGAACAGGCCTAGAATTTTACCATCCAAGTCACCCGCTTTCACCATGCTTTCCAAAATAGAAAATGCCTTTTCTATAGGCATTGGCCTCTTGTAGGGGCGGTCCTTTGCCGTCAGGGCTTCAAAGATATCCAAGATGGTCAATAGGCGGACTTCTTTTGGAATCTGCTCACCGCTCAAATGGTACGGATAGCCCCGTCCACTTAAGAGTTCATGATGTTCAGAGGCCCATATCGGCACGTGACAATATTCGTTAGGGAACTGAATTTGGTCAAGGATTCTCCCAGTCACAACCGCATGGCTCTGGATAACGGCACGCTCCCTGTCATTCAGCGTTCCTTTTCGGATAGAAAGATTTTCAATTTCTTCTTCCGTTAAAATAGGCTTTTCTTCTCCGCTTTCATCATGGTACTTTTCCACCATAATTTTTTTCAGAAGTTCCAGTTTTTCATCGGGCACAAACTCTGCACGATTGATGCGACGAATTTCGTCCAAAGCAATATCCCGATCCTTCTTGCGGACTTCCTTTTCTTCGGCGGTAATTTCTCCGCGGTATACGGCAATTTCATCCAGCAGGGAAATCTTGACAAACCGGTCCTCGATTACCTTCATCTGGGCGCCCAGTTTACTTTCTTTGTCCATGATTTCCAGAGGCACGGCAAGCTTACCTACATCATGAAGCCAGACACTCATGAGAAAACTGCGGCGACGAGATTCCTCAAATTTCCAAGGATGGTCCGTCTTGTCCAACCAATCCAAAAAACTTTCGGCAATCTGAACCATGTTACGAGTGTGGTTTGCCGTATAAGAAGAGCGTTCGTCAATAGCCTGAGAAAGAGTCCGGACTACGGAGTCCAACAACCGTTGGGTCTGTTCTGCGGCGCGGGCTCTCTGCTCTACAAATTCCGTCACATCCCCAACCACCACAATGACCCCAACCTTCTTCCCATTTTCACGAAGGATAGAAGCTATCATGTGCAATTGGATGATTTTTCCATTGGCACAGTATGGAACAAGGCCTTCATGTACAGCGCCATCCTTATCATAAATGGCATCCATAATAGTCTGGTTGAACTCGTCATTGATTTCAGACTCAAAGAAAGCGGACACCACGGACTTGCCTTCTAGCTGGCCCCTTGTTTTTCTGAGAATCATCTCAGTGGCGTTGTTCACATAGCTGATGACACCTTCGCAATTGACGGCAATCACCCCCTCCATCATGTCTTTGACGATGATGTCACTGATTTGCGAATGAATTTTTCCTTCCATAACCAGACCCGGATTATCTTGAATTAGAAGGCCTTTTTCACCACGATGTCTACTTGACCACCCTGCAGGGCCACTACCACGTCATCAGCAAGGTTTGCTACGATGGACTTTTCCAGTTCGTCCCAGGTTTCGCCCTTGGCCTTCTTTGCCCCTTCACGGTAAGCATTGAGGGTCCACAGAGGGTCTGCCAGACTGACCACCGAGGGTGTTCCCGGGATATAGAAGGTTTCCGACATGCTGGCGCTCCTTTCGTAATCCACCAGCATAAACTCGGCGGCCAGGCGAATTTTGGCCATAATACCTACGGCAGCGGCATTGGTCTTGGAGGACGAGACATCCAGCAACTTTTCACGGCGTTCCGCGGTCAGGAGTTGGTTCGGGCGCAAGGTCACATGAAGCTCGAAGCTCTTACCTTCGCTTTCTACCCAGAACTTGCCTTCTGAAAAACGAAGCAGGGCCGGAAGCATTTCCACCAGTTCCTCGGCCAGCAGACGAAGACGGTAGGTTTCCTTCTTGTCCAGTTCCCTATAGGCGGCGGACTTGGCCGCTTCTTTCAGTACGGTTTTAAGGTCAGTGGCATTGACGGAAAGCTCACAAACATCAGATTTCATGGGAAACCTCTTTAGTATAAAAGAACAACATTAAAAATAACATTCCCCAAAAGGAATACAATTATTTTCTTGCACATAACAGGCAAAATGGGGTTGACTTCATCAAAAATACCCTGGATGGCACTCATCCAGGGTATCGAGTCTAATTTAAAACCGTTTCCGAAGTCTTTTGACAGGCTACTTCTTGATTCTGTGGTAACCACGGGTGTGGGTTTCAGAAGTACGGCTGTAATTCTGTTCCAGGAGCTGCGGTGTCTGGCCAAAGCTCATGTAGCAGGGAGTAGCTTCTTCACGAATAATGGTAATCTGGTAAATGTATGGACCAGTGGCAAGCTTACGGCCAGTCTGAGATACCGGGTAGAGCTTCATAGCCACCAGCATGGCACCAGAACCGTATGCCGGGATCGGGCCACTGGCGCTTTCGCAAACATTGCCTGCGACCGGGGCACCCAAGGCCTTGTTGAATTCCTCGGCGGACATCTGCTGGTTGTACTGGTTCACAAAGTGACCCATGTGGTCAAACACGCGAACGTTTACACGGAAGGGCTGGGTCGTAGTAAAGGCATAACTTACACAGCTTTCCACCCCGTTTTCAGCGAAGCACAGGGGCTGACCATCCGGGAGGCCCTTACCGGTCTTGGTGTAGGTTCCGGCAGCACCAGCAGTAGCATACTTCAGCATATCAGCCTGGGACATGTTCATAGGATCAACGCCGGCCTGCAAGGGGATAGAGTAAATCTGCAGTTCGCCCGTAGCAGAGGGAGACAATTCGCCACCATTGGCCACGTTGGTCAGCTGCTGGGCCTTTGCGGCAAAGTCCGGACGATTAATAGACTTGTCTTGCGGCACAGAGACCTCTTCGTAATCCACGGAGAAACTCGCCTTCGCCCATTCTTCGGGGAAACCTTCCACGCTCTTGCCAGAAACAGAAGTAATCTTGAATGTCATAAAGTCATTCCAGACACCTGAATAGTTATCGGCTGTCGGATCAGCAGAGAAGTTGAAGGCCATGCCGTCACCACCTCTCAGGCCGGCAGGGTCAACAGTTCCATCGCTACGGACCAGAATTCCGCTAAAGGAGTACATCACGCCGTCGGCACCCTTGTCTTCGCCGGCAGACATTTCCGTCACCACTAAGCCCAGAGTATCTAGACCAATCACGTTTCCATTGGCATCGTACTTATTACGGGTCACAATAATAACCGGGACTGCACCACCGGCACCGAGCTTACAGGTGCTTGCACCGGCACAAGCGGCAGCGGCAGCAGCGTTGGCCTGAATGGCATTCAGAGTTTCCTGGTTCAAAGCCGTATTCAAGAACATGCTGGCCACCGTCTTACCATCCTTGATGGTCACCATCACGTCGGTCACTGTGGGCTGGCCATACTTAGAAGGAGCCAGTTCCGAAAGGGAAGTACGCATGAACATGTTGGAGCCGTCGGTCTGACGATCGGCATAGAAGAAGTGCAGGTGGTGCCAGGTGTTAGGCTGCCATGTTGCAGACCCAGCAACGCAGTTGCTATAGCCAGCCAAGGGTTCACCCTCGTGGCAACCATGGTTGTTCTGGGCCAGGGTTTCCACGTCTACACGACCGGGGGCGGCCAAATGGGTACCGCCCAGGTCCACAGCCAGCACACCATCCACGAAAATCCACATGTCATCGTCACCGGTAAATTCAAAGATCTCATGGTTGGGAACCTGGTTTTCCGGTTTGTATTTAAACTTGGCATAACCCATCATGGTAAAGCCATAGTTGCGGAGGTGTTGTGAACCCAGAGCACCATTGGCACTTGCTGCCGCCTGAGCAGCCCCTTCAGCTTTGGGACCGCCATTGGCAAGCCAAGACGAACAGAGCCCCGCAGTATTCTGATTGTTATAGTCTGTCTGATCATTGGCATACTGATAATTGTATGGAGGACAGAAAATCGATAAGGACTGGGGACCGAACTGTTGGCAGCCCTTGTTGCTCTCTTCCTGAACATCAGGCACGCAAGCAGCAGGCCCCACATAGTTTCCAGAATAATTATTCGGATTATCTGTAGAATCTAGCGGAGAGTAACCTCCATTGTTGTAGTTGTAGTCCACCTGATAGTAGTTGGTTCCCGACACCTGAGGAAGGTCTAGAGTTCGGTTAATGCGCCAGTTCACGTTGGCAACATCGCTATACCATTCCTCAAACCTGCTATTATCGCAAAGGTCGTTTGCCTTCTGGATATGGACTCCATCGTACATATCGTATTCACCCTCTTTGGGAGGGTCAAATACAAGGTTGGTTTGAACCATGCCAGGCGTATATTTCACTGGGTCTCCCCAGATACCTGCGGCACACTTTTCCCCGTTCACTTCATCAGTGGCGTTGTGGTAGCCACGATGCTTAGAACCATTACATTCGCCATAGATCAATCCACCGGTACCTGTTTGTTGCAAATAAGACGGCAAATAGGGATTCGCTGCAGTAGGCAAGCCATTAGTGCCAATAGCCACACCCTGACCCGATCCTTTGTTTCCACAACTCCTATGTAGCCCGTCTCTTGCAGCCCATTCCGCATCATAGCCAATCTTCCCATAATTCTGGATGTCGGCACCATGACCGGCAGCATATTCTTCCGAGAAATTCTCAAAGTCCGGGTGGGTCACGGAAAAATCGCGAACCACAATGTCCAGCTGGGCCACCTTGTCGGCAGAAGAAAGGGAAACTCCCGCCAGAACCATACCTGCCATTAACCAGGAATACTTTTTCATATAACTCAATCTCCACCTATGTGTATAGGTACAATTAGACCTTGGTAAATATAACCCCAAAAAAGAGTTTCTGCCACTACAATTTTTGAAAAATTACCGAAATAAGGGCCTTTGTCGTTTTTCTGTGACCCAAAACAAGCCTATTTCCTATAATTTTCCACATGAATTGGACTCTCATCATAACACTTCTCTTCGTGCTCCTCTTTATACGCATCTTTTGGGCTCATATAAAAGCCAATAACGCCCGCACCCAAGCCTTCAAGAACCTGCCCGCCAAAGACAAACTGGCGGTATTGAAGGAATGCCTTCTAAACAACCCAACAGAGACAAACCTTCAAAACCTGGCGGATTTTCTCACAGAATCCGGGTCGGACCTGGGTGTCCAGTCCTACAAGCCCCTGATGGAGCGGCAACTGGCACTGGCAGATAAAAAAGAAAATCTGAGCGAGTGGGATAAGCTCTATATGGAGCAGAGCGACTGGGTCGACCAGATTCGCCCCTTGGAGTTTGACGAGGCGGAAAACGCCCTGAAAGACGGGGACAAGAAGGCCTACATCGAGCACTCCCTGGAGGGAATTTCCAGGCTATATTCCGACCGGGCCATCGAGGACGCTCTTAAGCATCTCGAACCAGACTACCCCAAAGCCACGACCCTTTTGTTAAGTTATACGCAGCTTATAGAGGCGTGCGAAGAAAGCCGGGCCGACGAAAAATCCCTGGAAGTCCTCCGAAAGAAAAGGGATGCCTGGATTGAAGACCTGCTCACCATAGAACCCTAAAAACGGTAATTTTTCGTAAAAATTGGCGTTTTTCGGTCAAAATCGCCAATTTTGGAGCATTGGGGCCTTACCGACGTGTGGTTAGTTCATCTGTAAAGAACGGAAAAATTTTACATTCCGTCCTTTACACACAAGTTTTTTGTTGTTATATTTGGCCTCAAAAAGAAACAATCAACCCTAAAAGAGGTTAAAATGGCAACTGTTATCCGTCTCGCTCGCTTTGGCAAGCGTCACAACCCCATCTATCGCGCCGTGGTCATCGACAGCCGCAAGGCCCGCGACGACAGCTTTATCGAACAGGTGGGTTTCTACAACCCCAACCTGAAGAAGCCCGAAATCCGCTTCGAGCAGGAAAAGGTCCTCAAGTGGCTCCAGACCGGTGCTCAGCCCTCTGACACCGTCCGCAGCCTCCTGAAGAAGGTGGGTATCATGGAACTCTTCCACGAGCTCCGCGCCGGCCGTTCCATCGAAGGCAAGGTCGCCACTCCTAAGGCCGACAAGGCCAAGAAGGCCAAGCTCGGTCCCAAGGCTCTCGCCAAGATCGAAGCTGAAAAGGCCGCCAAGGAAGCCGCCGCTGCCGAAGCCGCTGCAGCCGCCGAAGCTCCGGCCGAAGCTGCCGCTGAAGCTCCGGCCGAAGCCTAATCGCACTCTTTTGCAGAGTCCTGTGCCTCGTGCGCAGGACTTTTTTCGTCTAAGGACGTTTATTGAGTTATCAGTTCTCAGTTATCAGTTGTCAGTGTATAATTTGGCGCCAAAGGCGCGACTATAAAAACTCACAACTCATAACTCACAACTCATTACTAATCTTTCACCCCACACCTCCCTAGATCCTAGCCCATAGATCCTAACCCCTATCCCCTACCCAATGCCCGACTACTCCAACTACATCACCGTCTGCGAACTCATGGGAAGCCATGGCGTCAGGGGCTTTATCAAGGCCCGGCCCACGACCCATGACCCGGAGCGGCACAAGCTGTTGAAGGCCGTGGTGGTCGAGAAGGTGAACGGGCAGTTCGTAGAACTGGAAGTGGAGGATTCCAAACTGGCCGGTGCACTCTGGCACCTGAAGTTCAAGGGCTTTGACACCCCCGAGTCCCTGCGGCCCCTGGTGAACGGCAACCTGATGGTAAGCCCCGACGAGCGGATTCCCGCCCCCGAAGGGGAGTTCTACCTGGACGACCTGGCAGGCTTTGCGGTAAAGCTCACGGACGGACGCTCCGTAGGCGAAGTGCTGGAGGTGCAGGAACTGCCCACCGTGGACGCCTTCCTCATCAAGTTTTCCGAAGAGGCAGAGGCGGAGTTTTCCAAGAAGCCCATCCTTGCCCCCTGGATAGAGGACTGCGTGTCAGAAATTGACGAAGAAAACCGGGCCATCGTCTGCGACGGCGACTACCTGCGGGCGCTGTGCCCCGAGGAGCGCTCATGAGAATCGACTGCATCACCATATTCCCCGAGATGTTCGCCCCCATGAAGCAATCCATCATGGGCCGCGCCCAGAGCAAGGGAATCCTGCAGTTCAACACCGTGTTTTTGCGGGACTTTGCCGTGAACGACTACGGCCAGGTGGACGACGTGCCCTACGGCGGCGAACCGGGGATGGTGCTCAGACCTGAACCCCTGGCCCAGGCTATCCGTAGCACCGGCGTCAAGGAAGACGGCGGCAAGGTCATCTACATGACCGCAGATGGTACACCCCTCACCCACCAGATTGCCGCGGACCTTTCCAAGGAAGAACACCTGGTCATCGTGTGCGGCCACTACAAGGGAATCGACGACCGCATACGCCAGTCCGAGGTGGACATGGAAATTTCCATCGGGGATTTCGTGGTGAGCGGGGGCGAACTGCCCGCCATGCTCCTGACCGACGCCGTGGTACGGCTAAAGGACGGGGCCCTCGGGAACCGTGAATCCGGCGACACGGACTCCTTTGCCCAGGGGCTACTGGGTTGGCCGGTCTATACCCGCCCCGAGGTTTTCGAGGGCAAAAAGGTGCCCGAGGTGCTTTTGAGCGGGCATCACAAGAACATTTCGGAATGGCGGAAGCAGGAATCCTTGAAAAGAACCGAGGAAAGACGCCCCGACATCCTTGAAAAATTCAAATTAAATGCTAAATTTGGCGACAAATAATTAAGAGGTACACATTATGTCCCTGAACATCGAAGCTATCCATAACGAAAACGTAAAGGCCGAAGCCCCGAGCTTCCGCGCCGGTGACACCGTCACTGTGAACGTAAAGGTTATCGAAGGAACCAAGGAACGCATCCAGCCTTTCAAGGGCGTTGTGATCCAGCAGAAGAACTCCGGCATTTCCAAGACCCTCACGGTCCGCAAGATGTCCGGCGCCGTCGCCGTGGAACGCATTTTCCCGGTGAACTCCCCCCGTATCGAATCCATCGTCCTGGATCGTGCCGGTAAGGTCCGCCAGTCCCGCATCTACTACATGCGTAACCTCCGCGGTAAGGCCGCCCGTATCGACGAACGCGAGGCCTAATTAGGCTTTCGGGGGTGATTTCCCGATGAACGGGAATTCCCGACAACAAGTTATCCCGCCCACGCACTCAAGCGTGAAGGCGGGTTTTGTTGTATATTCCCACGACGACCAGGAGCGAAAAATCATCATCCTGGACAAGGGCGAACTTGCGGCAGTGGACAATTCCCTGACTCCCCGCAAGGTGCACTTTACCATGCAGCCCGGCGACCTGGTAGGGGTAGCCGCCCTGTTGGAGCGGGAACCTTTCCGCTACGACCTGGAGGCCACCAGGGATTCCGAAATCACCGTGGTGGGCGAAGACTGCATGGAGTCCGAACTCAAGAGCATTCCCCTTTGGCTTTTGGCCGTTATCCGCGAGCTTTCGGCCAGAAACCGCCAGCGGAAAGAGGCCGGTCGCCGTAGCCGTGCCGCAAATTCCCTCGTGAGCCTCTCCGAATTCTGCAGGCACCTGAAAAAAGGCGAGCCCTACCCGCTAGAAAGCCTTGTGCAGGAATTCTGCTGGCAGACCAAGGCATCTGCCCCCGAAGTCAAGGAAGACCTGAAGGCACTCAGCCGCCGCAAGTTCGTGGAGATTGCCGGGATGGACCCCGTGGTGACGGTCACCCAGCCCGAGCTTTTGGAACTGTTTGTGGACTACCTGGAATCCGAAGCGCAAGAAAAGCCCTGGCCGCCTCTGCAGCTCACGCTGAACCAGAAAAAAGCTCTTGTTAGGTTGTCTGTAACCGAAAGTGACTTGTCCCAGGATCCTCCGGCATGGCTCGCCTTTTTCCAGAAGAACAACATCGCCCTCACCGCCGCCGACTGGATAAAGATGCAGGGCCTAGGCTGGTTCATAAACGCCAAGGGCGACCTTTTCGCCCCGGATTCCAAGAAGATTGAATATTTTCTCCTGGCGCTGCGCTACGAAATCAACCTGAGGGGGGTGCTGTAATGAAACTCTCCGCCGGTGATTTTCTGTGCCTGGAAGGGGACTTTGCCAGTTCCCTCTACATCGTCATTTCGGGCACTCTTTCAGGGACAGGCAGCGGCCACACGGCCGCGACCCCAAGGCTGTTCGAGCCTGGCGACATCATAGACGTGTTCGGCCTGCTGGAACACGCCCCCAGGGAATACACACTGAAGGCCGAAGAAGATTGCGAAATCCAGGTGGTGGAATACGAACAACTTAATGCAATCCTGGACGAAAAGCCCTCGTGGCTCCGGTCCATCATCGAATTTCTAATCCGCCGGAACCACATCGGCGAAGAAAACGCCCGCAAGAGCAACCTAGTGCAGGCACTGCCTTCGCTGCTGTACCTGCTCTCTGGCATTCTGAAGGAACAGGGCGGCAACACCGCTCCCATGGCAACTGTTTCTGCACGGGCCGCCCGCATGAACGGCACCCGCCCCGAAGAATGCAGCAAGCTGTTCAAGGTCCTCCAGGAACTGGGCATCCTCAAGATTCAAGAGGAATCGGTGCAGGTGCAGTCCCCGGAACTGGTGCACCTGCTTTACGAGACGCTGCGCTACCGCGCCCTGGAACAAAAGATCAGCCCCAATATCCTTTCCATGACCGACCAGATGGTGCTGACGGTATTTATCAGGCTTTCGCAACGGAGCAAGGACCCGCTTAGAAACGGGCTCAGCGCCATCTCTACGGCAGACCTGAAAAAGGAATCCAAGAAATCCATGCACGGCATGACCCTCACCACCCGCACCATCGGTGCCCTGGTGGAAAAGGGCATACTGACGCCGTCGACCTCCCTGGACTTTCACCAGCCCCTGGACCAGGCGGAGTTCTTTTTCGGGGATTTCGACCGGATTATGGACCTGCTGGAACTGAACCGGATTTTCCCGCTGCTGGACAAGAAGCTGGTGGAGTAAAACAATGTGAAATGTGAAGTGTGTGATGAAATAATCCCAACTTATCATCACACATTCCACATTAAATCTTCTTGTTTCTATCAGCCCTAATACCTAAGAACTATCCCTTTGAACTGGATCCTTCGCGACTTCGTCGCTCTGGATGACACTTCTTGTCCCCTGCAGCCCTAATACCTATTACCTATTACCTAAAACCTATCCCCTAAAAACTATCCCCTAAATCCTAGCCCCTAGATCCTAGCCCCTAGATCCTAACCTCAAGCGGATCCTCGCCTTCGCGAGGATGACAATCCTAGCCCCTAGATCCTAGCCCCTACCCCCCTATTTACTACATTTACAACATGACTCTGCGTACGCACATCCTAGTTCGGGCCGTGTGGCTTTTGGCCGTTATGGCGGTTTTTGCAAGCGCCGGCGAGGTTACTCCCCCGCAGGGTGCCGTGCGCAATTTGACCGCAGGGGACTTTATGCCCCACCCGAACGTGGGCAAGGACTTTAACGAGACCTGGAGTTACCAGTTCGTGTTCGACAACGGCACCCGTGCCTTCGTGAACTACGCCCTGTTGCAGGTGCCGGCATCCGGGCAGAAGGTGACCTGCGACATGACCTTC
>Ga0310697_10002112_pt1 | contig 21707 bp, 29 predicted proteins | sample 172DNAGHGlowgp2_FD_203883 | JGI IMG/M metagenome (GOLD analysis project Ga0310697, IMG submission 203883) | Sheep rumen microbial communities from Palmerston North, Manawatu-Wanganui, New Zealand - 1728 DNA GHGlow gp2 (v2) (version 2) | ecosystem: Host-associated > Mammals > Digestive system >... | reverse complement strand
TTAGCTTTGCCATATTTAATTCGTTTAATTAGTGAAATTCGTGTTCGTTATAAAGGGCACGAAAAACAAGGGGTTAACTTGCGCTTCGGTCTAAGTTAACTTGGACCAAAGTCTAAGTCCACCCCGTGTTTATGCCGCCTGCTTCAGTCCGCCGTCGGCCTCGGAGGCGCTGCCCTCGGAGCCGTCGGAAGACTTCTTGCCGTTCATCTCGGCATTAATCTTTCGGTCGAGCTTGGCGAGGTCGGCCTTGGCGCGGCGCAGCTCGTCCTCCTTGCTCCACGTCTGGCGTAGCAGTTCGTCGAGCTGGCGGATAGTCACGTTGTTGTCGGCTATCCAGCGCTGCCAGTCGGCGATGCGGCGGGGCAGTTCCTGCAGGCAGCGCAGGGCATACTCCGCTGCCAGACGGGGCGAGAGGTGGGAGAGCTTGCCGTTGTTCACGGTGTGCAGGATGCGCTGGCCCTGCAGCGAGAAGAGGTTGGTGTATTCCATCGACTCGTTGCCGTCGGCGTCGCGCAGCTTCTGCTCGTTGGTCTTCACCATCAGGTCGAAGCCGTAGAGCTGGCCAATCTTCAGGCGGACACCCTGTGTGCGGGCCGATTGCTCGATGCGCCACAGCCGCTCACCGATGGCCTTCTGCTGTCCGGCATAGTCGAGAGGCTTGCCGTCGGAATCGGTCTCAGGCACGGTGAACCCGTCGAGCACCAGCATGTTCAGCACCTCGCCCTGTTCGCCCAGCTGCTTCCTTGCGTCGTACTGCTGCTGGTCGGCCTGTGCGTCGCTCACATCCTGCTTCAGCCGCTCCACGTCCTTCTGCAGCCGGTCGCGGCGCTCCTCGGCCTGTCGCTGGTCGCGGTGGAAATTTTTCTTCTCCACCTCTAAGGCGGCAATCTTCTTGTCGAGCTTGGCCCTTTCCAGCAGGTCGGTGTTGCCGGAGAGGATAGCCATGTACTCGGCGAAGTTCATGTTTCCCTTCTCGTCCATCGAACCCTCGTCGAGGGTGCGCTTGCCCAACTGACCCTGCTTCAGCTGCTGGATGAAGGTCTGCTTGCAGTGCAGCAGGTTGAACTTATAGGCATCCAGACTTCGCTTCACGGCGTAGATAATCACATCCACTTTGTTGTCGCCATAGTCGCGGGCCACGACGTTGCCCTTACGCACGGCCCTGCCGTCGCGCTGCTCCAGGTCGGCGGGGCGCCAGGGGGTGTCGAGGTGATGCACCGCCACCACTCGCTCCTGAGCGTTGACACCCGTGCCGAGCATAGAAGTGCTGCCGAAGAGGATGCGCACGTCGCCGTCGTTCACCTCGTGGATGAGCTTCTTCTTTTTCGTGTCGCAGCGGGCCTCCTGAATGAAGCGTATCTCCGAGGCGGGTATGCCGTAGTCCTCCACCAGCTTGCGCTTGATTTCCTCGTAGATGTTGAACTTCCCATCGTTCTGCCACGTCGAGAGGTCGCTGAAGATCATCTGCGTACCCTTCACATCCTCGAACTTGTGATAGTACTGGGCCACCATCTTGGCGCACATCGAGGCTTTGCTCCGTGGGTGGTCGCCATACGCCGGGTCAATCAGCCGCATGTCGAGCGACATCTTGCGGGCCAGGTCCGTTGCATACAGCATCTTCGCCATCTCCTGCTGCTTGGTGGGGTTGTTGATGCCTATCAGCGAGAAGTCGCCCGTCTCAGCAAACCGCATCAGCGTGTGGATAAACTCGTCCTGGTCGGGTGTCGGTTCGATGTGCATCAGTCGGGCATACTTATCAGGGCGCTCGATGCCTACGTCCTTCGCCGTGCGGTAGTCGGTGATTTCATTATAGAACTGCGCCAGCTCCGGCACCTTGATGAAGTATCTGAACCGCTCCTTCAGCACTATCTGGTTGGTCAGCCCGAACTCATACTCCTGCGTCTTGCGGGTGAAGATAGCGGCCCAGGCATCAAAACAGGTGATACCCTGCTTGGCCATCTCCTGCGGTCGCAGATAGCGGAACAGCGAGTACAGCTCCGTCAGACTATTCGTAATCGTCGTGCCACTGAGGAACGTCGCGCCGAGGTCGCGGCCCGTGCGCTGCTGAATGGTGCGAATGGCCATGAGCAGATTGTAGGCTCGCTTCGAGCCCTCCGAGTTGCCTAAGCCTGCCACACGATCGTGACGGGTAGTAAAGCCCAGGTTCTTGAACTGGTGGCTCTCGTCGATGAAGATGTGGTCGATGCCCATCATCTTGAAGTCCACCACGTCGTCGGTGCGCTTGCGAATAGAGTATTGCAAGTCCTGAAGTTTCGATTGCAAGTTGGCTTTCTTCTTCTCCAGTCCGCGCTTCAGCCGGCTCGACACGCTGTCATACGAGCCATACAGTGCGCTCAGGCTCTCGTTCAGATGGTTCAGCTCCTCACGTATCACGTCGGCCTGCACCTCGTCGCTCTGCGGTATGAAGCCAAACTGATCGTGCGACATAATCACCACGTCCCAGTCGTTGTTCTTCATGCGGTTGAAGAAGTTCTCGCGCTCCTTGCCCGAGTAGTCGGCGTGCTTGGCGTAGAGCACGCGGGCCTTGGGGTAGGCCGTCATGTAGGTCTCGGCAATGGCGGCCACGTTAGCCTTCAGTCCGATAATCATCGGCTTGTGACAGAAGCCCAGTCGCTTCATCTCGTGGGCAGCGATACACATGATAAGCGTCTTGCCGCTGCCTACCTCGTGGTCGCAGATGCCGCCACCGTTCATCGTCAGCATCCAGATGCAGTCCTCCTGACTCTTATACAGACCACCGCTCACCTTCTTGCCGTCCTTATACACCGGCTGCGGTATGCCGTACTTCGCCTCCAGCCCCTGCCAGTCGATGCCGGGGAACCGCTGGTGGCTTCCGTCGAACTGCGGCTTCACGTGGCAGTTGAACAGTCGGTTGTACTTCTCAGCCAGCCCGTCGCGCAGTGCCTTCGGCTGTCTGAGCAGCCAGTCCTGATAGCCCTGCCGGATTTCTTCAATCAGCGTGTTAGCCTTCTGCGTAGCCTCCGTGTCCTCGTCCTTGGCATAGCTCTTGCCCTGCTGAATCTTGCGGCCCCGCTCGTCGCGTCGGTACTTCATCATCTTCGGACAGCTGTTCTGCAGCGCGTGCTGCAGCAGCCCCATGCCGTCGAGCGACTGGCTCGCCTCACTGCTCACGGCATACTGCGTATAGATTTTCTCATTGCCCCGGTCGCTGTCGCAGGCATACTGGTCCAGGTTGCGGTCGTACTTCACCGTCACCTCCACCTTTGCGCCGTAGTCATTGCCCGCCATCGAGAAGAACTCCGAGGCAAAGTCCTCATAAATCTTCGTGTCCACCCATCGCTCACCCAGGTTGAAGTCCAGCTCGTCGAAGGGGATAGGCTCGGGGACCGCCTTCTTCAGGGCATCCAAGGAGCGGCGGATATAGAGAGCCTGCGTCTTCTCGCGCAGCTCGGCGGGATTTGCAATCCCGTCGCTGTGAGTATCAGCATTTTTAATGCGCTCGCCGTTCTTGTCGGACTGCAAGTCCTTATACTCGTCGCGGTCGGATTGCAAATCCGCCCGAGCGTCCGCAGCCTCCGGGTACTTCTGCAGGATAGCATCTATCTTCTCAATCACATTCCCTGAAATAAACCGCGCCTTGATTTCCCACTCCTCGCTCAGGGGGTTATAGTATATCTCCCCCTCCAGCTCGTCGCAGATTTCCTCCTCGCTCTTGCCCGTCAGCGCAGCCATATAGCGCACGTCGGGCTTGCCATAGTCGTTCAAGCTCTGCGCCAGCGCCTCGTGAGCATCCGTCACGCTGTGCATCTCGTCCGTCGAGAACGCCACCGGCCTGTCGAAGATGTCAGCCTTGCGCCACTTGCCGTCCTCCGGTATCTCCAGCGTCAGCAGTTCTGTGATATTGTCAAAGCCTTTGATAGCCTTTATGAACTTCACGTTCTCAGGCTTGTTCAGCAGACCCCATTTTTCAACGAAGCCGTCATAGAGGCGGTTTATCTCCTTTCGGAGTTCCGGCTGCTCAGCCATCTCCTCCGCTTCCTTCTTGTACAACATCTGATAGTCGAAGCAAAGCTCTCGCAAAATACTCTCCTTAATAGTCATCCTCTCCTCCTTGCGCTCCTGCTGCTTCTCGCTCTTGGCCTTCTCCTTGCCCTTTTGGTCGTCACGCCCCCCGTCTTTCGGAGAGGGGTTGGTGGTGAGGTTTTTCTTCAGGTCCTTCGCCAGCACCTCCCCCAACTGTTGTGCAATCCCCTGCACGCCGTCGCGGTGCTTATACACAAACGCCCTCTTTCCATAGGCATCCGTGTCAACCGTCCACGCCGTGGCAATCACTCGCTCCGGCCACATGTCGAAGTACATATTCGTCGGGCACCCCCCGTCCTCATACTGCGTCAGCAGCATCGTCTCTTCCTCGGTCAGCTCGCCGCGCTTCGAGTCCTTCTGCATCACTAAGAGGTCAGTGCCTACCTCGGTGCCACTCTCCTTGAAGAGATTGTTCGCCAACCGATACGCCCCGATGAGCCGTGCCTGCTTCAGCGCCTCGCCTATCTGCTCGCTGTCACGGTTCAGGTAGTTGCTCGTGATAATGTAAGCTAACACCCCACCCTCTCGCAGGCAGTCCAGCCCTTTCAGCACATAGTAGCGGTGGATCATCTTCGCCGCATCCCTGCGCACCTGGCTCTTCGAGTTCGTATAGTCAGGGTCAAACACCCTAATGTCCCCGAACGGAACATTCGTACTCACCAGGTCGTACTTGCCCAGCTCCGATGCCGGGATAGTCTCGAAGCCCTTAGTACGGACAACAGTCTTGCTGTTGTTAGACATCCGTCTCTCCAGCATCAGTCCTGTCAGTAGGTCTTTTTCGTAGGCTATAACAAGGCCATCCCTCATAGCCGTCACGCCACTGCCAATCCAGCGGGCAAAAGCCCCCATGCCAGCCGCAGGGTCAAGCATCGTGTGAGGACGGCGCGACCATTGATCTACGTTATACCAACTATAGAGTGCCTTGCCGATGGCATGCACCACCTCCCGTGGCGTATAATACGCCGTGAGCGTGCTTGCCTTCAGGCTCTCCACCCATGCCTGATACTCCTTATCGCTCCCCGCTTCCTCTCGCAGCAGCTCATGCAGCCGCACGGTGTCCTGATAGTACACCATGTCGCTCTTCGTCCATGCCGTCGGCTCCAGCGGGTTTAGCACGAAGTTCAGCCCTCCGAAGCCCGAATACTTATTCAGAATACTCTGGTCATACTCACTCGTCGAGGTCATCGCATGCTGCAGTGCCTCGATGTTGTCGCGCAGTCTTGATAACTTACTCATATCTCGTTGTCGCTTTAGTCCTTATCCTCAATATATCCTTTCTCAATCAGGAACTGGCGATAGAGGTACTTTGTCTTCGATACCTTTACGAACCCCATGCCCCATCGCATATAGTAGTGTATGCCGTCGCTCCACATGTGGTAAAGCTCTGCCTCCGTATGGTGGCTCCTGCCTCTGTGTCCGTCGTCATTGTTCGGGTCGCAGGATTCCAGCAGATAACGCTCCGTCCAGTCGGGCTTCTTCTGTGTCTGTGCAAACTCCTTCACCCACCCGATGCGCCGCTCTCGCTCGGCTATCACTTCGTCGATGCGCTGCTTCATCTCCTCCAGGTTGTAGTCGCGGCCCTTATCCACCGGCCATCCCAGTCCGATGTTAGGATAGTCGCACTTGTCATACAGTTCCGGCGTGTCGTGCATTGCGCAGCATCTGCCGCCATCCCCGTTCGTCAGTCCATAGCCTCTGTAATACAGGGCATACTCAGGAAAGTAATGCTGTCCTATTCTCATAACTCTCGATTGATTTTGTCTGTTGTTAATTTTCCGTAAAATATCCACAGCCCTCTTGGACGTTCGGAACAAAAGTGATATCTTTGCACCGTCAAGTCCGAAAGGGCTTGTGGATTGAAACGAACTTAATAGTTCAAATTTCTACTCTGGTAGATGTCGCAGCAATGCGAGGATTTAGGGAGGCTCAGGGCCTCCCTTTTTCCTTTACAGCCCTTCGACAGCCTTCAGCGCATCTTCCACATCCTCCATTCGCTTCTGCTTGATAGCCTCTATCTCCTCCAGCACGCTTTTGGCATCGTTCAGGAACTTCAAGCGTTCCTTGCCGGTAGCCTTCTGCATCCAGCAGTTGAAGTCGTTAGCGAAGTGCTTGCTGTTTTCAATTTCGAGACAGTGGTACACGGGATAGTCGTCACATTCTGCCAGCACATACAAATCCGTTGTACTGAATCCGGAGCGGCTGCGCACAGTCTGGATGGAATAGTCGCCGACTTCCTTAATCTCAGCCGACTGCATGGCTTCGCGGATTTTACCCGCAATCTCAATGCTGCGGTCTACCAACGCGCCATTCAGTCTCTTGTAATTCTCGTTGTTGATAATCTCGTCGATAGTCTTCATAATTTTCTTTGCCCTTCCGGGACTTGGGGGTTAAAATAATTTCTGTTTAATTTCTGATAATTTCTTTCCAAAATCCTCACGCCGCCTGCTTCTGTGCTTTCTGTGATTTCCGTGTGACCTTAGCCTTTACATAGCTCGTCCTGTCGAACACATAGCGCACAGCCGTGCCGATATGCACCCGCCGTGTGCCGTCAGCCTTCAGCGTCGAGCGGCATAGCGTAGCGTCCTTGTCGCTGGTGCTCACGCCCACCATCAGGTGTAGCATCGTCCAGTCGTCGTCGCTGACCGTCACCTCGTCGTCGATGTCGCCCTGACAGAAGGCATCCGCCACGCCGCCCAACTGCTGCAAGATACGCGCCTTCGTCAGCACGTTCATCTTGCGCGTCCTGCTCCCGAAGAGCACCTTGCCGAAGCGCTCCGTCCACGGGGTAGAAAACGTGTCGCTGTCATAGCAGGGGTCGAACAGCCGTTCCACGTCCGTCACCTCCTGCACCGTCGGCCCGTCCTCCCACGTCAGCTCATAATACTGATGCTTGCCGTAGCTGCTCTTAGTGCTCTTCACCGTGAACGTCACCCCCGGGAACCGCCCCTTCAGCACCGCCTTCAGGTTACTGATCGCCACCGTCTGCTGCTCCGCGTCGGTCAGTCCTCGGCTGATAGTAATCAGCTTCCCCTGCCACTCGTCTATCAGCGGCCTTTGCTCCGTCTCGATGCGTGCCTTGCGCTCCGCCTCGATGCGCTGCTGCTCCTGCTGCTCGTGGCGTATCTTAGCCAGCATGGCGTCGAGCTGTTTCTGATACATCTCGCCGTAGCCGCAGGGCATGTAGAAGCGGCTTATCATCGGGTCACCCATGGGGCTGCCCATCACGCAGTAGCTTGGCGAGCGGAACATCACCACCTTCGCCACGCGCTTGGCCTTGCGGATGCCGTTGGCAGGGTCGGCACTCTGAATGGTTTCCCATCCGCCCCACGGTCCGCCGTCTGGCAGCTCATAGTTCAGGTCGTTGTTCATCAGCTGCTCGTCGCTCATCTCCACGATAGTCTCTACCATCACCACCGCTTCGTCGGCCAGTCCTGCGGTCAGCACCTCCCGCAGCAGCGGCTCCATACGGGCAAAGGCCATAGCCACCTTGCCCACGTTCACCTGCCGGGCATAGATGAAGTCGCCCGCCTTCAGCTCCGTGTGCCGCTTCTGCTTGTTGCGCCGTGCCTGCTCCAGCACCTCGGCCAGCCGGTTCTGTTCGCGCTCCTTGCGCTCCCGTTCCTCACGCTCCCGGCGCTCCCGCTCTCTCCGCTCGCGCCCTCTTGCCGACTTGGTATAGTCGCCGTTCAGCTCCGCCTTGCGTTCCTCATACTGCTGCTGCATCTCCTGGAACTTAGCCGTAGCGTTGGGGTTGTCAGGGTTCCGGTCTGGGTGCATATTTATTACAAGCCGCCGGTGCTCCTGCTCCAGTTGCTCGTGGGTCATACAGTTTGCAAAATATTCCATATTGGTTTCAAGTTTCAAGTTTCAAGTTTACGCCGCCGCCCGATAGTGCTTCAGCAGCGCCTCCCGCAGCCTTTCGGCAAACGTCGGCTCCGCTCGTTCCGTCTGCTGCTGTACCACAGCAGCCCTCGCCGCCTCCGTCCGTGCCCTCACTGCCGTACCCATCAGGTCGCGTATCTCAGCGTCGCATCCCAGCAGCTGATACACCTCACTGAGTATCTCGGCCTTCGTCTTCACGCCGCCGGTAAACATATCCACCTGGCCGCTGGCCGAAGCCTGTGCATGGTGGTTATAGATGGCCAGCACCTTCTTCAGCCGTGTCGAGCGCTTATCGTTCAGCAGGTCACTAATCAGCAGCATCGCCCCGTCGGTCATGTCGGCCACGGTCTGCTCGTCGCCGAACATCGTCATCTGGCGGGCAAAGCCACTCACACGGTCGCCCTCATGGTAGCCGCCCGTCCGCCGGCTGACATACACCAGCCGTATGGCCTTTGCCATCTCCTGCTCCAGCGAGTAGTCAGGACCCAGGCAGATGCTGTTCACCACCTCGGCCAGTGCCGTGATGATAATCTTACGCATAGAGCGCACAGAGGTCGTCTGCCTCACAGCGTCAGGATTCTTCTCGAAAGCCTTGCCGATAAGCAGGTTCTCTATCACCTCCTGACCGGCATCGCTCAGCCGGTCGCCGTCCGTCATCTCGGCCATCTGCACCTGACTGAGCACACCCTCCGTCACCATGTCCTTCACCACGTCGAGCGCAGCCCTCGCGTCGCCGTAGAACTCGCCCAGCGTGTCGTACTGGTTGATGGTGCGGCACACCCTGTGGAACAGTTCGTCCGTCACCAGCTTGCCCATCTTCACCGCCTGCTCCGTCTTACTCATCGACTTCATCTCCTGAGCATTGAAGCGGGCAAAGGTCTCTGTGGTATAGGGCGGTGTCTGGAACACCTCGAACACCACTCTTGGGTGGCGCATCGTCTTCACCCATGCCATCGTAAACCCGAACTGCTCCGGGTACTTGGCCAGATAGTCCACATAGTCGGTGTCCGTTCCCCACTGTGCGGCCAGGTCGCCGGCCATCGTGCGTCCGTTACCACTGAGCACGATGCCGTCCCGTGTCACCACAACCGGCGTCTGCAGCGCCCGCTGGTCGTAGTGCTCGGCTATGCGCTCCGTCACCTGCTGCGCCTCTCGATCGTGCTCATAGTCGCGGTCGTTCACCGTCTGACCATTCTGGTCGGTGGGAAATCCCTCACTCTTCTGCCAGCCCCTGAATGGGTCGTGGCTCGCCGTGGCGCTGCCCGCCTCTATCAACTTATAGGCACCACGAATCCGTGTGCCGTCGGCCAGCGTCAGCTCATTCGTCAGTCCGTTGTAGCCGAAGCCTTGCTTGTAGCGTTCTGTAATCTGTTTCATAGTTCACTGCTTGTTAGTCGTTCTACGTTTACGTTTTAACATCGACACGTCGAAGAGCACCGCCCTTCGTTTGTCCGAGAGAGTAGCCAACCGCGTTGGCATAGGTTCTTTTTGTCGCCGCCATGCCAGCACCACCAGCCCTCCGAAGAGGTCGCGGGCAAAGCACAGCCACGGCTCGTCCGGCAGCACCACCATCTGTCCGTGCCGCAGATGCCGCATGATAGTCCGTGATGTCATAGTCGTTATATCTTTTAGTTTAAAGTTTCAAGTAAAAAACGACCACCGCGTCATCCCGACGCAGCAGCCGTATCAACATTCAAAATCAATTCGCCCAGCCGGAGCACCCGGCTTGGGCATTTATAAGTTATGAAAACGTAATGTCTTCGTTCATTGCAGGCGGATTGCATCCGCCGAAACAGTTAGTGCCCCGCATCCCATCGAAGGGTAGGTTAATCCGTGCGGGGCTGTAGGGTTAATAGTGATAGTCTATCACTGCACCGATGTAGAGCTTGCGCCCTTTCCGCATCTTCATGCCGGCGACATACTCTATCAACTCGTCGGCAGGCGAGGCATACTCGCACCAGCCCTTGATAGCGAACCGCTTGGCTGTGTCGAGGCAGGTCTCGTCGCACATGGCCTTCACCGTGTAGCGCGGCGTGTGCTGCAGCACCGTGTCGGCAGTCACCTTGCCAGCCGCCTCGCGGATAGCCGATGCCCACCGCTCGCAGAACGTCCTGAGTGCATCGGTACCCTTGAACACCAGCGCCTCGCCCGTCTCGTCGAGCACAAACAGATCCTTCACCGTGTCGGCCAAGCTCTCTATACACTCGCGGCGTTCATCGCCCTTTATCTCGTCGCCGATATAGTCGGCGAAATCCCCGCTGTTCTCATAGAAATCGCTGGGGCTTGCATACTCGTCTTCGGCAATAGGCTTGCTCGAAATCTGATAAATCTTGCTGTGACTCATAGTCGTTAATCTGTTTTAGTTCGTTACTTACTCTCCCATGTTTCCACCACCTCGTAGTCGGCCAGCATGTCGGCCTGTCGGACGTAGTGCATATAGTCGTCGCCCACCCAGTTCTTTGCGATAGTCTCGGCCTGCTCTTCCGTCTCGGCTTCCACATCGTCAATCTTCACTGCCACGGTGATGTTCACCAGCACATTCCATTTCTTCCTTGCCATAGTCGTTACTCGTCTAAAAGTTGTTTCACTGCCTCACTCTCTGCATCCTCCTTGCTCAGCACGGCGGCACCCAGCCACCCGTCGCTGTCGTCGATGCCCATGATATAGGCCCGCCGCTCGGCCTCGGTGTCAAACTCGCGCACCGTCAGCTGGCCCTCGGCCATGTGTTCCGCCATTTCTTCTATGCCGCCATTGCAATAAGCCTTGGCCGCATACTCTCCGAAGATGATAGTCACCTTGTACTTTCCCATAGTCGTAATCTGTTTTTAATCGTTACTTGATATTACTGCCGCTCTCCACGGAAATCCAGTAGGTTTCCTCCTCCATGTCGATGTTCAGCTTCAGGTGGTGGTTCGTGCCTCCCATGCGGAAGATGATGCCCCACGGTTCCTGAGTGCCGCGCACCAGGGTGATGTCCTCTTTGGGCAGCGCCTTACGCACATACCCCAGCATAGCCTGCTCGTAGTCCTTGAAGTCCTCGTAGCCCTGTTCGTCCTGCCAGCGGCTCCACAGCCGGCAGATGCCCTCCGCCAACTCGTCGTTGAATACGGTTGCTGATACTTGTTCTGATGTCATAGTCTCTCGTTGCTTTGTTCGTTACTTCTCAATATCATATAGGTCGATGCCCAGCTCGTCGGCCACAGCCACGAGTGCCTTGTGACTCCAGTGGTGCTCGCAGAACGCCTCGCTGCACTTCACAATCACCTCCTCCGTGATGTCCTCTATTGAGGCGTAGGCGTTCAGGTTGCAGGGGTCGTCGTACTGCTCGGCCAGCGCAGCGTTCACGCTGATAAGGTCTTCCGTGCTTGCCATCGTGGCCCCGTCGTCCAGCGTATAGGCCAGCACCTGGTTCATCCAGCGCACGGCGGCCTGCTCGCTGCCGCAATACTCATGCTCGTGGGTGAACTTGCCGTTATGAATACCGTCGCGCTCCGTGGTATCGACATGCACGATGCAGCGGATAATCCTGTCGCCGCGCTGGCGGCTCTTGATTCTCACGTCCGGCCACGCCTCGCTCACCAACTGATCCAGTTCCTCCTCATAGAAACCGCTGGCATAGTTCTCAGTCTCGCCGTCGCTCCAACTGACGTTAAGCGAATAGCCGTTACCTCCCAGTTGACGGCGCACATCCAACCGTGCGCCATACTTCTTCAGATTCTCGTTGGCCTTTTCCAGGGCGGCCTTCCATAGTTTCTTTGCCATAGTCGTTACTTGTTTTAATAGTTATGCCCATTTGCATTTCCCGTTCCTGACCGTTCCGTGGTCGCAGCCGGAGTCGGGCCAGATTTTAATTTCAGAGTCGTCAGCCATGTAGGGTGCGATCGTCTCGAAGGCATCCATCATAAGACTTTCCCAGCCATAGGAGGCATCGAAGTCGGCAAACTCCCACTCCTTGTCGCCCGGACAGGTTTCGAGCCTCCCCTTCCATCCGCCGAAGAATATGCCCATCAGGTCGTGCAGGTTGTCAGTGCCTATGCCAAGCTCCTTGAAGTGGTCAAGGTTGTAGTTGACACGTTCCTCTTCATGCCTGTCAAGTTTGGCCTGCAGCGCTTTCTTTGCGCCGTCCTCGTCAGTGAATCTCACTTTGATTTCCACAGAATAACATTGTCCCATAGTCGTAATCGTTTTAGTCAACAATGCCACCGCCATAGAACTTGTCAAAGTCAGACTTCAGCCCCTTGGCGGTCTTCTTCCATTCCTCGTAGCTTGCCTTCGCACGGTCGTTCACAATCTCCCACTCTGAAGCCATCTGGCGGCGGTAGTTGCGATAGCCCGTGTAGTGGTCGGCATAGTCGCGGAATATCTGCTCGAGCGTCTCGCCCACGATGGCGGTATAGTTGCCGTGCTGGTCTTTCACCACCATGCGGACACCATCCGTACTTGTGGAGAAGGTAGACTCCTTGCTCCACAACTCCTGATTGACGGCGGCGTGCAGCGCGTCGTCCATGCGGTAGATGCAGCAGCCCTCACGCAGCAGATGGAAGTCAACGTCCTTCAACTCCATGCGGCGCTCGATATTATATTCATGGTTCCAGTTAGGAGAGCAGGCGTTAGAAAACGACACCAGGTACAGCTTTCTGTCCTCCTTGCCGATAGCGATAGCGTAGAAGTAGCGCCAGTCCCATTCGTCGCAACTGCCAAGCACCTTCAGGGCTTCTTCCGTCAGGTCTTTCTGCTCAAACTGCACAATAGTATGCACATACCTGCCACCGGATCCTGCCGTACTCTCGCTGGGTCTGTTCCCGTTGTCGGTAGGGTACTCAAACTTGCGGTCATGTCCGTATATCTCACCAGCTATCCTCTCGAACATCGCCCTGCTCTCCTTGTTATCTGAGCGCAGAAACGATAGCGCATCGGTCATTCTCTCCTTCTCGCCCTTGTCGAGATAGTTCAGGTAAATCTTTGTTGTCTCCATAACTTGTTGTGTTTTTAGTTTAACTTCCGTACATCCATCCGATGCCAGGGTCTTTGCATGGTGTCACCTTACCCACGGTGCCTGGCTTGATGATATACGTGTAGTGGTTGCTGCGCTCCAGGTGCTCCTCGTAGCACACGCCGATGCAGTCGAAGGTCTTGCCCTGCCATGCGTGACCGTAATAGTATTCACTGGCATGCAGCTCCTTTTCCTCCGAGCAGACGATGCGCCACTTGCCGTAGCGTTCGCCGCTTGGAGAGTTCTGATAGTTGTTCGCCTTCTCCTTGTATTTCTTCACCATTTCCTGATACTCTTCCTCCGTCTCGCAGAGCATCCAGTCCTTATCCGTCCAGCTGCTGTCCCAATAGGAGTTGCTGCTGGTATGTTCGTGATAAATATTCTTTGCCATAGTCGTTTGAATAATTTAAGAAATAATTTCTCGCGAAGCGACCCCACCAACAAGGGCAGTAGCCGCGCCGCAAATAAATCGTAAATAGTAAATCGTCAAATCGTAAATTGGCCTTACGCCGCCGTCGGCATAGGCAGGCAGAGCGGGTGCATCGCCTTGTTCACCTCGTCGTAGCGACGCAGGAAGTAGTTCGTGGCCCGCTGCACATGGTCGATGACCTGCGGGATGAAGTCCTTGTCGTCGCGGATAGCCTTGCGCCAGCTGTTGACGTAGGCAATATGCTGCTCGTCGAGCAGCCTGCCGATGCCGAGCATCGAGCATACGCACGCCGCCGTCAGCTCCGCCACGAACTCCTCACGGGCATAGCCCTCAGAGCCGAAGCCCCCGCCGCCCATGTCGCGCTTCAACTCGCCCGCCGTAGAGTGCGCCATCTCGTGAATAGCGGTCGAATAGAACAGCTGGTCGCCGAGGAAGTGGCTGCGCTCCGGCAGACAGATGATATCCTTCACAGGGCTGTAGTAGCTCTCGTGTCCCGTGAACTTGATAGCGCAGCGCCATTCGCCGCCGTGGATCATCCGCTCCAGCACCTCGTCCTTGGTGCCAGCCTGATAGTCGTGCTCAGGCAGACGGGTCAGCTCCTCCCACTTCTCGGGGAACTTCGCCTTGAAGTCCGTCTGCGATAGGTTGAACTCCGGCCATGCTCTCATGCTGAAGAACTTGCGGCACTTCTCCTGCTCCTCCTCGTCCAGCTCGTCGTACTCCTTCATCGTAATACGCTTGTGCTCATAGTAGATATTTGGCAGCATCTTCACCACGGGGAAGCTCCCCTCGAACAGCGGCATGCCATTATCTTTCAGCACCACATTGCCATCCTCGTCCGTCATCATATTGAGCGATAGCCCCATATCCGTCAGCTGGTCGAAGGTGAGGAAGAGCGGTGTCTCCCACCCCTTGATAGCGCACAGCAGGGTCAGGATGAAGTTGTTCATCCCCCGATAGGGTTTGCTCCTGCGCTGATAGTTCGCGGGCTCCATGTGTCGCGGTGTCACCCACGGCTTCGTCCACTGTGCGTCCTCCATCTGGTCGAGCGCACTGGTAAACAACTCGGCATACTTCTCTTTTTGCCGATCGTTCATCTGGAAGCCGCGCTTCTGTTGCTGGCCTCCGTTGTTTCTCTTTGTTGCCATAACTTGAATTGTTTTTAATTGTTGATACTAAAAGTTCCCCACCCCTCAGAGGGGCGGGGTTAGGGCGCGGTAGTTACGCCGCCATAGCGTTCGCGATAGCCATAGCCTCCTGGTCGCCGGCGATGACACGGCGCATCAGGTCGGCCACCTCTGCCTCGGTATAGACTTTGCCTGAAGATGGCTGATGGTTGGTGTCTGATGGCTGAGTGGTTGCCTTGCGAGCCTCCCTTGCGGCACGACGCTCCGCATTCTTCTTGCGTCGAGCCTCGCTCTGTGCATGGTTCTCGTCCGTCTGAGCGTCCACGATAGCCATGCAGTCCTCAATGCTCTTACCCTCGTTGAGTGCCTGGCACACCTTGCGCCCTGCTTCCACATAGCGCTTGCCGAACGACAGCCACCACACCTTGCGCTCACCGTCACGGTCGTACATAGGCGAGGCATGTATCTTCTCGGCCACACCGCGCTGCAGCAGCTCGTCGCCCTCCTGCAGTCCGTCGATACGCCCCAGCGTCTTCGTGCCGCCGTCGCTCGTCGGTCGGGTGTAGGTGCTGAACCGGTAGCGTCCGCCCTGCGGCTGCTCCAGCTTAGGCTCCTCCGCCTTAGCCTCCGTCTGCGGCTGTTTGCGCTTCAGCGTCACCTTGGGCTTCTCTGCCTTTGGCTTAGGCTCTGGCTCCATCTTGCCCTGCGGGCGAGATGACTCACGCTCGGCAGAACCTGAACGAGTTCCGCTCTGCTCTCGCTCAATCGTCATCTTCACCGTCTTGGCCTTCGGCTCCTCGGCCTTCTGACTTCCGCCATCAGCCTTCTTCTTGGTAGGCTCCTGCGCACCCTCGCCGACAGTCCACCCGCCTTGCAGCAGCTTCTCAATCTGCTCGGTCTTCATGTTCATCTCCTTGGCGGCATTGTCGCCCATAGCGAAATCGACAGTCACCTTGTCGCCGTCCACGCTCTTGATTACATACTTGGCATTGCCGTTACACACACTCTTGCCGATAAGGTCGGCCACCTTCATTGTCTCGTTAGTCATAACTTCGTCCTCCGAATTTTGATTGTTGTTAGAATTGTTAAACTTCGTTTGAGCCTGCTCTCGCTCGGCAGAGTCGATGCAAGCATCACTCTGCTCTCGCTTAATCGCAGCCTTGTCGATAGTCTCGCCGCGCTTGGGTCTCGGTCCTGGCGGCGGGTCCAGCTGGTCGCAGATAGCGACACGATGCCCCGTGCGTATCAGCTTGGGCAGATAGGTGTCGAGTGCATGGTGGGGGAATCCCGCCATAGCCACCCCGTCGCTCTGACGCTTAGTGAGCGTGATGCCCAGCACCTTGGCGCACTCCTTAGCATCTTCCTCATACGTCTCATAGAAGTCGCCGCAGCGGAAGAGCAGCATCGCGTCGGGATGCTTGCTCTTCAGGTCGCGGTATTGCTTTTGCATAGCCTCGTTTGCCATAGTCATGTCCTCCTTATGCTACTTTAGTCGGTTTGACATCCAGTTCCACTTCGCCCCACCAGCCTTCCACGCTGCGCATCTCGTCCTCGTAGAGCTTGCTTAGACAGGTGAAGAACAGCTCCGCCACCGCACGGTGGGCGGCCTCGTTCTCAATCTGATAGAGCACGCTCCGGAAGAAGTTCCACATCGACTTGCGGAACGTCGGCTTGTCCATCACGTCAGCCACCTTCGTGCAGATGATGCCCATCTTATAGCCCTCGGTATAGATGAGCGCACCCATCTTGCGATAGTCCTCAAACACATCGTCCAGCGGCTCCTCCTCCGGCATCTCGTTGTCGCCATACTGCTCGTTCACGCTCAGCACATTCAGCGCATAGGCGTGCTCAAACTCCTGGCGCACGTTGTCAACAAACCACTTGTGGCTGTCACGCTTTGCTCCCTCGTAGCCACACATCAGGCCAGCGGCCTTGATAAACTCTCGCTTTGATACAATAAAACTGCTCATAGTCTCAATTCTTTTTAATCTCGTTCATTGCCTTAACCCATGCTTCCACGAAGTCGTCGCCGTACTTCAGGCGCCACTCTATCTCCGTAGGCTCAATCACGATATGCTCCACCACATACTCGGCATAGGGCGACAGGACGTTACCCTGCTCGACCAGCCACTTAGCCATGATGGTGTTCACCTCCTTGCGCTCGTGCCCCTCCTTCAGCAGGGCTACCATCTTCGGGCGCATTTCATCCAAAATACGCATCGACTCCCGCTTGGGCAGTCTTACGTTTCCATCGTCGCTCATAGTCTCTTTCGTTTTAGTTCAACACTCATACCGCTCCACACCCTCGCAATAGTCGGCGAAGTTGTCGGGCGTGTCGTCGTCGTCGCTCCAGCCGATAGACTGGCCGAAGCCCTCGCAGAAGTCGTACACCTGATGGGGGTCGATGCCGAACGTGTTGCGGTAGTCGCCCGTATAGCATGACCCCAGACACACCTGCCCCCTCAGTTGGCAGAGTTCGTCGTGCGTCAGGTCCCAGATAGTGTTATACACGCTCAGGCAGTCGCACAGCACGTCGTACTCGCTGCCCTTCTCGTCTCTCACCCTCACCTTGGCGCCGTAGTCGTCGGCCTGGCAGAACCGCTCCGTGCGCTTGTGGCGTGGCCGTCCCAGGATAGTCACCACCGCCTCGTCCGTGCGGATGGGGTTGCCCCACAGGTTGTAGTGCGTCTCCTCATACCTTGCCACCGCCCCCTTGCGGATAGTCAATACGTTTGCCATAGTCTCACGCTGCCTTAAGTTTTGTCACTAATGCCTGGCGCAGCTGGTCTGCAAACGTCGGCTGCTGACTGGCTGCCGCCACCTCCTCGGCTCTCATGCGCTCACGCTCCTGCTGCCTGAACAGCCTGCGCATCGTCTCGCTGAACTGCGAGAAGGTCACGTTGTTGTTCGATCCGCCGTGATAGTCTTTCGGCCCGCTGGCGGTACGCATATAGAACACGAAACCGTCCGTCAGCTGCACATGACACCGGTCCAGCGCCTCGTAGCAGAAGTACACATAGAGACCGTCCTTCTCCACGAAACCGCTCTGATAGTAGTGTCCGCTGTTGTACGACACGAGCGTAGCACCCTCATTCTCTGCCAGCCGCTTCACCTCGCGGCGCATAGCCTGCTGAAAGCTCTTATACTCCTTCGATACCGAACTGCCCCAGTCCTCCAGACGGCGACCGTCCCATGTCTTGATAAAATCCTTTGCCATAGTCTTTACGCTGCTTTACGTACAAACATGGGCACCAGTTCCAGTGCCTCGTTGTCACTCACACGATAGGCCACCTTGACGGCCTTGATAGTCTTGCTGATAGAAATTTTCTTTGCCATAATTGTTTCTGATTTTTTACGCTGCATTTACAATTCTCGATAGTTCACTCTCCACGGCCAGATAATACTCCAGGCCGCCGTTTGCCCCGAAGCCGTTGCGCCTTGTGCGCCTGATGGCCCGCTCCGTGGCGTTGAACCGCCCGCAGACGGGCCATAGTCGGCTCTCGTCGTGCTGGCGGAAATAGGCGTTAATCTGCCTGCGGCTCATCTCGCAGACGTTCTTGGGTTCGTCCATAGTCACAGTCCTCCCTCGCTTTTATGTGTGTATATGCCAGCCATAGCTCGGTGCAATCATGGTGCTGCCTCCCGTGCGATAGCCCTCCTTCTCGCAGCCGTGATAGATGATGCCGCCGCAGATGCCGTCGCGGCCCTTCAGGTCCTCGCGCAAATACTCCTCCCAGAACGAGAACGAATGCTCGGCCCAGTCAGAGCCGATGTGTACCTCCACGGGGCAATGCTTGTTCTGCTCCCAGCCCTTCAGCCGATTGATAGTGCCGTCGAACTGCTCCAGCAGACCCACGCTCTTAGCATAGGCCCGCGCTGCGTCGAAACGCTCCTGACAATGTATAGTCATACTCCAGTCCTCCCTCCTTTATGCGATAAACCCGTGGAACGGGTGCAGATCCACGATAAGTGCCTTATGCCCGTACTCCTCGGCCATGTCCGCGAAGGCACATTCCATGGCGGCCTTCTCAGCGGCGGTCATAGTGGTGTTCATACTGGCAGCCACGGCTGCGGTCATAGTCACGATCTTTGCGCTCTTAGTGGCGGCGCTGGCCATAGTCTTAAACTTCTTCATAACTTGTGTAGCTTTTGATGTTTCACATCGAGCCTGCTTTCGCTCGGCATAGTTCAAACACGTTTGACTCTGCTCTCGCTTAATCGCAGCCTTGAATAATTTTGAGATAAATTTTCTGTTAATTTCTCGGTCGATAGACCGATCCGAATAGTCTTACGCTGCCTGTGCCAGCGTTACGCCCAGACGCTGGGCTGCCTTGCGCATAGCCTCGCGCTCATAGTCGTACACTCGCAGCACCACCTTGCGGCCTGCGAAGTTGATAGTCATTTTCTCCATAGTCTTGAATTGATTTGAATGTTTGTTTGTCTTGATAGTTCCCCACCCCTCTCAGGGGCGGGGATATGGGCGGGGTCACGCTGCCTCGCGATACCCCTGCGATAGAGTCTTGTGTTCGGCCTTGCGTTCCTCCGCCAGATCGAACGCGCCCGATACGAGCATACCCATGATGCACCCGCCGAACCAGCCGGCGACAGGGGCATACTCATACGCACTTACATAGCATGCGCCGATAGCGCACACCAGACCACAGCCACAGCTAAACACAGCCTGACCGAGAAGAGTCATTAACTTCTTCATACGTTTGTCCTCCGATAGTTTTAGTTAGTCAAAATCAAACACTGTCTCAATAAACGTGCGCAGACGGTCGGCCCGCCACGCCTTCAAACTCCGTTTCTTCTCGATGTCACGGGCGAACCCATAGAGGATCGTCTTCACGTCCTGCTCCGAGAACACACGCTCCCCACGCTCTCTCTGAGCCGCAGGATAGAGCTTCATTACCATTGCTTGCGTTTCTGCCATAAGCCAAAATGTTTTATAGGGTTAATACAATTCGATGTAACAGTTTGCATCCTTGCTCACCTCGAACACCTGACTCCAGCACTCACCATAGCCTATACGCTTATAGCCCTTGTGCTCCCAGATGCGGCACACGCGCTCATACACGGCAGCTGCCTGATCCGCGCTGTCATACTCGTGCTCGATAGTCTTCTCACCATTCCACACTTCATAAGTGATTACAACATGATACTTCATAGTCTTGTCCTCCAAATAGTTTTAGTTCAACAAATAGCAGAGAGTGGCGGACTCGAACCGCCTGCGCATAGTGCGCCCACATACCGCAGCGATAGCCACGCCCATAGCGCCGGTGCATACAAGTCACGGCAGACACCTTGTGCCCCCGTCGAGATTCGTTAGCCTCACAGACTTATTGTGCATACACCTGCAGGCAGGCCACGCTGATAACGTGCTCTCCTCCTCCGTCATGCCGCGCACGCCCTCCATAGCGTGACGGGCGCAGCACGTGTAGTCCCAGGTTGATAGTCGGTTTTTCTTATAGTAGCCGCCGGACATACTGCGTGCGCACACATAGTCGCAATAGTCCTGTTTGTTCCACCGAAAAGATTTCATAGCGGTTACTTGCTTGTCGCATCACGTCCGCACTTGTGCGTTTGCAGTCGTGATACGGGCCCAGTCTGGTTACGTCGATAAGCCTATAGTCCCTGCATAGAATTGTCGCTCCGCCACCTTCGACGAACATCATGGCGCCACATGCAGGATAGACCCTCTTCTACCCTTGTAGGTTGAGCCCTACCTCTCATAGTTTATAGTCCGATAGTGCAGGGTATAGTCATCCCTACATTCGCAGACTCTCCCCTACAGTCTGTCACCCTATAGAGGCCGTTTCATTTTACGATAGCCACAATACGCCACCGTGTATTTTATTACACCTTTTGCGCCCGTAACAGCAAGCAAATAGATAGATCTTGTTTTAGGTACGTTTCCGTGTCGCTTTACCCGTAAATCTGGGTGCATACGTTTTGCGCACAATAGCACACAAAATTCTGCTGTGAAAATTCACCGATAGCACTATAATAGTACCCGTTTCTAAAAGTGCTTTTTGTTTGTCAAAGAACGAAGCATTTTATTTTCTCTTCAGTCTTAAATCGGACTGTCTGTAATGTCAGAAAACTATAAAACAAGTTTAGAAAATAGAACACTTGCACGTTTGCCCGTGCACGGCTTGTTTGTGGGTGTTCGGTCTGCTGCAACCAAATAGAACGCTTTTACGTGTACACCCTACCTTTGAAGTTAGCAAGCTATTGCCATAATGTCTGCAAATGTCTTAATGTCGATTTTGCCGTTTCTGTAGTCTTTAATAGCTTGTTTCTGCTGTTCGCGTACAAGTTTACGGGCTGCTGCTGCTGCTTTGTTTGCAGTTTTACGGGCTGCTTTCTGCTGTTCACGGGCCTCTTTGTCTGCTGCTGCTGCTACAGGCTGCAATACTGCTTTGTAGGCTGCAATTAAGCCCGTTAAAGTCATTTGCACGGGCTTGTACATTACGACATTTGCACCGTCTGAACTCAAACGTAATTCATTACCTTTGTCGGTTACAACTTCACCGTGCAAAAGTTCTACAACTGTTACATTACCTTTGTAGGCTGCAACATAACACGGACGGCCGTTAACGTCCTTTGAAAACACACGGGCCGTAAAAAGGTCTTTTTCACCACTGAATGATTTAACAAGCGTGCCCAGATCTTTAATGTTCACACCGTCAACGAACTCATTTTTACGTGCCAACTTATTAAGTTGGTTCACGTAATACATAACTGACATACTACGAACTTCGTTCTTTGCACCGTTCACTACGTTTGCAAGCTGCTTTCTGTTGTCGCTGCTGCTGTTGTTGAATGTCTGTTTCATAACTTTAAAATTTTGAATGTTAAACTTAAATTTTGCTGTTCAAACCGTTCTTTGTGGTTTGTGGGGGCAAAATTAGTGTTTTTTCTTTTTACCTCCAAATATTTTGCAAGGAAAATGTGTTTTTTCTCTTAACTTTAACTTTTGTTTACATTTCGGTCCTCGCGCGTACATTATCTAAAAAAAATTGCATGGGTGTGTTATTGGCTGTTCGGTGTGCTGCTGTTCGGTGTGCTGCTGTTCGGTGTGCTGCTGTTCGGTGTGCTGCTGTTCGGTGTGCTGCTGTTCGGTGTGCTGCTGTTCGGTGTGCTGCTGTTCGGTGCAAGCATATTTGCAGCAGATCCGCACCCAGCCGCACCCGGCCCCGCCGGGCAG
>Ga0310697_10002111_pt1 | contig 21710 bp, 39 predicted proteins | sample 172DNAGHGlowgp2_FD_203883 | JGI IMG/M metagenome (GOLD analysis project Ga0310697, IMG submission 203883) | Sheep rumen microbial communities from Palmerston North, Manawatu-Wanganui, New Zealand - 1728 DNA GHGlow gp2 (v2) (version 2) | ecosystem: Host-associated > Mammals > Digestive system >... | reverse complement strand
TACCGACCATTTGTAGTAAAGAGCGACCAACTTCATCCTTCTTGCCATCCCAATCAAAGAAGTCGCGGCAAATCCATTTAACAGCATCAGCATAGTGAATGACAAGAGCCTTCTGACCGTGCTTGGCTAGCTCTTCTTTCATAAACTGTGCCAATGCGTCTTTGCCACTACCAGATTTACCAGAAATAATTATTGTTCCTTTCATTGTTTAATCATCTCCATTCTCATATTGAAATAGAACTGGAGAAATTCTACTTCTACTTCTGTTAGTATATTTCTATAATATTCTGTCACACTATTTAAAAAGTTTGCTGCCGTAGCGGGATTGTTTTGTGCCATTGCTACGGACCAGGCTAATTGCGCGATTTCCTTCGTTTCATCGCTAATATTATCAAAAATTTCAGTCATTTTATTTCACTTCCTGAAGTTTGCTCAAAGCATCAAAGAACGCTTGAACTTCTTCTTTTGTTTCTAGAGTAATTTTACGAATAGCTTTCGGCGGCAGCGATTCTTCTGCGGAAGGAAGATTAAATACATAATATCCTTCTTCGCCATCTTCCGGGATGATACGAGTTGTAAAATGAATACCTTTCTTACTTACAATTTTAATAATTGTACAATCCTGTTCATGATACTTCTCAATATCGGCAAATTTGGGATTAATTTGTGCTACTACGCCCGCGTATTCATCTCTTGAAACTTCATAAATACTATTATCCATGTTGTTCTCCTTTAAAATTTTCTTTCATTGTTTGTGCTGCTATTTGTGCCAATCGGTCACATTCATTATTCCAATAGCAAACTCCGTGCCCCTTGACTTTTGAAAAATTATACCAAAAGTTATCAAAGTATGGAATAATTTCAATCCAAAGGTCTTGGTTTGCTACGTCTTCACCCTTGGTATTTACCCATCCATTATATTGCCATCGGGTATACCATTCTTGCAAATAACAATTAATAGCGTAAGCAGAGTCACTGTAGATTACAACTGTTTCATTAGGATGCCGGTTTTTTTGCGCGAACTCTAAGGCATTGCGTATCGCCAATAATTCCATACGCTGGTTTGTGGTCCCATATTCGCTTCCGGCAACTTCATAAATACGTTCTCCACCTCGCAGAGCGATGAAAGCCCAGCCGCCAAAAGTTGCATTGGCTCCTAACTTTTTACAAGAGCCATCTGTATAAATTTCAAGCTGTGCAATTTGCGCCTTGCTTCTTCTCTCTTGAATCATGTAATGTCCTCCTTTACTTAATTATATTATAATATAAATTAAGTAAAAAGTCAATCATTAGGAATCTCTTTTTCGGGTACGGCCTCTATCTCATGATAGTATTGTGTCCCCTGCCCGTTACCTTCTAATTTTTTATTATAGAGTTCATAGAGATCCTCAACTTCTTTCATTTCTTCCTTAGTTTTCCACCCACGGTCTACTAATAGTTTTTTCCAGCGGTGTAGAGTCTCTAGGAGTTCTATCTTTGTACCTTTTCCTATAATTTCTAAACGTTCGTCAATTGCGGTAACATTTTTTTGTAAATCATCTACTTTCGTTTCAAGCGCGGAAACCTACTTACTTATATCAGATACGGATGTATGCATTTGATCGATTTTATTAAAGTTAGCTTCAGCAGTTGAAAGGAATTTATCCATTTTTTCATTTCTAATTACCTGTGCGTCATAACGTTTTTTGAAGCCTAGGAAAAAGTCGCTCCATTTGGACATTGGAATCACCTCCTTGGGAAGAAATTATTTTTTAAAATTTTTTTGTTAACTATCTTTCTAAATCATCTAATAAATCTAAAAAATGTGCCATAAATGTCATCGTTAATTTTGTTTTTTCTAACGCCTCGTCAGCGTTCTAGTTCCACATATTATTTGGATCTGCCATATTCAATTCTTCATATGTATAGCCTGAAGTTTTTCCATTATTAAAAGTGGTAAGCGTTAATGATGTGCCATGACCTCGTGATAAATCAGCATCCATTTCCCCATAAACATAGGCTAAATGTTCATAAGTTTTACTTAATATATATGAATTTGGTACATACATATTATTTAATATATATAAATGTATATCTTGAATATTATTAGAAATATATTGATCTTCTGCAAACTTTTTAACATCTTCTGCAATCAAAGCTGCGTCACTAAACATTAATAAACCAACAAATGCAGATAAATAATCCTCCAATGAAGATTTATTTTTATATCCGATCATACCTTGACCACAGTTAATTAAAGCAAGAATGAGCCAATCTGTATCTGCAATAGTAATACCTCCAGTGGTCATCATTTCATTAATTATTTTTACTTGTTCTTCTATATTTGAACCAAATGCTGCTCCTTCAAAACTTTTTCGTACAGCATCAATAGAAGCATAGCCCTTAACTGTACCATGAATATTAATATGCGTTAATATATTTTCAACAGTTTGTTTATCTGCTATAATATCTTCTTCTAATGATTTAAGTAAGTATTCCTATGTGTCACGAGCAGATTTTAGTTGTCTTGTGTTATTTTTAAATGAATCTAGGTCTGTAATTAATGTTAAATTTTTTTGGGCCTCTTGCTATACATTAAACATTCCTTCCTATATTCCCTTTTGATAGCTTGGCTTTGATGTGATCTCATTAGAATATTTAACTACAAAAAAGCCTCCTTCTACGTCAGTAGGAACATTAGCATCGCCATTTAGTATTGCTGAAAACTAATGTTGAAGTAAATCGGTTACTACCATTCCTTCATTCGTGTAGTAACACTACACTTTTAAATTTTGAGTGCTTCTAATCATATCTTCTAAGTCTTTATCTGACGCGCCATTTTTTGATGCCCAGATAGAAAATTTATCCCATTTTTTTATATCTCCACCGGCATCAATAAATTTTTGTTTTTCTTTTAAATACGCTTCTTTTAAACGACGTTTTAAAGGTCCTATTGATACTTTATTAGTGTTATTATATTGCTATAATTTGTTATAATCGGGTAAGCCATAAGCATCAGCTAAGGATGTCAATGCATTCTATACATCTGGTGCCTCAATAATAGAGTCTAAAAATTGATTAAATTCTCCTTTCTCTTTTAATAGTTCTTCTAAATATTCTTTAATCCTATCAATTCTTTCTTTAGGAGATTCTCCATGTAATCTATGGATCCCTTCTTTGTATTTTATTTTTATCATATTATATAATTCTTGCACTAATCTTGCAATTAATATATCTGTTTGTCTAGGATTTAATTGTAATCTTCCACGAGCAATAGAAAAAATTTTTGTTCCATATTGAGTTAAAATAGCATTTGTTAAGATGCTCATATTGGATCTATTGGAAGAGATGGTTGAAAAAATCTAATTTGCATCCATATTAAACCAAGGATTTAATACCGAATCTCCAAAATTATCATCTTTATTTAATAAATTACGTTTATTATATTCTTCTGGTAGCATTTTTTCTTTTAATGTATCTGTTATTTTTACTCCACGTCCAGCTCTGGCCGCGGCCTCATCGAGTTTCTTTATTTCGCGTCTATCAGCTATCCTTTGGCGCTCATTAGTTAATTCAGCCAAATATTTATCATATCCTTTTAACATTAAATTAAGTTTATTAATTAAATGTAAATATTGATCTCCGCTCGTATGATTAAAATCATATTCTAATAATAATTTTTTTAATTCTGGGTGCTAATCAGTATAATACTAAATAAATTGTTCTTCTCTTCTTTTTTCTAAAATAGCAGCACTCCTTAAAAAATCTAATGCTTGAGTAATATGCTAATTCTAATTACCTCGAAAATTAGAGATGGGATTCCTCATTGGGCCATACAATACTGTATTAACTTTTTTGCCAAGAAAGCGACCAACTCCAATTGGTTTCTATAATAATGATGAAAAGAAAACGTAGCGATCAGACTAAATAAAATTAATAGGATAATATTTAGATGTAAATAATGAATTATTCTTTATATCAGTCGTCTCGCTATGCGCAGAAGATAATGCATTTCTTGTATTTCTCATAATTTATCTCTCCAATAAAACAAGCTATCTTCCTAAAAAGATAGCTTTCTCTCATAAACATAAGTCTTGAAATTACATCTGAACACAATCAATTTTTTTCACATCATGCTTTCTAATTTCATTTTCGGTATAATCAGTATCCTCAAATCCTTGTGCCTGCATTGTGAGAACATTTAATACATATGCAATTCCAGTAAATACCGCTCCAGTATCCATATTGATTTTAGGCCCATTATTATCCGGAAATAATTTTCCAACCCACTTAAGCGGCTGTACAATTCCTTCCGGAACTGGCATATAATAATTCATAGAAATAACCGGAGTATGTCCAAATACTGCAGTACGTCCGCTTTTCCATCCAATGTTAAAGGCAGAACGGCACCATACCAGTGCTTCTGCATCACGGCTATCTACCTTTTCTCCTTCATACTCAGCTTCGCTGGCTCGTTCAAAAGTCTGATAAACTCCAGCCGCATGACAAAAGTCACACATATCAGTACTAAAAGTAAAAGGCAGTCTTTCTAGCCGCTCAATAATATCCATAGGCATTCCATCGTCTATCCAATCCAATAAAGTATTCATCCCTCCATTATTGAGAGAATGCTGGATTGCGAGAAAACGATTATCAAAAGTTAAAGTGGTGTAAAGAATAGAACGCATTTCTTTGCGTTCCATATCCACTATTTCAAACTTTTCTTTAATTTCTCTTGCAGCATTACAGAAGATTTCTTCATGATTCCCGCGCAGGTACACAACACGCGGATTATCAAGAAGTTCCTTCATAATTTTGTATCCTTGACGTCCGCGATCACAGGCGTCTCCCCCAAAGATAATCATAGCTTCGGGGTCTTGTTCGTCACAGTAGTCCATAATAGCACGATATAAATCGTACATACCATGAATATCTGTAAAGAAAAATATATCATGCATATTACTCTCTCCTTTGTTAAAATTAGGGTTCCGGATGGGAACCCTCATACTGCCGAATTTTTCGATTCAACTTGGCAATTAGGCCACGATTTATTTCTTCACCGCGAGACTTTAGCAAATTGCGGCGATATAGCCATTTTAGATAATTAGTATACTCATTCATTTAATCCATACCTCTTTCCATTTAGTATTGTCATCTATATCTTCAGATGATGCCCAAGTTACTGTGCCTTGTCGCGAAGGATCATAAGCATCCCTCGCGTGTTCAAAGCCACAATTATAAGCATTATCTAATAGTTCTACAAGTTCATTTTGAGATAAATCATATCTATCTCCATTGTTTGGTAAGGGAAAACTATATTTACTTATTACCATATTCCATTCGCTCCAGTAATTTAATAGCTTCATCATATACTAGAAGAAGCCAATCGCGTTCTTGTACAATATCGCAATTAGCGCAATCTCTATTACAATCACGACTTACACATTCACGCTCGATGCGTAAGCCTTTTAATACCTCACTTTTATCCATGATATTTCAGCAAGAAGCTGTTACTCACCGCCTTAAAAGACTTAGTACCATCGGTAGAACGAAATACAATTCCTTCACGAGGCTTATCATCTTTTACAGAATTGCCATCTGCATATACAAGAATGGCATCAACATTTTCAAACTGATTGATTTTCATGCAAGCTTCAAGTACAGGTACGCAAGGAACACCATATTCTGCAAGAATCTTGAGCATTTCCAAAGTACCAACGCGACCCTTAGAAGAGAAAATCAAGTTAAAGGCAGCAAAATCATGCCCGGTTAGAGAATAATCACGCTTCTGCACCCCTTCTCCATAAGTTTCACCCTGAATAGTGATCCACTCTTCCTGTGGATACTTTTCAAGCATCTTAGAAAGTACTTCAAAAATATTATACTTCTTTGCCATTTCCCAATATACATTGGTGTCATAATAGCAAGGCTTATCTTCTTCACCAAAGCAAACATTACGAGAACATACATAGAAGTTCTTTTTATCGAACTTCCCGCGCTTCATAGTGAAAGTGGTGCTGGTGCCATCAAGCTTCTCAGTAGCCACCCAATCACCGGAATCTTCTAGTATCCAAGGCATATTCTGAACACGTTCTTCGTCAGTCTTAGAAACCCACACAGGCCAACCATTTTTCTTATCTTTCTTCTTACCGAAGAAGAAGAACATTACTTTACGGCCAAACTTATAACGCATGAACCAATGAATCACAGGGTTCTTAAACAGCTTACGATGCCGCATCTCCATCTTCTTGTATTTATCTACAGAAGGAGCTTTACGAGAATTATCTTCATCATCTGCATAGGTTACGCCAAGTTTCTTGGTAAGGAAGCGAGATTCATCATTTACATAATGAGGTATGCGTTCATCATCCATAATATATGGAGTTTCAGGTTCAACATTACCAATAGTCCAACCAAAATCAGAAGCGTGCATAAGCAAACCCTGCGAGAGAGTTTTACACATCTTCAAAGTCTTTACCTTATAGTGCCGTTTCTCAAGGAAAGCAAAACACTCACGATCCGCGGGCACGCGTGAATCGATCTCAAAATAAATAGCGGGATCGCCTACTTTAAACTGGTCTTTCTGAACAATTACGCGCCAGCCGCCAACAATTGCGTGTTCTACACGATCGTAGCCAGTGATCGGTTCGATGCCATTAATTATTACTACATAAGCAAGCTCGCGCTCAGAGTTAGCATTAAGCATTTAAATTACTCCTTTCTTAATCAAATTGGTCTAATTCTTGATGACGACAAAGCCAGCCTTCATCTGTCAATGTCACATAATATTTAACACACTTATCGCCTTTAAATCCTTTTACATAACAAGGCGTACCTTCACAAGGAGCGGGCCAAACAGAAATAATATCATCTATAAGCCCTTGTGCAAGGACCTCTTCCTGTATTCTATCCCAGATCCAATCTTTATATTCATTACTCATTCAATCACAGCCTCCCCATTTTCCATCATTGTCACGCTTTAATTTGACCGTCCCAATAGAAAAATTCAGTATGGGAGCCAACGTCAATTTTGGTTCGTCCGTCAGGGGTCTGCCAGGTACGCATATAATAACTCTTAAAGCGTTTATTGTCTGTTCTTCCTTCATTGCACTGGTCAATAAAAGCTTTAATCATTTTACAAACATCTTGCCAAGTATCACAATCAGCAATTTGACGCTCAATACCGAGATGATTCTCAAACCACAGTTTCATCTTTCTTGTCCTCGCTTTCTTTTAACATTCCATCATATTCTGGATTAAATGGAACCCATAGAATTGCTCCACATTGCGGGCATTTAATACATTGGTTTTTACTCACATCAGAAGGCTCATATCCAATTAAAGCACCACAGCCTCCATTACATCTAGCTATTTGCCCGAAATAGCGTTGCGCTAATAGTCTCATTCTTAAACTTCCTTACAGTACCAAACTACCGTTACTTTATCATTACCAATTTCCTTATGTTCTTTAACTTTCATTTTAAGGGAAATTGCCATATCAAGAGAATAATTCTTGGTGCCTGTTTTCCATACATACAGATTATTTTCGGCATCAGCCAAAGTATACGTATGGCTTTCACCAAATCGTCCATCTTGACTTTTCTTTTCAATAACAGTGACATCTTTCTGAATCCATTCATCAACTTGTCCTTGATAGACACTAGTACTCTCATCTTTAATAAGAGAGTCTACAATCTTTCTTACTTCTTCATGCGGCTTCATTTTATTCTCTTCTGCCGCGACTTGCTCCCACATTAACTTAACAGGAGTAATACCATGAATTAAATTGGGTAATTCCAGTCGTCCAGGAGTATAATAATCAAAAGTAAGATTATAACGAAGGTGGTCATGCTCATCATCGGCCCAATTCTCCAAATTACGTCCTTTATAAAGGGTAATAAATCCTTCTTCACCAAAGCCAAAAGCATGGCGAGCATCAAAGTTCATAGTATCATTCACAATTGTAGCATTAGGATACATCCGACGATATTCTGCGTCAGTATACCAGCGTACTTTCTTAATACCTTTTGGCGCCTGGACATTTACATACATTTTCCCATTTTCTTTAAAAGGATCTCCCACAAGCGCCATTTTCTCGTAGGTCTTTGCCACCGCCATGCCCATCTCTCCCTTCTGTATAAAAATTATACAATAATTTTAAAAAAAAGTCAAGTATTAAAATTTTAATTTAATACTTGACATAAAAATTACCAAATTATATTAATTAAATTTTGACGTACATAACTTACATACTCGGGTAGTACTAAATAATATACTAAAGTTTCTAACCATTGCGGAGTCATCAACGTTCGTCCAGAAATCTTAAAATATTGAAAGCCTTGTTGTTCTAATTCTTTTATTCGCTCATTTGTAACTGCGTGAGGAAGTTTCATTACTTCATCAAAAATACGGTTTTCTGCGCCAAAAGGGCACTGTAATAAATCAGTGTTTTCATCTAATGGATTAAGCAATACCTCTTTACTAATAGCTTTATAATGATCAGACCGCCTAGGACAATTTAAATTACATGGCTCTGCACATAAAATTTCAATATTGTTTTTATGTTTTAATTGCTGTAGATAATTATTATCATTATTATAATTATAATTTAAAACATATATATTATTTTCAGTAATAGAATTAATTTGTATTAAGTTAGTAATGCCTAAAGTTGTACTATAAATAATTGGAATCCAAGGATAATTATTTTGAAAATGCTTAATCAACAGTGGATGATTTAAAATAACCTCATCTTGTGAACGCATAAATCTACTTACAAATTTATTACACGTATAATCATTTACTAATTGTTCAGTAAGTAAACAATTTGTAAATACGTGTCGTAATTTAATTTCAGGATATTTATTAAATTCATCAAGAATTTCTGGCATTGGAACATATTGTTCTATCATAGGCGAGCGCCCGCCACGCCAGAGTAAGGATGGTTCTGCATCATAAAAACTATCAATAATACGATCCGTATAAAAGAATTTTGGATTTTCTTTATAATATTCTAAAAATGTTTGCACATATTTAAATTGTGCATAGAATCCAGGTAAAGATAATTTAATCATTACGCACTCCTTACAATATAATCAAAAGGTTGCTTTTCAATCCAATTTTTGCTATATTTACTTACTGGAAAATAAATAAATTCTCCATCGGTAAAATATGCGGTTTCCCGTGCACGCTCAAAATCTTCACTTTCCATAAAAACAATATATTCTTTCTTTGTCATATAATATTGAGGATAATCTTTAACCCAATCATCAAGAGGAAACGCTTCAAGAAAGATATTATTGATTTCTGCCCAATGAATTTCTTTTTTAGAATCTGTGTCTTTTGGTATTACAGGGAGCCATACGCCCTGTTCGTTAACTTCGGCAGATTTTGTTTCTTGAAGTGTACCAACTAACCAACCACTATTTCCATTTTTATAAAGTACCCGTTTTCCTGCATGGATATCTAATTTCATTTTAACTCCTCTTATAAAATATATTTAATATAATAATGCATTAATTCTTGTTGCATTTTTTCAATTAATTTTAATCCTTCAACTTCAATCATTTTTTGAGCTTGAGTTTTATTAAATATTTCTTTATTTGAATCTAATAAAGAAGCAAGACTTTCGCATCCATTATTATAATATGCATCATGCGACCCTAAGGTATCACGTTTGGCATGAAGTGCTTCTTGATAATCACGCGGCAATAATTGAAGTAATTTTAAGCTATGAGTATAGTTTAGAAAGTTTTCACTCATACTATATAATCGTAATGCATGAGCATAGCGCTTTCCGGCGGGCATATTACGCTTAGTAAGCTGATGCGCCATGCCTGCCATAGCATATAACATATGCTCATAATTACAATGGAGCATTTTATTTAATATGCTCTCATTATCTAAATACTTTGCTAAGATATCAGCATATTTTGGTTCATAATAACGACGCCTGCTAACAAAGCATTCAAGACTATTAGGAGAAGTTTTTTTAAGTAAGTTAAGAGCAAGCCGAATATCTTTATACATACACTTGCCGTTTTCTATTTCAATTTCTCCACTCATAGGTTCACGACCCAAATATAAATCACGTTCAGAAGGGAGAATAAAAGTAAATGTATCATAATCACTATTATCATTATCTAATGCATAATTTTGTGATCCAATCAAAACGGTCATTACAACTTCATGACCTAAACTTTTAATAAATTCATGATGTTCTTTTACTTCTTTTGGAATATTCATTTTCTTACCTCCCTACTATAATAATTATACATGAAATTAAGAAAAAAGTCAAGTATTAAAACTTGACTTTTCAGAAAGGAAGTGACAGATTATTTAGAAATACTCGAGATTGACTGGTAGCGTTCGCTATTCAGCTTCTCAAGCATGAGGTCGACGCCATCCTTGCCGGAAAGAATACACTCTACCATGCTCATGGAGAATCCACTTACATAGGAGAATCCATCTCCGATAGCAGGGATATTATCATGACGGGCATCAAGGTTCCAGAATACAACTCGAGGAATCTGATAACCATACTGCCGCCACTTACGAGCCTGCTCTTCAATGACCGTGTTAATCTGATGCTCGTTCAGCGGATGAGCATCACTCCAGCGATTATAGGACACAGGACCACTAGTGACACACCCATTGAACTCCATATCGCTGAAGATATAGAGGGTTTTAGGCATATCTTCTTTAGCCACGTGATTCTGACGAGCGGTATTCAAAAGCAGATTGAAGACTGCTTCAATGTTAGTGCTTCCGCCCCACTCAGCAGACCGCGCCCGCGTGAACTTATCGTATACGTCCACACCACTGAACTCTACGAGTTCGGGATTATTACTGAACGTAATAAAGTGGTTTTGGAACGGGCCCTTGCCACGTTCAGCGATGTATGCGCCCATAGAAACGGCTGCTTCAAGAGGCCGGCCATACATACTACCGCTAACGTCCACAATAGCAATACCGGGTTCCTCACGACCATTATAATAATCCTTCAGATTATCCCAGTATTTCTGCCAAGCATTGCGCTCGGTTTCACTCGGCCGATTCCAACCGAAATGGCTAAAAATCTGATGAGCAATCTCAACAGGGTTAAGTACCGAAGCATTAACCTTGGTCTTTTCATTGCTCATAAAGTTAGCATACCGCTCTTTCGTTTCTTCACGGCGCATAAAAGCATTCTTATACAGAAGTCCTGCGCGAGAAGGAAGCTTGTCGAAAGCAATCTGATCCCAATGATTCTGGCTCATGAGGGATTCAACCAGATTACAAGCTTTGCGGCCTTCGGTCAGCATCTTACGATACTGCCGTTCAGTCATATTAAACTCAGCCGCGATTTTACGTCCACGGGACTTGGTAGTGCGCGAAGACGCATTAATAGAAGGAAGCCACTTATAAATAAGATGATCTTCATTCTTATTAACAGTATGATAAATGTAGCCCAGCATAGCAGGCTCACATTTGGTATCGAAAAGTTCAAACAGGTCATCCCAACGGCCATACTCGGCAATCATAGGGATAAGATGTTCAACTTCATCAACCATATGGTTGCCCATCCAATGAAGGATGACACGGAAGAACCGGCGTTCGCCCTGGCCGCCGCGTACATCACGCAGGTAGAACAGGCAACGAAGAGCAAGACTAGCATCTTCGTCATATGCACACTTAAACATATGAATCAAGTCGTCATCGGGGCGTTTCCTCATAGAACCGCCCATAGCAAACATATCAAGCACCTTGTTCATAGTAGAGTTATGCTTGATACCACCATTTTCGGTGTAACCATAATTAGTATCATTCTTCAGGGCATTCAGAAATTCGTTCATTCTTTTTTTCTCCTTTTCATCTTGGCCTTATACAAGGCTGTAGGTTAATCCCAATCATATTTTTGTAATTCTTTATTTTCGGGCTTAGGATGGTTTTTATCCCATTCTTCACATAGAGTACAATAACCGCACATATGAGGCGGCGGACAGTTATCACATGGATATTTATCCTGCTCCATTTTCTTATCCTTTCTTATTCTAAATGCACAATCATTTGTACAATTTGCACAGGGATGTCCAATCTGACACTTGGAAAAATCCCACACTGTTTCATCTTTCATAATAATTATACCAGAAATTTTATTTTAAGTCAAACATTAGATTCGGTCATTTCAAAATAGGCATCTTCCAACTGCTTATATACACTATTATAATAATGGCGAATATCATACATATATGAGTCATATTCATGAATAAGAAACTCATCGGGATAATCGCCGCAACTGGTCTGAACCGCAAGATATTTTCCAGGGCCAGGATATTCTTTTTCAGTCTGATGATACAACCATACGCGCTCAACAAGCAGGTTCCAATCATCTTCATTTTCTACATTATAAAGAATCATAGGGTCCTCAGTGTAAAAGTCATTCAATTCATCAATAGCAGTATCAATAACTTTGTTACCTTTAAGAGGTATCTTTTTTTCATACAATTCACATTCAGTGCGATTATGAAATTCAGTACCATCCTCGGCAACGTAAGTAGTGATAGTTTTAGGGACATTGATTACTTCAGTTTTAATTTTCATTCTTTTACCTCTCCATATCTATCTTCTTTATATTTTTCATATAACGGTTCAAATTGATTCCATCTATTACGAATATCAGTAATAATTTCATCTATGTGTACGGGTGTACATTCGTGCGAATCTACTCCTACATGATACATAAAAGGATTATCAGCATGAAGCCAATTTGTCTGTTGGTGTGTATGCCCATGAAGAGCGATTACATGCTGTGAAAATTTCTTATCATCATAATTTGCAGTTAGGGTGGGATAATGACTCATATAAATACTGTGCTTACCAAGTTTAATTTGATAAGCCCAACCAATTTCCCAAACTGCAGGACATTCTTCTATAATCTTGCCAATCTTTTTTCTAGTATCGTGATTTCCGATAATCCAGCGGATAGTACCATTAAGACGATTAATATAGGGAATTGCCGCGTCAATATCATTAAGCGCGAAATCTCCAAGATGATATACTTCATCATCCGGTTTTACTACTGAGTTCCAGCGTTCAACGATAGCTTCATTCATTTCTTCTACATTAGCAAAGCCACGAGGCTCCCATAGAAATGGAGGCTGATGGCAGAAATGCGTATCTGCCGTAAAGAAGATTTCACTCATTTTCATCATCCTTCTTGAAATATTTATCTTTAATATAATTTAATACTTTATTTACAACTCCATTAGAGCCATATCTGACTCTATATTCTATTTCTTCCTGATCTGTGCCATAATAAGCACGAAATAAATATGTATAAATATCTAATGCTGTATATTCTTCTTTATTCATTATTTACCTCAATGATATCAATTACTCGTTCATCTTCATCTTTAGTTGGCGCGCGAAAATCACGGCACATATTACGAATAATATTTTCTGGGACATTCGCGCGGCCAGTACGGTTAGCATTACGAGCAACGCAAGTATCTGCACTAACATTAAATACTACATAAATGATTTTATAATCAGTAGTATACATATCAATGGCTTGAGTTAGCTTACGGCGCGAAAATTCATTAAGATGAGTTGCATCCGCAATACAATCATAACCATTAGTCATAGCTTCTACAATACGCCGTATAAACTCACGAAAGACTTCTTTTTCATGAGAAAAATAATCTTCTTCTTCTTTAACAATCTCATAGCGAACTACATCACGAGAGATATAAACGCAATGAGCCAGCTCCATTTTATCACTACAATAAGTGGTTTTGCCGCAACCAGATGGCCCACACATAATATACAAAATAGGCATATAATCTCATCTCCTTTACATAAAAATTATACATTAATTTTGAAAAAAAGTCAAATAAAAAAGTGGGATGGTATAACTACCATCCCGAAGTAAATCTTTGCTAGTCTTAAAGGGGCGACTTTTGCGCGTCTGCTCGCATTATCCCACTAGCGCCTATTGGTGGCATTTTTCTGAAGCTGCCGCCTCGCTTCTATGAACACAGTCGTTATTATACAGAGTGACTGGTACCTCTGAGGCCGATTTTACGAGCGGGCCGCGTACTCGATGAACACCTCAAACCCAATTCTTCCGGATGCATCTAACCTGGTGTTCGTTCCATACTTCCACATGCCTGCGACCTTTCAGCTATTACGGTGCTTCGGGCATACACATTAAGTCAAAGGAGTTACTAGCTGTCACCTATGTGCCTTTTACCCTGGTCCCTCACCTTAATCCGTAAGGTTCCTTTATACTATAGCGCGCTATAGTGACCTACACCGCTCTTAATGGCGGACTACACGGACACGTCTCCGGTGGGCCTCCTATCTTCGTATGGGGTTACCAAATGCCTAGCGTTTCAGACTCTTTTTAGGGTTGTTGCGCCTCCAAACGGGCTTACAAGAATAGGTCGACTAAACCACTTAGTCTGTTACTTTACCTTTTTGGATACTTGGTCAGTTCCCCATTCACGCATAGTCTATCAGAGTCATAGGCTACAGGACTCATCTCGTATAGCTGGATTTACACTTCCCATCCCCTACTTACGAGCGATGGTTACATATTTTTATACCGCCTGCGCCCATCGAGCGGTGTTTATTACAGATTGAACTGCCTTTTTATGGCTACCAGTTCAATAGTATCCGTATCTTCAAGTGCCTGAAGGTATACATCAATAATGGCATCTTTCCCGTAATCTTTAATTACTTTTTCGAGGGCATCAGTATAAGAAGGACCATAGACTAAACCACGAGCATATTCTTCTTTATCTTCGTAATCATTGTACCAATTTACACGATATTCAAACATATTATACCTTCTTTCTAAAGTCGATTCGGTTGATGCGAACATCTGGTTCTTCTTCCCAAACTTTACAATCGTTTATTATAAAGTCATTAAAATCCCGCCAAAATTCCCAGCCCATGTCAAGACCAGTATACCATTTGGAACGAGTAATACCAGTTTTCTTATCCCGCATAAGAATTTCTGCAGCCATCATACCGCCGCTGCCATCCTCGAACCAATGCATATCAGAGCGTAGCTGCTTAATACAAAAACGTCCGAGCCAAAGTTCATCATCTATTATGGCTTTATTAACATAACGGCAATACTGATTAAACCAACGCTGATGATTCCGGCGATTATGGGAAGCCATACTGTACTTACGCATATCACTCACTCCTTTCTTTCTATAAAAATTATACTATAAAATTTATAAAAAGTCAAATATTAAACAGCCATTGCTGTATCGCATGAAAATGCATAGGATCATCTGGAACTGGACGATGATTATTGAAATCATTATAATCATCCTAAGTAACTGTTTGCCATAAATCTTTATATTTATAATAAAAATTTTTAAACAGTTTTAAATTACGCTGATAATAATATTGTAGTCGCTGCTCAGAAGCTTCTGGGGCAGTAAATTCAAAATGGCTATGATCAATAGCGAGAATTAAATATAGTTTAATATAATAATTTAATTTTCGTCTTTTTAATTCTTCTATTAAATGTTCGCACGCAGTGATAAAACCATCATAAGCTTCTAAATAATAAAATTCACTATTGTGCGTTACGCTTTCTTTATAAGCCTTCCATAGATATAAATATTGAGGACAAAAATGAATATTTTTTGTTAAGGTTCTACATAGATTATTAAAATAAAAATCTTCTGAAATATATAATTCTTTATCCCATAGGATATTGTTCGTGATTAAAAACTAACGATTATAAATCTTTCCATGAATAAATAACTCATCATTTTGATGAAAGAATATTTTATATGGTTTATTCCAATCTTGCCGATCCGGAATCTCTTCTACGAAATCGCAAATTAGAATATCACATGGATGCTCCTATAAGCTTTCAAAAATAATTGATAGACTATATACTGTATAAAACATATCATCTTCGTCACAGAACATAACATAAGGTGCTGTAGCATAACGTAAACATTTATTTCTTGTAACGCAGATACCACCATGTTCTTCTAAATGATATTCAATCTAAAATGGATAGGATTTTAAAAAATTTTGATTTAAAATTATTTTAGATCCATCATTGCAAATAATTAATCCAATGTCATTCATCGAGATATTTTGCTATATGGCAATACTATCCAGTAGTAATTTAATCATTTTTTCATCTGCTTTATACTATGGAATTAAAATCTATAGTTTCATGGACTCCACTCCTGTATATTTATATTATGTTCTCTAAACCATTGTTGTATAGGACCGCGTTCGCTACAAGGATTTGAAGGTGTTTCATATACTAAAAAGACAAAATCTATATCTTGAAGACCCTCATCATACGAGATTTGCTTTGCTAATTTACCTAAACTATTTTGAATACGTGTAATATTTAATTTATCCAACTGCGCTTTATAGGCTTTAAGAAAAGCGCAATCTTCCGGATGTTTAGGCTCACATTTTCCATTACATAGACCTTCACACTCGTGTCCAGGCTTAAATGGCGGGCAATCTACACAGATTACTCCACGCTTATCTTTACCCATTGGACGCCATTTAGGATTCCAGACTGCAGTGGAAAGGCCCACGAGATTAGGTGGAAACTTACGAAGTTGAGCAAAATACGATGTGTATAATTTCATTTTATTTTACCTCGATTTGAGTGGCAAAATCATTAAGTAATAATTTTAAAAATGCTTTATCACCTTTAGGATTTTCCATGTGTTCATCATCCCAGAACCATTCATCGTTATTCCCACTCTTTTTATAAAGAGTATATTCTCCCCAACCAATATCACCGCTCCATAAGATTTTAAATCCACTATATTTTTCGTTAACAAATGGTTCTATATCGTCTACTTGTACTTTTACTTCTCTTCCATGTAAAATCATATTATACCTCACTTATATAATTGAAATTTTTTAGAAATTTTCCACGCGGTTTCATCATCAAGAGGTTTAAAACCGATACAAGTTAATGTACGACCGACTCCATTTTCATCAATTTCTTCTGGAGTTAATTCAGTATTACACGCATCTTTAATTAAGAAGAAATCTTTGCCTTCAACCATACCAAGTTCTTCCGCGATTTCTTTAGCCTTTAGAAGTTGATTTCTATTTTTAGCTTCACAAATGGTTTTAGTAAAAATACCGCAAAACCATCCTTCAGCAATATCCTTATCAAGTTTTAGCTGATAAAGATACTTTTGTTCTCGAGAATCAAAGGTTGAATCTTTTGTACAATTACGAATACCATTAGACAAAAAAGCCCAAGATGCATGAGCAACTTGTGCTGCTAACTTCCCAGGACTCATATTTAAGTCCTTTCGCGCGATAATAACCTGCCGCATACTATCACCTCTACTAATTTAAGCAGTCCCTGTTGGAATCGGACCAACACATACGGAGTCAATTAAGCTGGGGTGGTTGGATTCGAACCAACGATGCAGGAGTCAAAGTCCTGTGCCTTCGACCAACTTGGCGACACCCCATTATTTTAGAAACTCATCAATTGTAATTCCTTCTTCTTTTTCAAGGAAATGAAATACACGATGGCAATTAGCACATAAGCATACACATTTATCAATTTCAGATAAGGCACGCTCTAAACTATATTTAGCTGCGATCATTCGTGCGACTGTGGTATCTTTTTGACTTGGATCTAAATGATGAAAATCTAAAGCTGTTGGATATTCATTATATCCACATTTAGCACAAGATAAATCCTATTTAATTTCTCCTATTGCTTGTCGTTTTTCTTTATATTTTTCTTTCATATAATTACTATGACAAGTTTTACATTCAGAACGCCTAGTTCCTTTTGCTTTATCACGCCAAGCAAAATCATCTATAGATTTTTCTATACCACATTTTGTACATATTTTAGTTTCCATTAAATCAACTCCTTGCGCTACCATTACGCTAAGGGACTATAAATGCATCAGTCACCCCTCACGATCTGACGCTTGCATAGCTCCGTTTGCGCTATCTTTCGATAAGGCTATGCACCACAATGCACGTTCTTCATTGGTCACTTTTAATTAAATGCGGGTGAGGAATTGCACCTCACATGATTGCAACATAGCCAAGTTGCTTTCAGAAGTCTCACCTGCCGGGACGCAAACACTTCATATCTACCCGGTATAGCGTCACCTATTCCGCCACCGCATTAGCGACACTAGCACGGCTCGAACGTGCATACCCTTTTACAAGTAACCTCTGATTAGCAATCAGGTGCGTTACCATTCCGCCATAGTGTCATATTAAACTTCAGTAACCTTAAATTCGGTAGTGAAATATGTGCCACAAAAATCGCATTTACCGTGTCCAAATGATAACTCAAATGTACCGCCACATTTAGGACAAGTGATTGGATATGCTTCAATTACTTTACATTGTAAGGCATAAACCTTACCATTAGGTAAAGTAATCTTATTAATGAATCCATCCACTTGTGTTCCATCATCTAATGTATACATATTTCCTCCAATAAAAAATGCCGCGGAAGAGTTGCGGATACTACTCGGCCTCTTTCTACAGGGCTCTTCCACTCGTCAGTTCCCAACGCGGCTAAAAACTAGACCGTTCAATAATTTGTGGGGTTTGAACCCACTCAGTTTTGTTTACAAATAACAATTCTTTTACCCATTTAAAAAATTTGCTGTAACGGTCTATGAAGTCGAAGATGTCAGAGTCGAACTGCTACTGGTCGTCCCAAGCGACCCGTGTTACCGTTACACTACATCCTCGTTATAATTCCACGGATAAGGATTTGCACCTTACATAGCTGGCTACCCGCTCAACTTAATGGCAAAATGTCACCAACTTCGCGCAGCGTCTACCTATTCCGCCACCGTGGATAGACGCGGCTTTCGCCGCGAGAAAGGAGATTTCACTTCTTAATCTTTTGCAACAAATTCATTCAAATTGCCTTTTATGTACATCTTATCTCCTTTTAATTCATACTCTTTTAAAATTTCCAGAGCATGGGAGAGAGCATAGTAATAATTAATGCTATTGATTCCGAGATCCCTATTTTTGGCTTTCTCTTTTAACTGTTCTAATATCTCAATATCATTCATACTATCTCTCCTTACAATAAAATTATACCAGAAATTTTATTCATTGTCAAGTATTTGGTCTTGCATTTCTTCAATGCGTTTTTCATCTGCAATAGACCAATTTGTTGCAGGCCCAGCCGTTCGCTTAACTTTCTTGCCTTTAGATTTGCAGGCGCATAATGGGCATGAACAATGAATCTTGTTTTTACTATATTGGTGTAAGTTATCATAATAATCTTTTTTTAAATGCCAAGTTTTTGTAATATTACGTTTACGTATAGCTTTTTTCCAATCATTATGACGTTTTTCAGCGCGATTCCTCATAAATATCACCTTACTTAAAAATTTCTGGATATTGTTGCCTTAATGGCTCAATATAATGATTAGCATACCATTTTACTAAATTGTTACGTAATTCACTATAAAACTCACAAGTTTGATAAAATGCCTTTAGATAGCTATCTATATTTGAAAATTTCCAAGGTTTTAGTTCGCCACAAAAATGTAATCCATAGATATTATTTTCTAATGGAATTAATTTATCAAATGTATCAACGGTAATATTTACAAAATATGGATGTGGAATACGATATCCATTATTAGTTTTAAATGGAAACCATAGTTCTTCGATGATGTCACTTTCCCATAAATTACTATATTGTAACATTGTAATATAATATTTTAACGGATGATTTTTTGGGCAGCATACAAATAATCCGCAAAACCCTCGTTCATGCCATCCAAAATCTTCATATAAAGCACCATCATAATAATCAAATAATTCATCAACTGTCTTTAAAAAGAAGCTATCTATATCTAAATATACAACTTTATCAAAATTAGTTAAGCTAAATACATTCACTTTTGAAGCAACTGTCTCCAATCTTTTATTGTTCATTGCTTCTTTGGTTGTAATAGAATATTCAATTACTGGAACTTTTATATATTTTATGTTCTCTTTATTTAAATAATTAACTACTTGATCAAATATATTTTCTGTAACCATTACGTATAGAGGAAAATGACTATGTAATTCTTTTAGATTTCTATCTAAAATAATTGCCGCTGGAAGATAATCAACTGAACTTAATAATGTCACATAAGCCTAGTTCATATATTTACCTCCGATTTAAATAGCTATGGATATTTTAGTTGTAATGGTATTAAATAATGATCAAAATAAAAGGCTATAATATTATTGCGGTTTTCACTTTGTGGCAGTCCTTCTTTATAAAAATCATTTTTAAATTTGGCCATAGAATCATAATTCCAAGGCTTTATCTTATTACAAAAATGTACTCCATATATTTTATCCCTAATAGGAGAGAAAGACTAAAAATCTTGACGTTTTATATTTAAGAAATAAGATGTTGGAATTCGATAATTTGAATCAAATTTAAAAGGAAAAAATAAGTCACCTAAAAGATCGCCATCTAATATTGGTAATTTTTCAATTAATAAAAAATAATATGATACTGGATGTAAATAAGGACAAACTACAAATAATCCAGAAAAACCCTTATCAAACCCTTCATCATACATCGCGCCATCGGGATAATTAAATATTTCATCAATGGTTTTTAAGAAGAAACTATCAGCATCAATATATACCACTTTATCAAATTCTTCTAAATCAAATAAATTTAATTTAGAAGCAGTATTTAATACAGTATGATTTTTATACTGCTCTTGTACTTCTTTGGAATATTTAATTACTGGTACTTCAATATAATGAATACATTCTTTTATTAAGTAATATTTTACATCATTAATAATATTTGAAGTTACCATGACGTATAATGGATACTAGTTGTGTAATTCTTTTAAATTCTAATTTAATATTAAAACTGGTTTAATATAATTTACAGAACTTAAAAGAGTGACATATGCATAATTCATAAATCACCTCACATTAAATCATCTTCCATATAAATAATTTGTTTACCATGACGTACAGCGTACTGAATTTCACTACGAGTACTTGAACCAATATAACCATTCTTATTAATTACATAAATGGCATCGGCCATATCAATCTTTCTTTTATGAATGTCATCAAGCATTATCTTCTGTTCATCAGAAAAAGTATCACCAGCGTGCCCAAAGCAACCAACGCTAATGACGATATTGCCAGCCAGAGTAAGCTCACGATTGATTCGTTCGAAATCATCTTTAAACCTCGTACTTCCACATAATGTTATTACTTTATAGTTACCTATCATATAATCGCCCCTAATGAGGTTCCGGTCAGAGTCGAACTGACTAAACAAGTTTTGCAGACAAGTCTCCGGCCGCCAGAGTTCGGAACCTATATATTGTGGAACCGCGGGAAATCGAATCCCGATCTTCTGCGTGCAAAGCAGATATTCTACCATTAAACTATGGCCCCATGGACCGGACGTTTTAATGAGAGTCCGGCAACTCACCGCAATATTTGTTTATTTGGCCAGCATATGACTGGTTGCGAAGTTTGCAATTGCGTGCCCAGGCTGGGAGTCGAACCCAGAAAACCACGGCTCTGAACCGCGTACCTATGCCAATTCGGTTACTAGGGCAAATACCTCCCTGGTTGTGCAGTCAAAGTACCCAGGGCACAAGGATTTTTAGGGGTTTGGCTTGATCTTCAAATACTGCGCCAATGTGCCTAACTTGGGATTCGAACCCAAACTGAGCCGATTTTGAGTC
>Ga0310697_10002109_pt1 | contig 21723 bp, 39 predicted proteins | sample 172DNAGHGlowgp2_FD_203883 | JGI IMG/M metagenome (GOLD analysis project Ga0310697, IMG submission 203883) | Sheep rumen microbial communities from Palmerston North, Manawatu-Wanganui, New Zealand - 1728 DNA GHGlow gp2 (v2) (version 2) | ecosystem: Host-associated > Mammals > Digestive system >... | reverse complement strand
TTTCCGCGAATTGTTTTGAGTAATTTATCCTTTACAATTCTTTCACTAGCAAGAAAAGACACGGAACCATTATTTATTTGCGCGAAAAAGTTAGAATGAATAAGGTCATCATTTGATGAGCCAGCTTTAATATCGTATATAATAGCGTTTAACTCTGGCATCGGTTCATCCATTTCTTTTTTCTTATCTGGCGGTAAATGGTTTTCATCATTAAAAGTAAAATAGGCTGGAAATTTTTCCCCAGTATTTTTATCAAATGATGGAAGAACCATGGCGTCAAGTAATCCAATACCAGGGCCATTACCGTCAATGACTATTTCTCGTGGATTATATAATTGTATTAGTTTTTTCAAACGTGGCGCCTGTTCAGTAATGTAATTGGCGCCATGAATAACTTCTGTATAGACAATATTCTTTTTAAAACCGTGCGAATTTGGTAATACTTTTGCTACCATAATCGCAGTATTAGCAGAATATCTGGCTACGTCTACCCCAATCATATAAAATGTATTTGGGTTTGTAGGATTTTCTTGTGCTTTACGCTCACATTTTAATAAAGTTCTGCGCTTGCTTAATCGTTTAGAATCAAGCCACGCTTCTTTACTATTACCAGTCCAAATTGATAAAGATTCACGCGCAAATGAATCTTCATTCATTGTATTGGAGTAGCGCTGGTCCATTAATGTTGCTTTATCAATTAAACCATAATGTAAAGGCACTTCGTATGAAAGACCCCAAACAAAATATTCGTTTGGTCGCAAAACAGCATTTACAGCGCACTCAATAAGTTTACTATACATAAATACAGTTTTTTCTCTAGCCGTTGTTCCTATATGTTCACATGAGGTCGCTAATCTCATGCCGGAATTGTGTCCAGCTATATGTCACCATATAGAGCAGACTATATCACCACCCCGTAGGGTGCCTCCCGCTTCCACTCGCTTGAGTGTACTCCTTCTCAGGATAGTCGTTGAACCTTCCCTTATTGGGCTTGGCTGCTGATTGTCTCGTTATAGAGAGTTTCCAGCAATTCAGGAGGTTTCCTATTATATTTTTCAATATAATGGCACAATATAGTAATTTTTTCTTCAAGAGTTAGTTTTTTATATACTTCATAATAATCTAAACACGTTTCTTTTTTTCTTACATGACGAGTAATATTATCACAGAGTCCAAAATCATAAGCGATATAGTTTCTTTTGCCATTTCCATATTCATCATAAATATATACAACAAATGCCTGCTCTCTACTAATTTTTCTACAAGAATAATATTTTATAGTAGGGATTAAATTATTCTCTTTACAAAAATCAAGGTATATCTTTTCTCTAGTTAAATATCCTAATTTTTCATAATTAGTAGATAAATCAGCATGACTTAATTTATGACTAATACGGTAAATAGTAGTATTGCTAACATTAAAATATTGTCCTAATATAGTGCCCGGTCGCTTATGAAATTCTAACATTGCACAAATAATGTTTATATCGTCTTGTTTTAATTTAGACTCAAATCCATTATGTTGTTGACCACCACGATTACAATTATAACCGTTTTCATAAGTATTATATTTGGCAATATATTCTTCTTCTAATTCGTTTAATCTTTCTTGATCGCATTCTTCTTCATGCAAGATTTTAAAAATAAATGCTTCTGGGCCATATTTATCATAAGCTTTTTGTAAATAAGGATTATCATGTACTCCACGTTTTAAATCACTTTTATGTTGTTCTTGTCTACGTAAGAAGTTATTAGTTTGTCCTATATAGCTATGGCCGCTAACTTGGTTTATTATTTGATATATATATTTCATTTCTATCACCTCTACTTATAAGTATTAGCAATAGATAAAACCGACCTCTTTTTCTACTTTTATTACTAATTTTATGAAAATCTGCGCGGCAGTTGGTTCTTCTGGGTTTAGAGAGCCATCAACTTCGCGACGCGCTACGTTCATCTGAGGAAGTAATACTTCATTATAATCTTCTTCCTCAATGGTCGCACATTCCTCTAATATACCGGCGGTCGCGCGCAAACCACGGCTTGTATCTTTTGAGACAACAGTAATCATGCTACCATTGCGGAAACGCAATTCGTAGTAGTTACCGCTCTTCTTTTCACCCTGTTGACCTCCACTTTCACGTGTTTGTAATTCCTTTTGAAGCATAGGCCAATGGCGCCAAATTTCATTGAATTTAGCTTCGGCAATTTTAATTACCGTGCCTTTTACATCAGAAGAAATGAAAATGTTGGAGCCAGGTAGAAGGACCGCGCGCACAACAGAACTTAAATAAGCAGTAAAGGATTTAGAAGTAGCACGGGTGGCAGTCCAGTAATGGTAGCGATAGCGCATAGAAGCCCGAAGGGCAATACGTTGATAGAAGAATAAATGAAAATGTTTTTTATCATCTTCTGGCTGTATCGCGTCCAAAAATAAATCAGGATACAACAGCCAATAATTCAAATAAGAAGTAAAAAGTGTTTGATTATCATCAAGAAATTGTTTAGTAAGTACTACGCCTTTTTCTAGCGCAATACCATCACGGATAAACATTTCCGCCATTTAAATCACCAAGAAGAGCATCCTCATCTTCATACTGGATATTTGCGGTTTCATCAAATTCTACTTCTTCATTTTCAATATTCTCTAATCGTTCTGTAAGGTTGAAACGTTCGCGTTTGTCTTCAACTTGCTCTGCGAAATTACCCTCATTAACTACTAGACGGCGCAAATAGTTTTGAATATTTTGCATACAGAAATCAACATCATCTTTTGGTTCTGTGTGCCATTTGGGGTGCCAACCCTTTTTGCCGTAGTATACCATGAGTTCACCTACCGATTCAAAGTCTGCGGCATTTTTGGCATTGGAAGCTTCAAATTTTGCTATTTTAATTATGTTGTCGCGGGCGTCCATATCCTTCTTTATATCTAGGCCTTCGCGCAAACCTTTTTTAATGCGCAATTCAATTTCGCAAAGGTCGCGGGCGTAGTGTTGAAGGATAGGAGTGGAAACATTTTGGGTCGCGATTATTTGGTTATAGTATTCTTCAAGAAAGAGTAATTCATCGGGTGTGTAGGCGGGAGACCAAGTTTTTTTGAGTTTGCGCATCTTAGCTTCACTTAATTCCTTGATTTCTTCGTCTATTGTTTGTTCTTCGCGCGCAATACGCCATCGTTCATTTTCATCGGCCCAAGATACGGAGTTGTATCTTTCATCTAAAAGCGTGTTAAAGTAAGCGGAAAGCGTGCGATCACCATGTATCTTATAAAGCGATGCCCATTTATCCATATCAAATGGTAAGTCTAGGTACTGACAAAGTTTATCAACTTCATTAAAGTTGTCTTGCCGCACCATTTTTTCAAGGCAGGAAGTACAAATCATGGAATGATGCCCGGGGAAGAAAGGTGATTCTGTGCGGGCAAATTCATATGATGGTTTTTCTTGCTTACATTTTAGGCAGCGCCGAGTCTTTATTGCGTCTGTCATATTGTGACTGACCTCCTTTTGCTATGCGTTTTTTGCGTTCACATTCTTTACAGTTGGAGGCGAATTTGTCTTTGCGGCTGTTATTGGTAGCGAAAAAATAGTTGTTGCGCGGCAACCATTGTTTACAAGTGAAGCATTGTTTGCGTTCAGATTGCGGTGTGGTGAGAAGCATACGATGCTTGGTTGCGGCGGCTGCCATCTTCTCGGGGATTTCTTTGGAGAGGATGGTGCAGAGATGGTTTTCGTTATATTTTAGACCAAATTTTTCTTGTAGTTCAGCCACGATGGAAGGGTAGGGGGCTTTGTCTATCTTGCGTGTAAGAATGTATTCGCGCACAGGTGAAAATCCTACCATATCAAAATAGCGGTCAAAATCATAAATTAGGGTGCGGCCCCAGCTATCAAGTTTTTCACCCAATTCCATGTAGATGGCGCTGTAATGGTTAATGAGGGCCCTGATGTGGGCAGGATTTTCCCAATCAAAAGTGTGGCGGCGCACCACCCATTTCACTTCTTTTTCTCCGGTTGTGGGGTTTAGGCGAGTTTCGTAGTCTTCTAGGTTGCGGGAGATGGTGTGGAGAAGAGCGTTGTTTACGCGGTCTTGCCATTGAGATAGGGGCATCCAGTAAGCGGAGTCGGTGTCCCAATCGTAGGTTTGGGCCTTGGGCGGCGTGATAGCGAGGAAGTGGAGTGTGGGCTTGTAGCTGTCTTTGAGATAGTATTGGTGACGTTTGATGTCTATGAGGGCGTGCTTAAACTGATAAAAACGATAAGAGTCAGTGAAGATTTGGGTATCTTCATCTGGTGGGATTGTGCCCTCGTTGACGGCTTTGATGTGATCTAGGCGGTCAATAGTTTCCCAGAGTTGGGTCATGCCTGGGACATCGCTATCGCCGGGGTCAATAAGGTTTCCTTCTTTATCGTATTTGGGGCGGCGAATAGTTGGTTTTTTCTTTGTATAAATGTAGCGAGATTCTAGGGTTTGGAGCGATTGTTGGTCGCCCAATGGATTATCTAGAATTTCATCTAGGGAGTGAACTTTATCTGCGGCACGCTGAAACGATTTGTAGCGTTTATCGGAGTCGGTGGTTTCGCCACGCTGGACTGCGTTTTTACCTTCTTCATCTTTGCCGTAAAGGATATAGGAGGCCATTTGTTCTAGTTCGGAATTAGTGGGGTTGGTTTCCAAAGTGTCGAGAATTTCACGAACTGCATCTAAGCGATCGGTATCTCGTTCTATGGAATAGTCGAGTGAATACTTTTTTTTCATTATATTGCATCTCCGTAGGATACAACTTCCTTCATTTTAAAGTTTAGCATATTTTAGAGGATTTGTCAAGTGTTTGAGGAAGGATTTGCGGCGGTTGGTGGAATTTGGCCACGTCGGTACCGCCAGAGCGGCCAGCGGGGCGGGAACCCCGGAACTGGCCCGCCCAGGGCTGAAGGATTTAACCATTTTCTAACGGTTTTGTCATAATTTTGTCATAAAAACCTATTGACTGGCCGACCGGGCGGGTGTATAATGGTTCCATCCGGTGCGGGAAAGACGCCGGTCGCCCATAGGGCAATTTTAGAAGAAAAGAGGTCCCCTATTATGATGAACTTCGAACAGGCTCTCAATGTGATCCGGCAGGCCAAGACGAACGGATACAAGTACGCGTGCAAGGGACTGGATGAGAACGTCCTGGCGGCCGCCTTAATGCAGGGCGTTGCGTACCAGGAAAGCGTCCAGCGGGACTTTATCGGGGTCGCCGAAACGCGCAAGGTCAACGGCCCGGGCAAGCACGGCGCTAAGTCCCAGCTCGGCGTCCTGCTGATCCCCGCGGACGAGTTCGAGGCCATGCACTACGACGGCCGCGTACTCAAGACCTGGGGCTGGCAGGGGAACGGGTGCTTGCAGCTCCAGACCCTGCTCGGGGACAAGCGGAACTACGGCGCCAAGTACACGTCCTGGGAATGGATCCCGATCGAGGGCTACAATACGTACAAGGAACTGCCGCTCGACCCGAGCGAGTGCCAAGGCAAGCGGGCACGGACGTTTGAAAAGGTCTGCAGGGCAGCGATCCAGCACCAAATGGACGAGGACGAGGACGAGGCCAGGGCATACTGGATCGGGGCGCTCCTGAACAGCCGGGCGGACATTGTGGTCGTTGTCAAGGGCGGCCGCAAGCGGGTCATTGAGATCAAGGGCGTAAAGGGCAGGGACGTGGCGTTCGTCCCGTCGTCCGAGGACACGAACGACTGAACACAAGACCAGGCAGGGGCGCAAGCCCCTGCCGAACAGACCAGCAAACCAACGGACATTGAAGGAGGAAATCACCATGAAAAAGAACGCGAAAAAGCAGGTCTACATTGAGAACGGCACCACTTTTCTGACCTACAACGACTACATGAAAGCGTACCGCAAGCGCGACCGTGAGATGCACAACTGGAAAGTCCAGACGGGTCTGTTCTGCAAGGGCAAGCTCTGGAGACCGCGCAAGCAGTCCCGCAGGATCCAGCTCAACAAGGCCCAGACCTGGATCGACCGCCGCGACGCGGAACTGTTGGCCCAGTGGGAGCGTGAGCGTCGGCACTGGTCCTGGGAGCGGATCTAATAGAGAACGGCACCAACTGGGAGGGCGAAAGCCCTCCCAACAGAACAAAAGGAGGACATAACCATGAAAGTTAAGATGAACTATTCCACCGAAATCACCAAGTCTGTCACCACCAAGTATCGCTATACCATCGAGGTCCAGCACTGGGACACCATCACCTATCATCTGCACTACTACAACGAAATGGACTGCACCGTCTATCACACTGTCGAAGAGGCCAAAGCCGCTATCCACAAGACCGCTATGCTCTGGAACTGGAACGAGAGCAAGGTGTTCCTTAAGAAGTGGGAAAGCACCGAAACCGTGCTGCTGCACCACCGCTATAAGGTGAAGGCCTAAGGGCCTTCACCTTGCCGACACAACAGACCAACGAACAAAAGGAGGACATAATCATGAAGATCATCACCTGCGGCCCCATCGTTACCTATGTTATTAGCGGGAATCATATCGCGACCATCGTTTACAACTACAACGACGGCAAGCCCGCGGCGACCATCTACCTTGACGGCCAGAACGGCGGTACCGTCGAGGCCGAGAACGGACAGACCATGCGCTATGCAATGCGGATCGCCATTTTCCATGTCAAGGCGGACGCGTATTGGGACGAGATCAGCCGTTACGACGTCAGCGCCGAGGACTTTGCCGAATGGAAGGCCGCAAGTTGCGGCCTATGCTAAAAGAGGGCGCCAGCCCTCTTTTTTTACCACCGGTTAGCCGTGGCTAACCTCGGCTTCGCGCGCTGTTAAATTTTTGTTAAGTTTATGTTAACCTCGGCTTCGGCCGGCGCGCGAGTTAGGCACCGCTAACTGAATGTTAAGCAATGTTAATTAGAGTTGCCGGCACTTCTAATTTACACATATTTAATACTTGACTTTACACAAATACAATATAATTAGACTTGTATCTTAATATAAGTATGGTATACTTATGATAATGGAAGTATGTTAAAAGAAAGTTAAGCAAGTTAAAGACATGTTAAGAGGAGGTTAATTCTATGTTAACTACACGTAAACTTCGCGTTAAGTCTGCCGTCGGTCTGCGAGAGAAACGCCCGCACGTGACTCTTTATGGATTCTGGCAAAGCCATTATGCCTACTTTAATCCAGCGAAAAGCTGGGTTGTAGCAAGCTGGGAAAAAGATGAATTTATACCAGCTGGAGCTGGATGGTGGTATTGGAAAAGCTACACCACAAAAGCGAAAGCTGAAAAGGTAGCTGCTGAACGGCATGGCCGTGTATTCCACAAGACCCAATGTATAAAAAGGAAGCTGCTTGATTGGTAAACCAATCAAGCAATTTATGTTAATTAAACTCAACGTCAAGTGTAATTAACAAACACTTAACTTGACAACTTCTCAAGTTTTTGGTATAATATAGCCAGAAAGAAACGAAAGGAGACTTAACAATGAGGTACTTTATGGTAATGTGCCACAGAGGGCATTGCGGCATAGGCCACAGCACTGAAATCAAGTTCGCAATCGCAGCGAACAATCTACTTGAAGCGTGCGATAAAGCGCGCAGGATGCCGAGCGTCAAGCATACGCGGCTTGCCATTTATGGCAAAGAAATAACAGAACAAGAATATAATGAATATAGACAAATAAGCGCGTATGATCGTTTTAATCAGAATAAAGCCAGTTTTTACAAAAATAGGAAACGGGGCTAAATCCCGTTTCCTTCTGGTTTATTCTTATGTTAATTACAAAATACGTTTATTTTAATTTCCTAAAACTTAACCTGTTTCTGAAATTCCTTTATTTACACTCCCCAAAACTCAACCTATTTCATTTTCATTTAATGAAATAGCGCAGGAAAAATAAAGAATAAAATAAATCCTAAAAGTGCAATTATAAATTCAAATGCAAAAGAACAACTCACTTTAAAGGCGCGTTTAATATCCTCAAAAGTCAACCGGTAATACCACATCTTAACTTTATAAGACAAGCAATTACGAGTACGTTTCATTTTGAAATTCACTCCTTTTTTCTTTGTAATTATATTATACCACAATCCCGAAACCATGGCAAGTACAAAATTAAATTTATGTTATGACAATATTTAGACAGAATTTAATTTTAAAGTCAAATTTCATTTTAATTTTATGTTAATTACATCGAACGTAAATCCTATTTTACAATCCTTTAACTTGACATTTCATTTCCATTTTGTTATAATATATACAGAACAGAAAAGAAAGGGGATTTCCTAAAATGAAGATTTACATTATTGATTGCAACGGTTTCCAAGGCAGCGCGCGTTATTCCCGTTTTGACGAGGCACAGGCCGCGGCCGAATGGCGTACACATTGCACAGGAATGGAATGGAAAGTGCGGGAGTTGATACTCCCGTAATTTCATTTTAAATTTATGTTAATTAGATAAAACGTATAGTATAATTAACATAATTTCAAAATAAAACCGTATGTTAGACATACGGCGCGAAAATCTCTTCAAGTTCCCGAATTTGATATGGATAACACCAAACACCAATTTCCACATATCCAGAGATACCACTAAGTCGATAATTATAAGAATTAAAACCATGATCTTCCAGAATCTCAAACAGGCCATCAAGAGCAGAATTAAATTCAACGATATAGCACTTAACTTCCATTTCAAAATTACCTCGCTTTCCTAACTTTCAAGAATATTATAACATACAAATCCCAAAACGTCAAGTTAATTGATTGTTAATTACAATATACGTTATATCTATTTTACTTATTCTTAACTTGACATTTCATAAATGATATGATATACTATTTATAGAAAACAAGAAAGGAACGGTATCCCAAAATGAAGAAGATTATTGTTGCTATCGTGTTGTTTGTTCTCGCTTGCCTTTGCTTGACTGGTTGCCAGATTGGTAATCGTCAAATTGGTTTTGACACCAAACAGAGGTTTGACGAAGCAATCGTGTTCACTTCTGATTATGAAGTCGTCAGCGGCGATATTGATTCGTGGCGCGATTTTGATAAATCAGATGTTGTACAGGTTACCATTAATGGTGTCACATATCTTACTCATTACAGTAATGTAATCCTAATTAGACATGATTAACGCGGGAAACCGCGTTTTTCTTTACGCCAATGTTAATTACATATAACGTATGTTGTATTTTACAATTATTTAACTTGACTACATAACAGTTTCATGTTATACTATATATAACAAAAAGAAAGGGGATTCACCATTATGATGCCTATTTACGATGCTGATACTTTACGCAAGGTTTCCCACACTGCCCGTCTCGCTGAACGTGCTCGTATTCAAAAGGACTATGTTCCCCAAGCGCTTTGTAAAGTAAATGAAGTGAATTTCTCCGTAGCGAATAAAGGAAAAGACTGCTCAATTACTACTCTTAATTTACCTGCCATGGGACTTACAACAGAAGACACTCAAATGTATCTTCGGTTAGGGCTAGAAACTGAATTGAAAGGCCTGGGATTAAGAGTTGATATTGACGTAATAAACGCCGGTATGATAAGAATAACATGCAAATGGTAAATTGCGGGCAACCGCAATTTCATTTTAATTCTATGTTAATTAGAGTGTACGTAATTTCTATTTTACTTTCCTTTAACTTTCCGCAATTTCATTTCAACATGACTATCCCAAAACTTATGTTAATTTCATATTAAGTTTCCTAATTTCATATTGACATCTATCCTTTTATATATTATAATAAATATAGAAAAACGAAAGGGGAATAAACACAATGGCTAACATCTATTATCTGACTTATACTCGGACTACTGGTATCTTTGAGACCACTTTTGATGACTTTCATGAAGTTATGAATTTTCTTCATTCTGACAGTGATATAAAAGGTATTTACCTTTATACCATAAATGAAGGTTATCATATTCCTATTAAAATCAAAGGAATAATTGACTAAAGGCGGATTTAACATCCGCCTTTTAATTAAGTCAATGTTAATTACATCACACGTATCTTGTAATTTACAGAAACTCAACCTGTAAATGCTTACTTCTTAACATAGAATATAGTATAATAAGACATCAAACGAAGGGAGATGCCACAATGATTAATATTCGCACAATCCGCAAGCTTACCAATAATGATGGTCTTACTCTTAAAAAGGGTAAAATCATCACTTACAAGACTGGATGGCAAGTAGCAACAGAAGGAATAGAAACGCGCAACGCACGTGAAGCAATCAACGCGGTTAAAGCGTACAATGGCGATTGTGGCGTATGGTACAGCGAAGGAATTTACTACATTGATAAAAGCAAGCGCGTAAACACAAAGCGCGAAGCGCTTGCAATCGGCAGGGCTTGCAATCAAATTTCTATCCTGTCATGGCGTAACATGGGTTTAGCATATTGCTAAACCCATAAACTTTAAGGCATTATTAATTAGATATAACGTATACTCTAATTAACTATCTTTTAACTTGACTTCTATCAGATTTTTTGCTATAATAGACTTGTCGAAAGGGGAGATAAAGAATGAACGAGCCACCGCAGTAGTCAGCCGTTCCGTCATCATCATTAAATGTCCTGCAATAGTGTTTGAGGTGCTTGACAATGAATCCACCCTATTAGAGCAAGGGACAATGTGCAACGTGGCAGTTGTAGCATAATCCCACGTACATAAGTAAACTGACCCGCGGCAGAAGTGGCGCACTGACCGCGAACGAGCCAACCGCGCGGAGTAGCTAACCGCGCGGCTTTTATTATACTAATATTAATTAGATTCAACGTCTACTCTAATTTTCCAAAAATTAACTTGACTTATAACTGCCCCGGGTGTATAATTAAACCATCAAATGAAGGAGGGAAAACCCATGAATCTTCCGCTTTACACTATCTGGTATGACACTTTTGAGGGCAATCTGAATCGCGTTTACGCGGACACTACGGCCGCCGCGAATAAGATTGTTTGTGAACTCCACAAACAGCACTATACCGGCATTGAAGTTTGGTTGACGCACAGCATGACTGATGTAACACAGGACTTTAAGAGGTTGATGTAATCAACCTCTTTTCTTATGTTGATTCAATGTTAATTAGAACATACGTGACTTCTAATTTACACACATTTTACACTAAAAAGGGTTGACAACTAAATAGGTTTCATGGTATAATTAGGTATCAAATAAAGGAGGACAACACAATGTTCGTAGTCATTACTGTTTATGAGGAACTCGGAACCGGCAACCTGATCGTCAAGCGTGAAACCACTGATAATGGCCGCGCCGCAAAAGAAGCCTTCTCCATCTATATCATGGATCCCGATTGCGCATCGTGCGCCGTATTGGATACCACGGAAAACAACAAGTACGTCCTGCGCTATGACCAAGACCGTTTCGAATAATAGGGCAACCGCCCTATTATTTTTAACCTTATGTTAATTAGAATACACGGATACTCTAATATACATAAATTTTACATTCAAAATCTATTGACAAATCAAAATTATATGGTATAATAAAATAAAAAACGACGAATTGAGAGGAGAACAAACAATGAATAAGGCAATGTCTTTCCGTGATTTTGAAGGTGCTCTCGCCGCTTTTGATGCTTTCTTTGGTTGGACTTTCAACATCCCTGCGATTGAAAAGATGGAAGTTAACAATTTCTTCCAAATTAACATTCACTGCGATAATGGCAAGTTCTACCAATTCACGCCCGACACTGGTGAAATCACTGAAAACGATAAAAATTGGCGCCACTAAGGTGCCAATTTTTATGTAAATCCTATGTTAATTAGAATGTACGTACAGTCTAATTTACAAACATTTAACTTGCCAATAGCCCGATTTTATGCTATAATAGTCTATGGTGGAATATAGGGAAAAGAGGTGAATGTTATGTTTGAGTTAAGGAAGTGTTTACTTTGAGTAAAGCTACTATTAAATTCATGTTAATCGCCGGATGTGTTCCGGTTGTTAAGGTTGTGTTAAATTGCGACGCAGCCTTATTCAGATGCGCTCTAATTAACATAGATTTAACATAAAGCTGGAAGCTGCTTAACACAAACTTAACTTGACAAGAAGCTGCGAAGCTGCTATAATATATGTAGAAAACGAAGGGAGCTACTAACTATGAAGGTAAGCTACAAAGAATTCGCAAAGTTCATGGGCTACAAAAAGCCTCACCGCCTTATGCGGCTAAATTGCAATTTCTATCTTGAATCTATGCCATGCGACTGCACTCGCGCACGTGCAATAATTAAATGGCCCGTGTATCTACTTTATTTTATCCCAGCACATATAATTGCCTTTTTTGCTTATGCTTGGGATGAGGGTATAAAAAACTTCACATTTGAAGGCCGCACGGTTGTCAATATGGTAATACCAAGAAAATGGGAATAATTCCCATTATCCTTATGTTAACTACAATGCACGTACAATGTAGTTAACAAACACTTAACTTGACTTCTGATTGCTTTTCGTGTATACTATATACAGAAAAACGAAAGGGGAAAACACAGAATGAAAAAGATATGGTTCGATATGGACGGCACGATCGCAGACCTTTACGGCGTAGAAAATTGGCTCCCGATGCTGATTGACAGCGACCCGACCCCCTACGAAATCGCCCGCCCGCTTGTGAATCTTTCCCGCCTTGCGCGTTATCTGAATCGCCTGCAAAAAATGGGTTTTGAAATCGGCGTTATTTCGTGGCTTTCAAAAACCAGCACGCCGGAATATGACGCGCTTGTATCAGGCGCGAAAATGTTTTGGCTTGGGCGCCACTTGCCGAGTGTTAAATGGGATGAAATTAAAATCGTCCCCTATGGTACTAACAAGTGGGAAACATGCGGCGGCGGTTTTCTGTTTGATGATGAAGCGCGAAACCGTGAAGCATGGAAAAGCGGCGCGGCCTATGAACCCGAACAGATTTTTGAGATTCTGGCAGAATTTGTTAAGTCGGCGTAAGGCCGACTTTTTCTTAAATTCTATGTTAATTAGATTGCACGTTCATTCAAATTAACAAAAAATTTACTTGACTTTTTATAGAAATTGTGTTATAATAATTATAGAAAGTGAGGAAAGAAGAATGGAATTATTTATGTCGTTAATTTTTCTTGCGCTCCTTATAGTATTCTTTGTATGTGTAATAATTAATTTAAGTAAGGACTTTTGGGATTAACAAACTCTTAACTTGACTTCTCCAGCCGACTCTGCTATACTATATCCAGAAGGTGAAGGAAAACACCACAAACCAGAAAGGACTAACGCCCATGAGTAAAGCATCTCTTGAAACCGAAATCCGTAATCGCGTCCTCCAAACCATCATTGACGCCGTGAATCCCATCAGCGACATTCTCCCGATCAGCGCAAGCGAACTTGCCCTTCCCGTTGTGGACAGCGAAGGCAACGAAAAGTTTGCGGTTATCAAGGTAAGCATCCCGCGCGGTGAGCGCAACGGCGAGGGCGGTTACACCCCCTTTGACGGTTACGCCGCCGCGGAAGATTGGAAACTCGTGCTTGCCGACCGCGCAGATAAAGCGGCGAAGCGCAAGGAAAAGGCAGAGCGCGCCGAAAAGGAAAAAGAGCGCAAGCGTGCCGCGCGCAAGGTTGTGAAAGACCTTAACACGGTGGGCTTTAAGGCTCTTGTGTCCCAGCCTGCGGAGGGTGAGTAATCACCCTTCTTTTTTAATTCTATGTTAAATAGAACGCACGTGCAGTCTATTTAACTAATAATTAACTTGACTTCCGCGCGCAAATCGTATATACTATATACAGAAAGGGGCGGTAATAATGACTAAAAAAGATTCTTTGACTGAACGTAAATCATGGAAAATTCTTGCTCGCGCACGTCATCAATGGCATACTAATTGGAGAGCAAATAATTTTTCTGCTGATGGTAATATTCGTAGACGCATGAGAGAAAAAGCATTTACAATGCTTTACAAAAATTTAACTTGACTTCTTCTCTCCAATATGGTATAATAATCCCAGAAAGCGAGGGAAACGAAATGGAAAAGAAAAATCAAAATCGCGAAACTTGGGTTGGCTATCGCCCTTCCGTGATGCCCACGAAGAAGAAGAACAAGAAGCACGAACGCAAAGAGGGCAAGCAGATTTGCCGCAACGCTATAAAGGGAGATAAGGATTAATGGAAATTTACATCGTTACTGTCTTTGATTATCGCAAGCATGAGACTATTCTTGTAGGTGCCTATTCTACCTTTGCCAATGCTCATATTGCTATGGATGGAGCAATGGCAGCAGACTATGGACAAAATGAATATACTGATTGGGAGAGCGATTTCGCAGGCGGCCAGTGGCATTATTTCTATGAAGGATATACCGCGCAGATTGAGCGGACTATTTTGAATGATTAACACGGATTTAACAATCCGTGTAATTTCATTTTAATTTCAAGTTAATTATATAGCACGTACATTCTATTTTACATACCTTTAACCCTCCCGATACTTGACATTTCATTTCATTTCTGCTATACTATATACAGTTGAGGGCGAGGGAAACACTTCCCAAAACCCGAGACAACTTCACGAAATCTTAACTTGACAAGGTTGGGAAATCGTGGTATAATGAGGATGTTGAAGGGAACGGAAGGACACCACAAGTTAGTCATCGTGCTAACACCATTGCGGTAGGTGTGGGAACTAAAAACGAACCTTATAGCGAACCTTCTCCCTTTAACAAACTCTTAACTTGACATTATAGCCAATTGGTGCTATAATAAATACATCAAAGGGAAGGAAAACCCACCAAACCAGAAAGGAAACAAACCACTATGAAGAAGAACACTCTGACCGCTCTGTATAACTACTTCGTGAACTCTGACGACACCGTTGACCTGTCCACCGTGGTTGAGGACATCCGCGCCGAGTATGAGCGCACGGTTGCCAAGTCTGCGGCGAAGGCTAACGCCTACGATGCCGCGAAGCCCATCGTGTTCGGCGTGATGACCGAGCCGATGACGGTCAAGGAGATTTTCGCCAAGTGCGAGAACGACCTGCCTGATGGCTTCACCGCGCACAAGATTCAGTATGCTCTGCTGAACTACTGGCGCGACGAGGTTGTCAAGATTGACAACGGCAAGTCCGCCTTCACCTACATGGTGAAGTAAGACAAACCGCCCTTCGGGGCGGTTTTCTTTTATTGTGATAATGTTAATTTCAATGTACGTGCTATCTATTTAGCATAAACTTAACTTGACTTCCTCCCAAATCCATGCTATAATAAATACATCAAATGAAAGGGGAATAAACCACTATGTTGAATCCTATCAATGAAATGCGTCGCCTGTCCTCTCGTTCCTATGATGACCTTCTTCGCGTTGCTACTGCTAATTATGGCTTTTGCCCCAGTGGAGCGCGTGTTTCCAAGGTTGAACTTATCACCTATATCGTAACTGTCACCGCAATCCGTGACCAGTACGCCGATATGATTGCGCATCAGAAAGAGGCAACGACTAACCACACCCGCTACCGCATTACCGAAACAGATGGGTCAGAGCACTATCTTCTGCTTACTGATGAACAAGCGCGGTTCATTAAATGGAATATCGATCACTGTATTGATTATGGCAGAGATGATGTTGATATTCTTGAAGATATTGACTGGGAAACTCCATAAGGAGTTTCCCTTTTATTATACTCATGTTAATTTGAAAGTACGTTCACTCTATTTTACATACACTTAACATAAAGTCCTATTGACAAAAATCCCACCCCGTGATATAATAATTACATCAGGTGAAGGGAAACACCGAAAAACCAGAAAGGAACTTAAATCCTATGGCTAAGAAACTGCATTACATGGTCACCGATACCGAAACCGCTACTCTGCCTTTTGCTAATGAAATCGCCGGCGACGACCCCGAACGCAAGAAGCGGATAGCCATTGCCAAACCCCTTGTTTATGACATTGGTTGGACTATCACCGACCGCAAGGGCGTTATTTATGACCGCAAGCAGTTTTTGGTCGCCGAAACTTTCAGCGTCCCCGCTGTATTCAATACCGCATATTATGCGGAAAAGCGCCCGATTTACCTTGAAATGCTTGCCAAGGGTGAAACGCAGGTTTTGCCGTGGGATAATATCATGGATATTTATATGGCCGACCTTGCGAAGGTTGACGCCGTGGGCGCTTTCAATTCCATGTTTGACTTCAAAAAGGCCATTCCCTTTACCGAATTGTATATTCGGAAACTGTATAGCCCTAACTACTACGAGTGGGAAGAGGTCCAGCGCCACGCCGCCGCAATCATTGCCGAAGGTAAAGCAAAGAATAACAATAACCCCGACTTTGAAGCCGATGTTTTCCGCTTCCGTGGCAATGAGTATGTGCTGTTTGACCTTTGGGGGCTTGCCACTACTCACCTTTTGAATAATCCCACCTATAAGAATGAGTGTATCAATCATGGAATGTTTACCAATTCAGGAACCTTCTTTAAGACTTCCGCAGAATCTTCTTATCAGTATCTCCGTGATAAGTATGATTTTGTAGAATCCCATACCGCCCTTGACGATGCTATCATTGAAACTTACATTCTTTCCAAGGTAGCACAGCGCCACGCCGTGACCCCAGGCATTAAGTTTTTCCCCTTCCGCGATTTGGGCGGCACCGATGAATTTTGTATGCGGCGAAAGGTTCCTAACCTTAATGAATGTTACGCCGTATATGACGCCATTGCAAATTATGTTGATGCAAAAATTGAAGAAACTTGCGGCGACGTTTCCAATTATTGCAAAGGGCTTATGAACCGTCTGAACCGCCTCGCCGCATATATTGGGATTGACCCCGAATATTAAGACCCGAAAGGGTCTTTTTATTTATTAAACGAATGTTAAATAGATTGTACGTACTTTCTATATTACACAATCTTTACACAGAAAACTATTGACAATCAGCGGATTTTCTGCTATACTATTATTGTTGAGAGGGCAGGAAACAGGGGATAGCCCACTCACCACACTGGCGCCGTGTGAGAACTCCCCGCAACTTACGACCGCCTGTTCCCATTAAGCGCGCAGCCGCAGGTGTAGTTAAGAGAAACGAAAAGGAATAACTCTTAACAAACTCTTAACTTGACATTAGGCACAAAACGTGCTATAATGAATACACAACAGAGGAAGGAAAACCTCACAAACCAGAAAGGGAAACACTATGAAGAACACTCTGACCCGCGTTGACGCTCTGAACTTCGCTATCGACTGCATCCAGTCCGCTCCCGCTTACAGCGAATCCCGCGGTGACGGCGAGATCGTGGAAGTCCTCACCAAGATTCGCGACCAGATCGCGAAGCCGCGCAAGTCCAGCGACGAAGCCAAGGCCAAGGCCAAGGCGAAGCGCGCGGATGCTCGCGCTACCCTGATGGCGCAGGTTCTCCCCATTCTGCGGGATACTATCACCACGGACATGACGGCGAAGGAAATCTTCACCGCCGCGGCTGACCGCCTGCCGCAGGACTTCACCGCCGCAAAGGTGCAGTACATCCTTCTCAATGAGATGAAGGACGAGGTCGTTAAGACCGAAGCCAAGGGCAAGGCGAACACTTATCGGCTTGCCGAGTAAAGAAAAGGGCGCAAGCCCTTTTCTTTTTAAGCATATGTTAATTACATTGTACGTGCCTCCTATTTTACACACAATTAACTTGACAGCTTACTCATAATATGCTATACTGTATACATCAAATGAAGGGAGAAAGTCATATGTACCAGCTTTTTGTTTCTACTCCTTGCGATTGCGGTGTGTATATCGGCACAAAAGACACATCAATGGGCTTTACTGCAACAGAAGAAGAGGCTAAAAAATGGTGTGAAAATTTTAATAATATCCACTATAAAAATAGTTGGAGTGACCATGCTTTTTATAGAAAAGTAGAGACAATGGAAGTAATCATTAATTAACGAGGTTAAATCCTCGTTAATTCCATCGCACGTGCACTCTAATTTACGCACAATTAACTTTCCAACTACTTGACAAAATACGAAAATTCTGATATACTATTATTGTTGAGAGGGCAAGAGCACAACCGATGCGAAGGCCGCCCTCCTGCCGAGTAACAAAAACTTAACTTGACAAGCCCAATCGGTTGTGCTATAATCTAATTAAGAAGTGAAGGAAAACACTTAAAACCAGAAAGGGTAAACACTATGAAGATTTCCAAGGCTATCGTTGATTCCAACATCCGCACCGCTATCTTCTCCGCTCTGAACGTCGCCAACATTGAAGGCTTCCACAAGATCAACGACCGCCAGTATGGTTGCATCGTTGAAGACGTCAACGGCGACCGCCGCTATGCCCGCGTGGGCGTCATCGTTGCCGAGCAGCGCGAGGACATGACCGCCGACGAACTCATGGCCTCCGAGATTGCCGACTACGAGGACAAGCAGACCAAGAAGGCCGAGCGTGCCGCCGCCCGCGCCGAGAAGGCCGCAAAGGACAAGGCCAAGCGCGAAAAGGCGAAGGCCGAAAAAGAAAAGGAAGGGGAGTAATCCCCTTTTTTAATTTCATGTTAATTATAATGCACGTTCATTATAGTTTACACACTATTAACTTGACAAATAATTAACCCCGTGATATACTATATATAGAAAAAAACGAAAGGGGATTTCACAGTATGGCTATCTACGTCGTCTTTTCCGATTACTTCAACAGCGGTGTGTTCGGCACCTATTCCACTGTCAAGCGGGCGCGCATTGCGTTTGAGCATTTCCTCGCAGAAGATGAAAATATCGTTGCGTTTGAAGATACTGGCGACTACGGCTATCTCTTCACGACCCGCAAGGGCGAACAGTTCGGCGCGGAAATTGACTTTGATGTTCTTGATGCCGAGTTTATTGAAGGACTTTGTAAGGAGGATTGAGAAATTATGAAGTGCCCGAATTGTGGTGGTAATATCTCTATCTATTTTATGGATAGTGATGAATGTGATGGCGAATATCGTAACTATTTTGAAGGTAGTTGCGATAAGTGCGGGAAAGCCTATGAATGGGCGGATGTTTATGAATTTACTTATACGACTCCGCCGCACGAAATTGATGAAAACGACCATCTCTGATGGTCGTTAATTTTTTATTAACTACAATGCACGTACAATCTAATTAACATATCTATAAAAAATTAAGCGCTTTCGCGCTTAATCCCAGTTACCACGCTCAATTACTTCTTGCGTGAAGGCGTAATCAATAAGGCAGGCTTTGCCATTACGGATTCCCCAGTTATAAGAATGAATATCCTTATCAAATTTGAATACCCATTCATATTCATCTTTTGTAAGGAAAAGTTGAATATCTCCACCATTATGACATCCGCCTACTTTATCAATACGCGGCATAATTATGAACGATAATCCTTGATATTCAATAGGCGTAGCTTCTGCAAGCAAATATTCATAACCAGCCTGTTTAGCTTCCTGATAAGCGCGGTATTCATCATCACAACCGCCGATGTCCTCAACACAATCATTATCATAATCCCATTTGATAACGTAATCAGATGTAATGAGAGCGATTCGCGCCGAGCCACGACATACCGAAACATGGCGTTTCTTATCATGGTTATACTTCTCTACCTGATATTCTACCTCGTCCACATCCCACATATATCCATCAATATAAGGAAAGATAGACCGCAGAAAGTTCATGGCGCGCACGCGATAATCAGATTTCATATTAGTTAGCCCCTTTCATTTTCTAATATAATTATACAGTTTACCAGCTATTTTGTCAAGTTAAAAATATGTAAAATACATAGTACGTGCAATCTAATTAACATACTATTTACTTGACAACCTATGCAATTTTTGATATACTATATCCAGAAAGGGGCGATACAGCATGAATTGGAATTGGGAACTTGATACTATGCGCGATTGGATTAAAAAGCAACCCGCGTCCCCGCGCATCAAACGCGCACGACTTCATTTATTTGACCTCTATCGTTATCAAGAGGATTATGAAAAAATTCATCAACTGATTCAAGATTTAATGAATCCTTAACTTGACAAATCAATCACTCTATGGTATAATAAATACATCAAGTGAAGGGAAACACTTACAAAACCAGAAAGGAAAATAATATGAAAGCAGCTATTATCATCCTACTCATTCTCGGCATTTTTGACTGGACTATCAACGACATAAAACGCCCTTGGATTCGCCTGCTATTTAATTTCGCCGCACTGATTTGCTTTCTCGTCTATTCTCACTGATAACAAACTTTTAACTTGACAAACCACAGATTCCATGCTATAATAAGTACATAAGAGAAGGAAAACTCTTCCAAACCAGAAAGGGAAATAACATGACTAAGATGGAGATTCGCACCAACGTTAAGGACACCGCCGCCCAGTGGATTACCGAGAGCATCGGCAATGCTATTCAGATTGACGACTATACCTACGTCGTTCCCATGGATAAGGCCGACAATGGTAATACCATTTACGCCAAGATTGAGATTTCCTGCCCCAACTGGTACGCCACCGCCAAGACCGAAGCTTTCAACCTTGAAACCAAGGTTGCCGCATATAACGCCGAGCTTGCCGAGCGTGCGGAGAAGGCCGCGGAGAAGGCACGCAAGGCCGCCGAGAAGGAAGCCAAGCGCAAGGAGAAGGAAGGGGAGTAATCCCCTTCTTTTTTAATATTGTGTAAATTATATTGCACGTACAACCTAATTAACAAAAAATTAAAGCGGTTATTTAACCGCTTCCCATTCATCATCATCCTCATTATACTTAAACAACCCAACCCCATCAGGAAGAGACATTCCTACATATTCATCTATGAAGTCAAGCGCCTTATCAGAAGGTCTTTCAACAATATACATATACGGCGCTTCATCATATGCCTTTTCAAAGGCATCCAGATAAGCGTTAACCTCATCCTTTTCCGGCGCGAGCATCAGACCCATAAAGGCATCAAAGAATTGTACCTTATCAAAAATCTCATGCACGCAAGTAAGCGCATCCGCCTCATACTCGCAGCAATCCTTTTCGGTGTAGAAGTCCTCACCATCAAACGCACGATAAATAATAATCTTCTTCATACTGGTTTCTCCCTTCATTTGATACATTTATTATATCCTAAAACTCTTATATTGTCAAGTTAAAACATCGTAAACTACAATGCACGTACATTCTAATTAACACAAACTTTAAAAAAAGAAGGCTTACGCCTTCTTTTCCTTTGCCTTGGCTACCTTGGCCGCCTTTTCCGCAGCCTTGGCAGCCTTGTTTTCATCCTTGATGCGCTTCTCGGCCTCCCACGCGGCGGCTACCTCGTAGGGGTCGAACGCAGGCGATACCTTGGTGGGCTTGTACGCCTTGGACTTGACGGTGACTTCCGTCCAGACTTCCTGGCCGTCAACGGTCTGGAGGATGGCGAAAGACGCGTCCGCGAACTTGACAGCCTCGTTCTCCTGAAGGACGGGCATCAGGGCGGCAATGGTCATCTGACGGGCGGTGGACTTGATCTCATTAGCATTCATAGACATATCGTTTCCCTTTCTGGTTTTTGAGCCTTTTCCTTGGCTTCTGTGAATATTATAGCAGAGATTCAGCGGATTGTCAAGTTAAGATTCTGTGAACTTTCTTGCTTACCCGTCCTTACCTCCCTGCCCTTGGAACAATTATAGTATAGCAGAAATCCCAGAAAAAGTCAAGTTAAACGTATGTTAATTACATCGCACG
>Ga0310697_10002107_pt1 | contig 21730 bp, 17 predicted proteins | sample 172DNAGHGlowgp2_FD_203883 | JGI IMG/M metagenome (GOLD analysis project Ga0310697, IMG submission 203883) | Sheep rumen microbial communities from Palmerston North, Manawatu-Wanganui, New Zealand - 1728 DNA GHGlow gp2 (v2) (version 2) | ecosystem: Host-associated > Mammals > Digestive system >... | reverse complement strand
ACATACACCTATGACTACACCAACTCCGTCGGCTGCCCGAGTACCGACACCCTGCACCTTGACATCAGCATGCACGACGACACCGCCTATCATGTGGCAGCCTGCGACCAATACCGCTGGAACGGGCAGACCTACACCTCCACAGGCATCTACACCTACAACCACAGCCAGCCCGGCTCCATCTGTACAAATGTTGACACCCTTTACCTCACGATAAACAACAGCAACACAGGAACGGAAACCCTAACCGTTTGCGACCAATACACCTGGCATGGAATCACATACCACACCACAACCTCCACGCCCACCTATACCGAGCACAACGTGCACGGCTGCGACAGCGTGGTGACCCTCCACCTCACCGTCAACCACAGCAACACAGGCATTGACAACCAAACTGCCTGCGACCGCTACTCCTGGCACGGTACCGCCTACACCGCATCCACCAACACGCCCACCTATACCGAGCAGAACACCGCAGGCTGCGACAGTGTGGTAACGCTCAACCTGACAATCAACCACAGCAACACCGGCATTGACAACCAGACAGCCTGCGACCGCTACACCTGGCATGGCGCCACCTATACTGCATCCACCACGACACCCACTTATACCGAGCAGAATGCCGCAGGCTGCGACAGTGTGGTAACCCTCCACCTCACCGTCAACCATAGCAACACCGGCATTGACAACCAGACCGCCTGCGACCGTTACACCTGGCACGGCACCACCTATACCGACAATACAACTACACCCACCTTTACAGAACAGAATGCCGCAGGCTGCGACAGTATTGTGACCCTCAACCTCACCATCAACCACAGCAATACCGGCATAGAAACCCAGACCGCCTGCGACAGCTACACCTGGCATGGCACCGCCTACTCTGCATCCACCAACACCCCCACCTACACTGAGCATAATGCCGCAGGCTGCGACAGTGTGGTAACCCTCCACCTCACCATCAACCACAGCAATACTGGCATAGAAACCCAAACCGCCTGTGGACAATACACATGGCATGGAATCACCTACACCGCCACCACCTCAACCCCAACCTTCACCGAACAGAACACCTATGGGTGCGACAGTGTAGTAACCCTCCACCTCACAGTCAATCACACCACAACTTCAATCGAGTCCCAAACCGCTTGCGACCAATACTCATGGCATGGGGCCACCTATACCACCTCCACCTCTACGCCCACCTACACCATACAGAATGCCCTTGGCTGCGACAGCGTGATAACGCTTCACCTCACCATCAACCACTCGCAGTTCATCACACAGGCAGAGACCTCGTGCAACGAATACACCTGGCACGGCATCCGCTACACCGCCAGCACTACCACGCCCGTCTTTGTATCCCAAACATCCGATGGCTGCGACAGCATTATCAACCTGCACCTCACCATCAATCCCAGCACCCACGACAGCTACAGCATTGTGGCCTGCGACAGCCTCAACTGGCATGGCCAAACCTACACCACCGACGGCACCTACACCTACCACTACACCAACCCGCAGGGCTGTGCCAGCACCGACACCCTGCACCTCACTGTCAGTATGCAGCACGACACCTCCTACCATGTCTCCGCCTGCGATGGATATAACTGGAACGGGCAGATATATACAGCCACCGGCACCTATACCTACGACCACAGTGTGCAGTCCAACTGCACCAATGTAGACACGCTCTACCTCACCATCAACAGCAGCTCCTCATATGTGGACGTGCAGAATGCGTGCGACAGCCTCACATGGCACAACCACACATACACCGCCAGCACCTCCACCCCAACAATCCTCCTTACCAACGCCGCTGGATGTGACAGTGTCGTGTCACTGCACCTCACCGTACGCCAAAGCAGTGCAGCCGCGGAAAACCTGACCGTCTGCGACAGCCTCACCTGGCATGGCACCACCTATACGGCATCCGCCTCCGACCTGCAATACGTTACCCTCAACAGCCAAGGTTGCGACAGCACCATTACGCTCACCCTCACCATCAACCATAGCACCGCAACAACCGATAGTATCACCGCTTGCGACAGCTACACCTGGCACGACAGCACCTACACTGCATCAACTACCGGTGCGCAATACACACTGACCAACACTCAGGGCTGCGACAGCACAATAACCCTGCAACTCACCATCGGCCACAGCAGCGTCTTCTCCGACACCGTTAGTGCCTGCGACAGCTACACCTGGCACGACAGCACCTACACAGCATCGACAACCAACGCACAATACACGCTGACCAACACCCAGGGATGCGACAGTGTCGTCACCCTCCTCCTTACCGTCAACCACGGCACATACGGCAGCCTCGACCAACAAGCCTGCGACAGTTATCAGTGGAATGGGGAACTTTACGACTCGACAGGTACCTATCTCTCCAACTACACCAACCTCTACGGATGTGCCAGCACTGACACCCTCCACCTCGTCATCCGCAACTCCTATGTCCACGACATATCCGATACAGCCTGCGACAGCTACCTCTGGATCGACAGTCTCTACACCGCATCCACCGACTGCCACGCGGTGCTGCAGTCCATCTACGGTTGCGACAGTGTAGTCACCCTCCATCTCGTTATCAACCACAGCGTCCACGACACCATCTCACGCACAGCCCGCAACAGCTACACCTGGAATGGCCACACATACACCGAGAGCGGCCGCTACACCTTCCAAGGCTCCACCATCCAGGGCTGCGACAGTGTGGTGACCCTCCTGCTCACCATAGAACAAGACGTGGACATCCCCGACGCCGCCACACCCGAATCACTCATAGTCTATCCCAACCCCACTACGGGCAACATCACCATCTCTGCCGACGAAGTTGTAAAAGTGGAAGTCTTCGACTTCCTGGGACGTATGACAGCCCAATACAGCGGCACCAACCGCATCGACCTCTCATCGCTCCCCTCAGGCAGCTATACGTTGCGCGTCACCCTCCCGCAGGGAACCGCCATACGTCGGGTCGTGAAAAAATAACCGGACACAGAAACAAACATCATTCATCATTCACAAAACAACAACCACCTGTATGAAATTTATCGAAACCAACAACCTTAAAGGCGACCTCTTCGGCGGTGTTACCGCCGGTATTGTGGCCTTGCCCCTTGCCCTGGCCTTCGGCATACAAGCCTTTGGCGGTGTCACTGACCCTGCGGCAGCCTCAATGGGTGCGCTGGCAGGCATTGTAGGCGCCACCATGCTGGGATTCTTTGCTGCACTCTTTGGCGGCACCCACAGCCAGATAAGCGGCCCCACCGGCCCCATGACAGTAGTAACCGCCACCCTCATCAGCGGCGTCTGGGCATCGAGCGGCGGTAGCCTGTCCGACGTACTGATAAGCATGTCCCTTGCCGGTCTCTTCTGTGGCCTGTTCCAGATTCTTTTCGGCATCGTCAAGCTGGGCAAGTACATCCGCTATATCCCCTATCCCGTCCTCTCCGGTTTCATGAGCGGCATTGGTGTTATCATCATCCTCCAGCAACTCTACCCCCTCGTGGGGCTCAAAGGCTCGGGCACCATGATCGACCTCCTCTTCGGCATTCCGGACGCAGTAGCCCAAGGCATCTCCTTCAAGGCACTCCTGCTCGGCCTTGGCACCATCCTTATTATTGCGCTGTTCCCCCGTGTCACGAAAAAAGTGCCTGCCACGCTCGTGGCACTCATCGTCATGACCGTTGTGTCGCTTTTCTGCAACCTCGACGACAACCTAATCATTGGGCAAATACCTTCGGGCCTTCCCCTGCCGTTCTTTGCCAAAGAGGGCGTCAACCTTGCCTCCATCGACTGGGGCAACGTGCTCAAGGCCTCCGTCATCCCGGGCCTCACCCTTGCCGGCCTGGGCTCTATCGACACCCTGCTCACCTCCGTGGTGGCCGACAACATAACCAAGAACAAACACAACAGCAACAAAGAACTCATTGGCCAGGGCATCGGCAACGCCGTGGCGGGACTCTTCTGCGGACTCCCCGGCGCCGGAGCCACCATGCGCACCGTGGTCAACGTGAAGAGTGGCGGACGCACACAAATCAGCGGCATGGTGCACGCCCTGCTGCTCCTTGCCGTACTGCTTGGTCTGGGCAGCCTGGTAAAATACGTACCCCTCTCCGTGCTGGCCGGTATCCTCATCACCGTTGGCTGGGGTATCATCGACTTCAAAGGCTTCAAAGACCTCTTCAAAATCCCCAAGGCCGATGCCGTCGTGCTGGTGGTTGTATTCCTTGTCACCGTCTTCGTCGACCTGCTCACCGCAGTTGGCATTGGCATGGTTATAGCATGCGTACTCTTCATGAAACGCGCCAGCGACCTGGTAGAAGGCGGCTACAGCTCCTCGGCCATGACCTCGGCCGACATCCGCAAAGGCCTGCCTGACCCCGGCCTGCCCAACTTCGACAAAAACATACCCTGGCACGACGAGGGAGGCATCACCGACGAGATGCGGCAGCACATCTTCATCCAGCGACTCAACGGCCCCATCTTCTTCGGCACAATCAACAAGTTCAAGGAAGTGATGGAAGACATCCCCAGCCATGCCAAAGTCGTCATAATCCGCATGAAACTGGTGAGCTTTATGGACCAGTCCGGCCTCTATGCCATGGAAACCGCCATCAAAGACCTCCAGGACCGCGGCATCCTCGTGCTGATGACCATAATCCAGCCACAACCCATGTACATGCTCAAAACCCTCAACGTGATACCCTCCGTGGTGCCCGAAGAGCATACCTTCAAGACATTCGAAGAATGCACCGCATTCCTCTCCAACATGAATTTCGATACCATGCAGTAGCACCGGTACCAACCACCCCAACATTGAAATAATCACACATAAAAATATCAAAACACATCTACTATGGGAAGAGCGTTTGAATACCGCAAAGCCAGAAAATTGAAACGGTGGGGACACATGGCCCGCACATTCACCAAAATCGGCAAAGAAATCGAACTCGCAGTCATCGCCGGTGGCCCCGACCCCTCGAGCAACCTGCGCCTGCGCCTGCTTATGGCCACCGCCAAAAGCGAAAGCATGCCCAAAGAAAACGTGGAACGTGCCATAAAACGCGCCACTGAAAAAGACAAATCGGCCTACAAAGAGGTCGTTTACGACGGCAAAGGCCCCCACGGCACCGCCTTTGTGGTCGAAACGGCCACCGACAACCCCACCCGCACCGTCGCCAACATCAGGGCAGCCTTTGTCCGCGGCAAGGGCGAACTGGGAACCATGGGCATGAACGACTTCCTCTTCGAGCGCAAATGCTCGTTCGTCGTGGCCTACAAAGAAGGCACCGACATGGACGATCTGGAACTCGAACTCATCGACTACGACATCGACGAAGTGTTTCGCGACGAGGACGAAATCATGATCTATGCCGATTTCAAAAACTACGGCCCCATATCGAAATACTTGGAGGACAAAGGATTTGAAATCAAGTCCTTCAAATTCGAGCGCATTCCCCTCACCATGCGCGAACTCTCGCCCGAAGAGCAAGAGGACGTCAACGGCCTCATCGAGCGTCTCGAAAACGACGACGATGTGGTCAACGTCTTCCACAACATGGCATAACGCCCGTCACACGGCCCAGAATGCCCCATCCCGCCTTGTCAACGCAAAGATGACAAGGCGGGTTATTGTATCACCATCCAGCCTACAAATCCGGGTGAATTCGGCTCACTCGACCAGTTTGAGAAAACGCGCAACCATAGCCGCCACCTTCCTCCCCCGCTTAATGAACAAGTGGTTCTCGCCCTTCACCACAAGCATCTGGCTGTTGTGGTAAATGCTGTGGTACTTCTCGCTGCACCACAGCGGCACGATGCCGTCGTCCTCCCCATGTATCAGGCACACCGGCCCATGGTAGTGTGCGGCAGTCCCATAGATGTCCAATTGCTGGGTCTGCACCAAATAGTCGCGTCCCAGCCTGTAGGTGTGAAAACACTCGATATACTCAGGTGGGTTGTCGGGGTCAAACTCCTGGCCAAAAAAACGGCCCCCCTGCGTAGCCTCCTTAATGACAGACCCGGGCGCCAGCAGCACCAATCCGTCCGGACCGCACCCCTCGCGCGCCAGCTCTCCGGCCAGCATGCTGGCCACCGCACCTCCCTGCGAATGCCCCAGCAACACCACCTTCGACACATAGGGCAGCTTCTGCACCGAATCCCATACCGCACGGGCGTCCGCTATCTCGCGCGCAATGGTCATATGCTCCATCTTCCCGTCGCTGCGGCCGTGACCGTCGAAATCGAACCGCACCGCCCCGATCCCCAGGCGCGCCAGCGCGCGGGCGATTGTCGGCATCGGGGGGAAATCCTTCGACGAGAAAATGCCGTGCATCAATATCACCATCATGCACGAGTCGCGCTCCTTGTCGAAACCGGCGGGCAGGGTAATCTTGGCCGACAAGCGCCCCTGCGGGCCGCAAATGGAAACCGGCGTCGAACACGACACAAACAGACCCGACAACAGCAAACCCGCCGCCAAAACCAGGCGGACTGCCGTCGCAGGCCTTTTTTCGGGTTTGCCCAAAACTACTTTGTTGTTTTTCATAACAGATTTTTCGCCCACCAACGCCGAAACTTGTAAATTATTGTGTTGTAACCGCCAATGCCCCGAAACGCCCACAGGGTGAACAACCCCCGTTCATCGGCCGCCCTTGGGCCGAACCTCGGCCGTTCCTTCTTTTACACATCTTCAATAGTTCGTCAGCATTTACTCGGATAAACTGGAGTAAGTGTCGAATAACTGTGGTAGAAGAGAGGAACAACGAACGGGCCGACAATGGCGCGACGGCTACTTAAGAGGGACGTATGGAGGAATAAAAAAGAGGTGAATTTCTTTGAAAAGACAGCTGTTCAAAGGTGTTTTTGCGGTGGTTTGGGCAAGGGAGAAATGAAAAAGTATTGTTTGTAATTTGGTGTTTTACAATATATAGTGATTTTAATGAGAAAATAATTGCGTAAAAAGTTTGCCATATCGGAAAAAAGTTGTACTTTTGCACCCGATTTCGACAGAAGAAATCGTCCCAACAACAAGCCGCATTCGTCTAGTGGTCCAGGACAACTGCCTCTCACGCAGTAGATCACCAGTTCGACTCTGGTATGCGGTACAAAAGCGATAGAATCAAAAGATTCTGTCGCTTTTTTTCGTCTATACTCATATTTCAACTCGTTCCATTACTGAATAAATCGAAACAAACATTTGTGCAAATAGTTGTTTGATAGGTAAATAAAAAATATTTCAAATACAAATGTTCCTAATTAAAAAAAAAAAGCATATTTTTGCACTTATAAAAACAGGGTATTTATTATTTGAGGATTTTTTATAAGTAATCTTCCGTTGAATATGATACTGTAATTAATCATTATATTTTTATGATAAATAATGCCAATATAATCAGATCCATATTTTTAAGTTTGTTTTTATGCCTTATTCATAATTTATATGGACAAACTGCAACGCCGGAATATGCCCTTGAGGTATCTGATGCTTTTTTTGACATACAATATGGCATCACTCCACTTTTTGAAGATATAACACCCATAATGGACGGAGAGACAACGTGTCTCTATCAAATACGTTATCAAAATGGCGAATGGTGCATTATTTCTGCCGATATGTCTATAGATCCAATATTGGCATACGGTTTGTCCAATATAGACGAGAATGATGAACCCGAAGGTTTTACTGACCTCGTTAAATGGTACACCAATCAAATTGCAGAAAATATCAGCAACCGTACCTCCATTGCAGAAACAAATCCTGTATGGCAATCAATTCTTTCTTCTTCCAGAAACCACATTCGCAATTATTCAATCGAAGACTCTCTTTTGGATATGACAGGACGCGGCAATTTAAAATGGGGACAATCATACAATAATGATGACGGTTGTTCTCCTTCATATAACAGTAAATGTCAAGAGAGTGACGGAGGCAGCTGCGACTGTGGACACTTTCATTTAGGATGTGGTGCCGTTGCAATGGGGCAGATAATGTGGTACTGGCAATGGCCAAAACAGTCACACTACAGAATTTATCATTGGGAAATAATGCAGGGGACCTTGAATAACAATACCCCCTCTGACAATGCAACCGAAGTCGCAAACTTCTTATATGATTGTGCTGAAGCTTCGAGTATGTCATATCATTGCTATGGTTCATGGACTGTTTCAGACAGCATTATCTCCGCTTTTAAAACAACATTCAACTACAGAGGAGTGAAAAAACACTATATGAGAGATTGGAAATACGACAAGGCTTGGAGTGATTTAATTAAATCGGAAATTGACAATGGTAGACCTGTAATACTATATGGAGATCACGGAACGTTTATTAGCGGTCATTTCTTTGTGGCTGACGGATACAAAGATCTTGGATGGAGACTGCTTTTCCACATTAATTGGGGGCACATAGGCAGCCGTAATGGATTCTGTAGATTAGAAAAGTTATATGAACAAGATTATGATGAATATTACAACCTTCACAATAGGGCCATCATTGGCATTTCACCGACCTATAACGAAACCAATATAACCGAGTTACCATACTCATATATTCCATATCATCATAAAAGAAAAGAATACGCATATCAAGGTGTGTATGTGCCTGCATCCAATTCAAGTCTCACTGTCGGAAGCGGAGCAGAACTGACAATCGAGGCTGGCTCTGAAATTATTCTCCAGCCTGGTTTTACTGCCGAATATGGCAGCGAAGTAGACATCAAAATAAATCCTAATTGGCAAAGCCAAATGGCTATTTCCGTTCCTTACTGGCCTAACGCAATTAGAGTAGGTATTGACGATGGTTATTGTATAGAAACAAAAAATGCAGACTCCTGGGAGTTTACACTTATCAACAATGGCGGAGCAATTGTTTTTCAAAGTGCTGGATCCATTAATTCTGAAAGGACCTGTTTGTGGGATGGACAAGGAGTACCTCAGGGAAACTATTATGGAATCGTGGCATTGAAAAACAGTTATGGAAGACGCCTGGAGAATAATTTAAACATCCTTGTTTTGCCAACCTCAACCTCACCACAAAACGCCCCGATGGATAATTTGGCTGATACAGAAGAACACTGCATTGTCCAAGAAATCTCCAAGGTCTTCGAATCGGGAAATGAAGCATATGTTTTCCCCAATCCTTCTACTGGCATTTTCACCATTGAAATCAAAGACGACACCATAAATGATATTTCCGTATTCAATTCATCAGGGAAACGTGTGTATATCGATGCAAATATTGAGAGATCAGATTACTCATTAAACTTGACAGGTTTTGCAAAAGGAGTTTATTATGTAGCCATTCAAGGTGCATACAAACAATACAAAAACAAAATCATAATCAACTAAATATATATACAATGAGGAAAATAACTATTATTGCACTGCTGCTGTTTGTAATGTGCACAAGCTGCGATTGGTATTGTTACAATCCTGACATAGAATGCTTTCATCATATTTATTTGTACAAATACAATACAGGCGAGCAATATATAGATAATGTAAAAGTTATCTCGACATATGGCCCCAATGGTGGTATTGTGGCAGAAGTAATACCCGATAATTTCTTCAAATTCTATCATAAAGGATACATTGAACACTGGGGTCAAGGGGATGCTCCAGATACATCCAATTTTTTTGTATTATCTATCACTTATGACGAACTCTATTTAATGAATGAAGAATGGGAAACACACTTTCAAGATTACGTAATATCCAATATAAGGATATCAGAAATGTATACTACGACTATTTGCCACTGCAGCAAACGGCCTTGCTTTTATGAAAATTTCCCCTTTTGCTACGTAGCAAATGATGGTACAATTGTTCTTAACCAGACAACAACTAATCAAATGATTGATGATGAAACTATATGGAACTATTTTGAAAGGATCATATAAATGCCGTTTCTACTTCAATGGCATCAATCCATATCCTCGGTATCAGTAGAACGATATAGCAAAGGTGGTGTTGTTGGGTCAGGTATAAAAGCTCTCAATTCCCAAATCCTCTCCAAGTCTTCCATAAAGTTGTTCGAGAATAGTTCGGTTAGGGGTACGGAAGCGATAAAACCCAATGGTTTTGTCGCTTTTTTTTACTAAGGACTATTGCATAGACCGCATCGGCATTTCCGGCATAGACGGAAACGTTTTCCAATATTAGCTCATGGTTGTCCGATGATAGTCCGGTTAGGGGAACGTGGGAGTAGACCTTTTTCGAGATGTTGTTTTCTCCCCGTTGGTGAAACCCAACAAAAAAGGAAGCCCTATTATTTAGGCTTCCTTTTCTTCAGCGGAGAGGCAGGGATTCGAACCCTGGGACCAGCAAGCTGGTCAACGGTTTTCGAGACCGCCCCGATCGACCACTCCGGCACCTCTCCTTTGATTTTCAATTGCCAACGGGTGGTTTGTTCTCTCAATTGGTGATGCAAAATTACGACTTTTTTTTGAATTGGCAAAAAAAGTTGTATATTTGCATTTTGAATTCATTGTTAATTATTAATTATTGACTTGTATATGAAAAGGTTTCTCGCTGTTGCCGTAGTTGCAGTTTTGGCTTGTGGATTTCCGTTTAGGGTCCAGGCGCAGACTACGGATTCGATTGTGCCTGTACCGATGGGCAATTTTGAACAATGGACTGACTATCCAGGCGACACCACCGTTTTGATGGGTTTTCTTCCGGTGCCGCTTTATGGCGCCTATACCTTGCCTGACGGATGGCATGTGCCTACTTTTTCTGTGAATGACACGGTAAGCTATAGCGGCTTTACGCTGCCTTTGAATTTCTCGTTGCCGGTGGCAAAGCCTTCGCGCGACACGGTGCATGCACCACAGGGGCACTCGGCGTTGGTGGCCGAGTCGTTTATTTTGGAGGATGTCCTTTCTCCTTTGGCTTATTCCTTGGCCACTTCGTTTCTCGACTCTTCGTTGGTTGAGGAGGTGATTCCTTCCATTATTACTAATGCCGAGGTGGATTTGATGAAGATTCTTCCGCTGCTGGAACGCGCGTCGACCGACGCCAGCGATATGTCGTGGCTGCTTGATTTGTTGGATACCGTTGACTTGAATGACTATATTTCCGGTGGTTTCCCGTTGAATGGTTTTGAGCCTAAGCAGCTAAGGGGTATGTATAAATACCAGGATGGCAACGGGGACGGATACATTGACGATAACGCCACGGTGATTGCTTTCGGCACTTATTATAATGCAGAGCTTAACCGCCGCATGCTGGTGGGCGCCGGTTCTAAGAATCTCTTTCAACTGTTCGATACAGTGGATTATGAGTCATTTGAGATGGATTATTTTACCTTGAACGAGTATTTCCCGGCAGAATATGCATTTGTGATGGCCGATTCGATGGTGATTATTGCTCTTTCGTCGACTAACGGGAAGAACCGTGCACAGGGGTCGAAGCTGTTTTTGGACAGTTTGACGCTGGTTCAGTACGACGGTTCGTGTGGCAGGGTGTATGATTTGGAGGTGGACCACCAGAACCAGGTTATGGCTATGATTAAGTGGCGCAACACGGTGGTGCCAGACCATTGGACTATCGAATATGGCGAGGCCGGCTTTGTGCGTGGTCGCGGTACAAGGGCTGTGGCTACGGACAGTATTGTGGCTTTGACTGGATTGACTCCCGGCACGACGTATGACTTTTATGTGCGGTCGGAGTGCGGTGACACGGCCAACAGTTTTTGGGGTTACCTTTCGTTTACGACCGATACTGTGACGCCTCATAATAATGCTATTGGCGAAGTGGAAAGTCAGGCGGTGAGCGTGAGTCCCAACCCGGCTGATGGTTTCTGCACGGTGGAGTTTGGCGGCTTGCCTGTTGACAAAGTAACTGTTTATTCCATTACCGGAAGGGTGGAGGATGAGCGTCAGGTGGCCGGTGATAGTGTCAGGCTGCAATTGCCACGGTCGGGCATCTATATTCTTGCACTCCAGACCCGGCAGGGTGTGGTGTATAAGAAGGTGGTGAACCGATAGCCGTTAATGACTTAAAAAAGGCAGCCACATGGAGTGGCTGCCTTTTTTGTATTTTGTACATGCGTTGTGCGGGAGTTATTGTTTGCGCTGTTTTTTGACCAAGAGGACAAGTGAGAGGGTCTCGAAGGCGAGGTAGGCAATGTAGCATATGCAGAAGGCAAGAATAAAGGTTCGAGCCTCGGGGATGTGGGTGAAGGCCCATACGCTGATGGCTACAAGGTGCAGAAAGAGGGTGCCGACTGTAAGACCCAGGAAATTCTTGACGAAGGTGCGGGGGTCTTTGTAGAAGCTTTTCACCACGGCGTAATGTTGAATCCCGGTGACAACAGCAAAGTAGAGTGGTATGAATGGCATGATGGTCTGGAATGTGCCCGGTGCGAACCAGAGGGTGCAGAACGATGCCAGTATCAATACGATGGTCAAAAGGATGAGGGCTACGTAGTATTTCTTCATGTCTTTGGTGTTTTGTATGCTGTCGGGTTGCCTACTGGTGGTGTGGTGCTACTGGATGAAGTGGATGGTTTCCTTGGTGGTGAACTTTTCGCAGTAGTGGCAGCGGAGTTTAAGGTTCTCTTTGTCGACTATGTCGAATTTGGTGGGTACGGCCTCTGCATTGGTGATGCATTTGGGGTTGGCGCATTTGACAAAGTTTTCGACGTGGTCGGGGATTTCGGTTGAGAATTTCTCGATGACCTTGTAGTCTTTGATGGTGATAATTGTGACAAAGGGAGCCACGAGAGCGACTTTGCTTACCTCGTCTTTGGTGAAGTGTTTGTTTTTGATTTTGATGATGCCTTTGCGTCCCAGTTTGGAGCTTTGCAGGTAGTTGCCGATGAGGACTTCGTCTTTGTATTCTTCCAGTCCCAGGATGCGGATGACGCGATAGACAGACTCGGTGGGTATATGATCGATAACGGTGCCATTCTCGATGGCAGAGACGACGAGTTCTTTCTTGGTTTCCATGATGTTGTTGTTTTTTATGTTTTGGTTGAGTGAAAAAGGATTATTTGGCACCGAGTATGGCAGCCATAAGAGCCTGACGGACGTAGACACCGTTTTGTGCCTGACGGAAGTAGTAGGCGTAGGGTGTGGAGTCCACATCGGTGGTTATTTCGTTGACGCGTGGCAGTGGGTGCAGCACTCTCATGTTGGGTTTGCAGCCCTGGAGCATGGAAGCGGTGAGGATGCAGCTGTCTTTTACCCGTTCGTATTCGAGAGGGTCGGGGAACCGCTCGCGCTGAACGCGTGTCATGTAGATTATGTCGGCTATGGGAATGACGCTCTGCAGGTCGGTATACTGGTAATAGGTCAGGCCAGCATTCTTGATGCTCATTTTGACGGAAGAGGGGAGTTTGAGTTCGGTGGGTGAGACGAGGTGGAATGTGGCGTTGAAGTTGCACATGGCTTGGACGAGAGAGTGTACGGTGCGGCCATATTTGAGGTCTCCCACACATGCAATGTTGAGGTTTTCGAGTGTGCCTTGCGTTTTGCGGATGGAGTAGAGGTCGAGCATGCACTGTGTGGGATGCTGGTTGGCTCCGTCGCCGGCATTGATGACGGGTACGGTGGCCACCTCCGAGGCATAGCGGGAGGAACCTTCCTTGGGGTTGCGCATGACTATGAGGTCTGCGTAGCTTGAAACCATGACGATGGTGTCGTGGAGCGATTCGCCTTTCTGTACGCTGGTGCCACCGGGGTCGCTAAAGCCGATGATTCGTGCGCCGAGTTGGTTGGCTGCGCTTTCAAAGCTCAGGCGGGTACGGGTGGAGGGCTCAAAGAAAAGAGTTGCGACCACTTTGTCGCTCAGAATGCGTTGCTTTGGGTTTTGCTCAAATCCCTCTGCGATGTCCAGCACCTCGATGTATTCTTCCTTGGAGAAGTCGGTGATGGAGATGAGGTTGCGTCCTTTTAGTGTGCTCATGATATATGGTATATAATGTTTTGTGAATTGTTTTGCTGTGTTTTATTTTACTCGATTGAGGCCGTCGATGGCGGGTTGGAATGTGTGGTCGAGTTGCAGGGCTGCCTGGAAGTCGTCGAGGGCATGTTGTTTGTCGCCCATTAGTTCGTAGGCGCAGCCACGGTTAACCCAGGCTTCGATGAATGAGCTGTCGCATTGTATGGCACGGGTGAGGTAGTTGATGGCTTCGGGGTAGTCGCCGTAGGTGAATATCTCGATGTAGCCGCGGTTGTGCCATGCTTCTTTGTGGTTGTCGTTTATGTCGAGAATCTGTTTGTAGATTTCTTGAGCTTTTTCTATTTGGTTGAGGTCTTGATAATACATGGCCAGCCCGTAAAGAGCGTTGGTGTTTTGAGGTTCGAGCCGGAGAGCGGTGTTGAGGTATTCGAGAGCGAGGGGGTCGTGGCGGGTGGCGTAGAGCATGCCCAATTCCTCGAATGCGGGTTCGTAATCGGGATGGAGGTCGGTTACTTTTCTCAGTAGTTGGATGGCATTGACAGTGTCGCCTGTTTCTTTGTAGATGAAGCCTTTCATGAATAAGGCTGTGCGGTTTTGTGGGTCTTGGGCTGTGACTTTGTTGAGGTTGTCCATAGCGCGGTCGTAGTCGCGGCTGTAGTAGGCAATCTCGCCAAGTTTTAGGTAAGCCTCCTGGCTCTCAGGTTCCAGTTCGAGTACCCGTTGCAGGCTCTTGTAGCTGTGTTCCACGTCGCCGTTGGCAAAGTAGGCGTCGCCAAGGAGCATGTGGTATTTGGTTTCTTTGTCGTTGATGGCTATGGCCCGGCTGAGGTCTGCGATGGCGTCGTTGATTCGGTCGAGCTTCATGTATATCTTGGCTCGGTCGAAGTACAGGTTATCGTCTTTGGGGCTTTTGTGGATTCTGAGGTCAAGTACGTTGAGTATCTCCTCGTCGGTCATGTTGGCGGTGGCGCTGTCATTGTGGCAACTGGCTGTTGCTATAAGCAGCGGCAGAAAGAGGATAAGGGAAATGATTCTATGTTTCATTGTTTTTTATAACGCGTTTTCGCTGCTATTATTATGTGTTGTTAATTTTTTTTTATGGATTGTAGGAGTGAGAGGATGCGTTGGTAGGTTTCTTGGGGGGATTGGGCATGGAGAACGGTCATTGCCTGTTGTTCGGTGATGGGAATGCTTTTGCGGATAAGGCACCAGTATTCTTTGGTTTTACGCATGCGGCTTTCTTCTCGTATGGGCATTGTCTGGATTGCATCGAGGAGCAGCTGGACAAAGTGGAGTGTAGAGGTGAGGCCGTTGTTTAGTTCGTCTTTGATTTTGAGCGGTAGGAGTGGGTCGTACAGTATGCCACGACCTATCATACAGTCGTGGATGGTGGGAAACCGTTGACGGATACGTCGGTAATCGGCGGGGGTGCATATGTCGCCGTTGTAGATTATTGTGTGGTGGAGAAGGGGAATCACTCGGTCCAATGTGTCCAGGTCCACTTGTCCGGTGTATTGCTGCCTGCCGGTGCGGGGATGGATGGTGATGTTGTGTAACGGATAGTTGTTCAGTACGGGAATGAGGTTGAAGATTTCGTTGGGGGATACAAGTCCCAATCGCATTTTGATGCTGAGTTTGGGTTTAAGATTAGGCACCACACGGCTGAGCAGATGGTCGACTTCGGCAGGGTAGGGGAGTATGCCGCTGCCACGGTGTTTGGCTGTGACCCGGCGCATGGGACAGCCGATATTCCAATTTACCTCGGTGTAGCCTATTTCGTGCAGGCGGTTGGCCAGTTCGATGAATTCGACTGGTTCTTTGCCCAGTATTTGCGGGACGACGGGTATGGAGTCTTTGTTGGGTTCGGGCAGTACATCGTCGATTTTTTTCCACGCTTCGGCAAGATTTCCGTGTGTGAGTGAGAGGAATGGTGATATGGCATAGTCGAGTGCTTCGGGGAAGCACCTGTAGTATACCTTGCGGAACATGAGTTCTGTGAGTCCCTGCATAGGGGCAAGAATCAGCATGGTTGGTCGGAGTTGTTTTTGGAGGACAGTTCTTGGCGTTTCTGTATGATGTAGTCTTTGAGCGAGGCGGAGAGCTTGTTGCCTATGGTGTAGGTGGGTTTGTAGAGTATGCTTTCTTCTTGGGCTTTGGGCGTGATGATTATGTGGTTGTGGTCGATAAGGAGGATGAAGTTGAGCAGGATGCTGATTACGCACAAGCATTTGAGCATGCCTACGACTGAACCCAGTAGTTTGTTGAGGAATTGTGCCTTGACCATTTTTATGAGCCCTTCGATTACTTTCCCCAGGAAATAGGCACCGACAATGGCACCCATAAAAGCAATGAAAAAGGCGAAGAGAATGGAACCCTCACCCTGCAAGTTGAGTATTTCGGCAATCCATGTGGATAGATGGATGGCAGCCCAGCAGCCAGCAAGGATTCCAGCCAGGGTGGCAATCTCGAAGATGATGCCTCGACGCCATCCTTTATAGATGAAGTATATAAGGGGAATGGCGATAATGATGTCTAAAAAGTTCATGTGTTTGTTGATTGTATTGTTGTTGGAACTACATATAAACGAGAACGCCTCCAATAAGGAGACGTCCCGTCAAATACATCTTTGAAATAAGTAAGCACGTTGTTATAAACGTAAAAGTTTGTTTTTTGTTTCATTGCTGAGCGATTTTTTTTCTTTCAGCATGTTTAGTGACCCAATTGTCAATGCTTTGGACGATTCCATACACAACAAGGCCAATTATAAGTCCAACCAAAGCACCACACACCACATCACCTGGATAGTGTTTGCCGAGGTATGGGCGAGAATAGCCTACCACCGCTGCCCATAGAAACATGAGCGTGGTGAAGAGCCAGGGATGTACCCCTCTTTTACGGAAACGCAGGCTGAGGAACAGTGCGAGTGCAAAGACGTTGGCCGCATGTGAGGATACGAACCCGTAGAGCCCTCCGCATGAGGTGCGGAACATGCGTACGTCTTCGAGTGACTGGCAAGGGCGGAGCCGTTGGAATACATCTTTGAAGCAGAGGACGGAAATCCTGTCAGACAGCAAGAAACAAAGGAGGATACCCATAAGGACGAGCCACCATTTGCTGGGTTCGCGCCGGAGTGTAGTGAGGCAAAACGCCACAATGAGCACACATGCCCAGGCCCAATGTTGGCTTGATACCCAAAACACCCAGTCGGCCACCGGGTTGAAATGGTGGTTTATCCAGTAAAAGGCAGCCGTGTCAAAGGTGATTACTTCAGACATGGGAGTTCAATTTCTGGAAGAGGATGTCTTTCAACTGTGGGATATTATAGCCGGTGACGGCTGAGATGAAGATTGTCTCAATGTCCTTGGGCAAGTGGGCTTTCAGTTGCTGCATCATGGTGTCGTCGATGATGTCGCTTTTGGTGATTGCCAGCACACGTTGTTTGTCGAGGAGTTCGGGGTTATAGCGGCGCAACTCTTCAAGGAGAATCCGGTACTCTCTTTCTATGTCGAGCTGTTCACAACTGACCATAAAAAGGAGCAACGAGTTCCGCTCAATATGCCGAAGGAAGCGAAGCCCTAATCCTTTTCCCTCGCTGGCACCTTCTATGATGCCGGGGATGTCGGCAATACAGAAGGATTGGTCATCGTGGTATTTTACGATGCCGAGGTTTGGAACCAGAGTGGTAAAGGGGTAATCGGCTATCTCTGGTTTGGCGGCGGATACTACGCTGAGGAAGGTTGACTTGCCAGCGTTGGGGAAACCGACAAGCCCCACATCAGCCAATACCTTGAGTTCGATGACTATCCATCTCTCCACGGCAGGTTCGCCGGGTTGGGCATAGCGGGGAGTCTGGTTGGTGGGCGACTTGAAATGGTCGTTCCCGTATCCGCCTCGACCGCCTTTGGCAATAATTACTTCTTGCCCGTCTTCAGTCACCTCGCCCAAAACCTCTCCTGTTTCGGCATCGCGGCAAATGCAGCCCAGCGGAACATCGAGTATTTGGTCAGCTCCCATACGCCCGGTGCGCAGGTTGTCACCACCGTTTTGTCCATTCTCTGCAAATACATGCTTGGTGTATTTCAGATGCAGAAGAGTCCATCGTTGGCTGTTGCCCCGTAGGATTACATGCCCTCCGCGACCGCCATCGCCCCCGTCAGGGCCGGCTTTGGCATTGTATTTGACGCGCAACAGATGAGCCGAGCCGGCTCCGCCTTTGCCCGAGCGGATGAATATCTTCACGTAGTCTACAAAGTTCGAGGTCATGATTCAATACCTTTTTAACGAGTTTGAGCGGGTAATACAACTCACGGTTACCGTGTTTCAATTGCCTTTGCTATATCTTCTGAAATCCGTTTGATGTCGCCAAGGCCATTAATTTTAATCTCTTTTCCCTGCTTGCTGTAGTATGTGGACACCGGGAGTGTTTTGCTCTCATATTCTTCGAGCCGGTGTTTGATGGTCTCCTCGTTGTCGTCGCTGCGACCGCTGGTCTTGGCACGTTCAAGCATACGGTGAATCAACTCTTCGCGCGGAACGTCAAGCCTTACCATGCAGGTGAGCGAGCGACCGTGTTTTGCAAGGAGGCGGTCGAGTGTCTCGGCTTGGGCCACATTGCGTGGAAAACCGTCAAAAAGTATTCCACTGTCGTTGTTGGCTATGGCATTGTCAATCATTTCCACCACAATGTCGTCGCTGACCAATTGCCCAGCATCCATGATGTCCTTGATACGTAAACCCAGAGCGGTTCTGTCGGCTATTTCTTTCCGCAGCAGTTCACCGGTAGAGATGTGTTGCAGTCCAAACCGCTCGACAATAAAATCGCTTTGGGTGCCTTTTCCGGCTCCCGGTGCACCGAATATGACAATATTCTTCATTTTAAAGCATTGCTAAATATGAATGGATGGCGGACAGTTTCCCCATCCGCCATCCACTATCCCATAATATGTTATTCTACAGATTCAATAGTAAGGTTAAACACCAAGGGGCTGTAGGGCATGATGTCGCGTCCGGCGCCACGGGCTCCGTAAGCCAGTTCGGAGGGCATAACGAGTGTAATGTCGCTACCGGCAGGCTGGCCCATGATGCCTTCGTCCCATCCTTTAATCATGGACTGGGCACCAACCGTATAGGTGAGGGGTTCATAGGTACGACCCTCTTGGTATTTGTTGGCCTCGCGGGCATCAGCCTCACGACTGGTGTCAAAAAGGGTACCGTCAAGTAAACGTCCGGTATAGTTCACAGCCACTTTCTTGCCGGCGGCCACCTTGGCACCAGTGCCTTTCTTGTTAACGATAATGTACAGGCCGCTCTTGGTGGGCTTCACGGTAATGTTGTTGTCAGCGATATACTTGGCAAGTGTGGCGGGCTCTTCGTCCTTGCGCTGGTTCATCTCCTCGATAAAGTTGGCTTGCTCCTGGGCCAGCTCGTCTTTGGTGACGATGTCCATCAGCGAAATCTCATAGTAGAAGAACTGTCCGGCTCCCTTCTTGTACATCTGGGGCATTTGGCTCTCCTGCATAAAATTGCCGATAGAGTCAGCGGGAATCTTGAAGACAGCCTTGTCGCCCACGTGCATCATCAACAAACCTTCCAGTATGTCGCCTTTAAACATAGGGCTCTCGGCTACCTGGAAAATGCGGTCGGCATTGCCGACATTGGTGAACAGCGTATCGTTCTCCAAACGGAGGAGCAGCTCTCCAACCAACACATCGCCCGACTGGGGTTGTGCTCCTTCAGGATTGGTGGTCTCAAAACGATACAACAATCCGTTTTCGGCTTGTTTGAATTTTTTTGAGTCGCATGCTGTCATAACAACAGCGCATGTCAGTGCCAAAGAGGCAATCAATAAAAATCTTTTCATTTTTGTGTGTAATTATTTGTTTTTGTTTATCTTTTTAATATTCTTGATATCGTATACCACAACTGTCCTCGATGCCACCCGGTCACCGTCGCCAACCACACCGTAGGCACTGTTCGAAGGGGCAATCATCTGGGCACGGCTTCCATAGCGCAGGCGTTGCAACAAATCGTCCAGCGCAACGGTCACATGTCGTCGCCCAACCACAAGTGTGTCGGTCTGGTTGGTATAGAAAGGCGAACCGTCCAGTGCCTCCAACCTGTAGGTGACCGCAACCGTATCGTCGGGCTGTACCAGTTGGCCGTCCCCTGCGGACGTAACCCTGTAGATAGCCCCGCATGGGAGACTCTCCGTTTCCCATCCGCGGCGTTCGACATAGGCATCAATCTGTGTGCTTTCTGATTGTATTACCACCCGGTTGGCATTTATCATATTCTCTTTCACTACCGTACTGTTGTCCGGGGTGAACTCAACCAAGGGAGTCCGGTCTTTGCAAGCCGAAACTAACATGATGGTCGTTAAAGTCAATGCCAAATGGAAGGTTCTTTTCATTTCAAACAAAATATAACTGGTTCCTCATTGTCAATACCAAGCAACTTTTCCACAGCATTCAGCGTCTCTTTGAACGACATCATGCACGTGGCCCCGGCAGCTTTAGTGTGTCCCCCTCCTCCAAGCTCCATCGCAATTCGGTTCACATCCACATCATGTTTGGCGCGTAGCGACACTTTTGTCCGCCCGCTCTCCTCGCGCAGCAGTGCCCCCACCTCAATATCCTTCATCATCAAAGTGTAGTTGACCAAACCTTCCATATCCTCGCCTCCTACTTTGTACTGCTGCTGGTCGTTAAGGCTAAATGCCATCACAGCCACCCGTTTATCAGGATAAATGCGTAGCCTCTGGCTTAGTGCAAAGCCATAAAAACGCATCCTGTCGATACTGAAAGTGTTGATTATCCGGTTGTGGATGTCGGCAGGTTCAATCTTGTATGACACCAGGATTGAGGCAGCCTCAAAACAACTGGGCTGGTCGCAGCTGAATGCAAAACCCCCCGTGTCGGTTGAAAGGCCTGTATACAGGCAGCGTGCCACCCGTTCGTCCATATATCGGTCGCCCCACAGGGCTTGCGACAGCCACAACACCAACTCGCAGGTGCTTGAAATATGGGGGTCGGAAAACACAATGTCAAACTGGTCGGCCGAAGTGTTGTGGTGATGGTCAACCACTACCTTCTTCCCTGTAGCGCCCAGCACATCCTCCTGCAACATGTCAACCCGTGCCAAAGTGTTCATATCCAGGCAAACTATAAGGTCTGCTCCACTAATGGCATCGTGACACAAATCCCTTTGGCTCTCACCGCTCAAAATCCGTTCCGCTCCGGGCAGCCATCCAAAATTCTTTGGGCACCCGTTAGGCAGGATGAATGACACATCGCAACCTTCGCCCGAAGCCCGTTCCATCATCATCCCCATGCCGAGAATGCTTCCGCATGCGTCGCCATCGGCATTCATGTGCGCCAGCAACACAATACTGCGAGCCTCGGCAGTCCAGTTACGGAATGTCGCTAAATCATGGCTGTCAAAAACTTCTGCGTACATTAGTGCCTTCTATCATGCTTTCTTTCGGTTTGCAAAAATACTACTTTTCCATGAATTTTAACAAGTTTTTTTCTCCGTTCTTGAAAAAAGTAGTATTTTTGCAAAAAATAATAATCACAGTCTATATGAAAAAAGTAATCATTCTACTTGTGGCAGCTGCGATGCTGACAACCGGTTGCAAGAAAAAACAAGAGTTCGACAACGTCATCGGCAAACCCGATGTTAGCGTTGAAAATGGTCGGTTCACCCCCGAAATTATGTGGAAACTCGGCAAGATGGGCGAATTCACCGTCAGCCCCGACGGCACCCTTCTGGTCTACGCCAACACCTACTACAGCATATCCCAGAACAA
>Ga0310697_10002105_pt1 | contig 21739 bp, 16 predicted proteins | sample 172DNAGHGlowgp2_FD_203883 | JGI IMG/M metagenome (GOLD analysis project Ga0310697, IMG submission 203883) | Sheep rumen microbial communities from Palmerston North, Manawatu-Wanganui, New Zealand - 1728 DNA GHGlow gp2 (v2) (version 2) | ecosystem: Host-associated > Mammals > Digestive system >... | reverse complement strand
TAAGCCGGGACGCGATCTTGTCGTTCATTTCGCCGGGCTTGCAGCAGCCGGAAAGATCCCCCTTGACGTCCGCCAGAAACACCGGCACGCCGAGGTCGGAAAACGATTCCGCCATGACCTTCAGGGTGATGGTCTTGCCCGTGCCGGTCGCGCCGGCGATCATGCCGTGGCGGTTCGCCATCTCGGGACGGATAAAGGCTTCGGTCTCGCCCTTGCCGACGAGGATTCGGTTGTCGATCAGCATAGTGTGCCTCCGCAAAACTCGATATTTTCAATAATATCATATCACACTCTTTCCGAAATGTCCACGAAAACCGCAGGCGCTTTCGGAATGCGTCAGAGGCTGCCCAAAACCTTTGAGCAGCCTCTGTCGATCCAAGGATATATCGTTCAGTGCAGGACGCGGTCGAGCTTGCCGCGCTCCGCTACGGCGAACAGCTCGGCGTCGGCGACGAGCGCCTCGTCCGGGTTCACCGTCGCGCTTGCCTTGCCGCCCTCGCGGATCGCAATGACGTTGAGCCCGAAGCGGTCGCGGAGCCGAAGCTCGCGCAGCGTCTTGCCGATCCAGTCCTTTTTCGGCTTCATGCTGAACACGCAAAGCTCCGTTCCGAGGTCGAAGAACTCCAGGAAGTCGGAGGACAGCAGCCGCCTTGCGGTCAGCTCGGCGCTCTCCTTTTCGGGATAGATGATCTCGTCCGCGCCGACGCGCCGCAGGATCTCGCCCATGCGCAGGGAGGCGGCTTTCGCGATCACGTGCGGCACACCGAGCTCCTTTGCCACCATGACGCACATGATGCTCGAATCCAGACTGCTGCCCATCGAAACGACGACCGTATCCACGCCGGCAAGTCCGAGATTGCGGATGACATCGGGATCGTTGAGATCCGCCTTCAGCGCGCAGCTGACGCTGTTGGCGTATCTGCGCACGGTTTCCTCGTCGCCGTCGGCGACCAGAACGTCTGCGCCGCCTTTGGAAAGCTCCGAGGTCAGAAACTGTCCGAACCGTCCCAGGCCCAGGACTGCGATGGATTTTTTCATAGATGCCTCCTTATTATCCGACAAAATAGCGTCCCTGCGCGTAGCGGACGTTTTTGCCGCCGGACAGGTCCGTATGGAAGAACAGCGCCAGAGAGATCGGACCGATCCTTCCGAGATACATGCAGAGAATGATCAGGATCCGTCCGAAGACGGACAGCTGCGGCGTGAGCCCGCGGGACAATCCGACCGTGCCCGTCGCGCTGAAGACCTCAAAGACCGCGTCCGTAAGCGGCACGCCGTCCGCCGCGGACAGCAGAACGGAGGAGAGCAGCGACAGCAGCAGGCTGAAGGACAGGATTGCCGCGGCTTTTTTCACCAGGCTCTGCTCGATGCGGCGGCGGAACACGACGGTGTCCGCGTGCCCGCGCACGTACGACAGCGCGCTCAGCAGCAGAACGGCAAGCGTGACGGTCTTGACGCCGCCGGCGGTACCCATCGGCGAACCGCCGATGAACATCATCACGGTGCCGAACAGCACCGAGCCGTCGGACAATCCGCTCTGCGGGATCGCGGCGAAGCCTGCGGTGCGGTAGGTCACCGACTGAAACACCGCGTTCAGGATCCGTTCGCCCCAGGGCAACGCGCCGAGCGTCAGCGGATTGCGCATTTCGAGAAGCAGCGTCGCGCCCGCGCCGAACACGATCAGAAACGCGGTCGCGGAGAGGACGAGCTTCGTATGCTCGCTGAGATGCCGGAAAAACCAGCGCACGCCGAAGCGGCGCCGGACCGACTCCCGCGCGGTCGAAAACGTATCGAACCAGACGATATAGCCGAGACCGCCGAAGATGATCAGCGCCATCGTCACGAGCAGCACGTATGGGCTGTCATGGAACGGCTGAAAGCTGTCCGGACCGATCAGATCGAGACCGGCGTTGCAGAACGCCGAAATCGCGTGGAACACCGCGTACCAGATCCCGCGGGCAAAACCGAACCGCGGCACGAACGCGATCGCGTACAAAACGGCGCCGATCCCTTCGACCGTGAGGACGCCGAGGACCACCCTGCGCAGAAACGGAAGCACGCCGTGCAGCGAATCGAGATCGAAGGAGTCGCGCAGCATCGCGCGGCCGCGGATCGAAAACGATTTGTGCAGCAGCATGATCAGGGAAGCGGAAACGGCAAGGATCCCGAGTCCGCCGATCTGGATCAGCATAAGGATCACCGCTTTGCCGAACAGCGACCAGTAGGAGAAGGTGTCGACGACGACGAGCCCGGTCACGCATACCGAGGTCGTGGAGGTGAACAGCGCGGTCAGAAACGGCGCGCGCTGTCCGCTTGCCGTTGCGAATGGAAGCGACAAAAGTCCCGTACCGAGCGCGATCATCAGCAGAAAGCCGATCGGGATGATCTGCGCGGCGGACAGCTCTTTCCGTTTCATCGCAAACGTCCTTTCCGTCCGCGTACAGCGGACCGTATATCATATCTATTATAGCGAAGCCGCGCCGGTTTTGCAAGCCTGACGGGCGGCGGGCAAAAAGATGCCGGAAAATGTCGCTTCGGGCTTGAACGGCGCGAAAAAAAGAGGTATGATATACTGTATGATTATTGGACGAAGGAGGATCGGCGCATGCCTGCGGTCGGCTGGTACAACGGAACGCTCGGCGATCCCGATCAGATGAAGGTGCCGATGAACGACCGCGCCGTGTATTTCGGCGACGGCTGTTACGAAGCGTGCCTTGCGGTCGGAACGCGCGCATTTGCGGCGGAGGCGCATCTTTTGCGATTCTGCCGGAGCCTCAACGCGCTTCGGATCCCGTTTCACATGGACCGGAACGCGCTTGCGGGCGTGCTGTCCGAATGCCTTGCCGCGGCGGACGAGCCGTGCGCGGTGCTTTACTGGCAGGTTTCCCGCGGGACGGCGCGGCGCACGCACGCGTTCCCGGAGGGCGATCCGGAACCGAACCTTCTGGTGACCGTCACGCCGAAAACGCTCCTGCCGCGGGACCGGACGCTGCGGCTGATCACGGCGGAGGACCTTCGCTACGGGATGTGCGACGTCAAGACGCTGAACCTGATCCCGAACATCCTCGCAAACCAGCGCGCAAAGGAAGCGGGCGCGGACGAGGCGGTCTTTCTCCGCGACGGACTTGTCACCGAAGGCACGCATTCGAACGTCCATATCCTGAAGGACGGAACGCTTTTCACGCATCCGGACGACCGGTTCATCCTTTCGGGCGTCACGCGCGCGATCCTGCTGGACGTTTGCCGGGCGAACGGAGTTCCGGTCGTGCAGCGGGCGTTTTCAAAGGAAGAACTGACGGCGGCGGACGAGGTGCTGATCACCTCCAGCACGCTCGGCGTTCGCCGGGCGGAATCGGTCGACGGCATGCCCGCCGGCGGAAAAGCGGAGCGCCTGTTCCGGGTGCTCGAGGAAGGATACCAACATATTTTCAGCATGGAGACAGGCGCATGAAACGAAGCAAAAGGGCAGAGAAGCCGCAGGGCGAAGACCGCGCGCGCAGGGCGTCCCCGTGGGCGGCGCTTTTGCCGGTCCTCGCGCTTGCGGTCTCCGTTTCGTTCGTGCTGCTGTGCATGTATTACGGCGCCGTGCGCAGAACGCTTACGATCGAGCTCGGCGAGGAAACGCCGGAGGCGTCGGCGTTTCTGCGCCGTGAAACCGGCGAGGCGGAATACGGGTCCGAACCGGAGGCGCTCTACCGGAAGGCGGGCGTCTACCGCCTGACGGTCCGGGCGGACGGCCGCGCCGTGCCGGTGCTGCTGCGCGTCAGGGATACGCAGGCGCCGACCGCGGACGGACCCGAACAGACCGTCCCCGCGGGGCAGACGCTGACCCCGGACAAGCTGATCAGGAATCTTCGCGACAAAAGCCGCATCAAGGTGACATACGAAACCGCGCCGGACTTTATGACCGTCGGCGATTACGAGGCGGTCGTGCTTCTGGAGGACGAAAGCCGCAACAGGACGCGCGTTCCGGTCACGGTCCACGTGCGGATCGCGCGGGACGAGGTCACGGCGGAGGCGGGCGATCCGGCTCCGGCGGCGGACGCGATCCTGACCGCGGCGTATGAAGACGCCCAGATCGATCCGATCACGGAGGAAATGATGCGCGAGCCGGGCGAGTATACGATTCGCGTCAAGGCGGACGGCATGGAGTCCGAAACGCGCCTGATCGTGCGGGACACGGTCCCGCCTGCCGCGGACAGCGTTACCTGCATTGCGCAGCCGGGGGAGACGATCCTGCCGGAGATGTTGATCGGCAGCGTCACGGACGAGACGGCGGTCACGCTGTCGTTTCTTGAACCGCCCGATCCGGACAGCCTCGACCCGCAGACGATCGGCGTTCTTCTGACCGACCGCGGCGGAAACGAAACGACGGTCTGGTCGACACTGCTGTTTTCCGGCGTCGCGCCGACCGTGATCGAGGCGCGGGACATGGGGCTTTCGGTCTCCGAGCTTCTGGAGGACGGGACCTATACGGAAGCGTCGTTCGACATGCAGTTTATTCCGAATGAGCTCGGCTTGCACGTGCTTGCGGTCACGATCGACGGAGAGCGGAACCTTGCGCTGATCGACGTAAAGGATACCACGCCGCCTTTGATCGAGATCGTGCGGTCGCAATGGTATCTGGATACGCCGATCCCCGTGGATCAGCTTGCGCGGGCGAAGGACGTGACGGAGGTCACGCTGTCCTACCGGACGGAACCGGACTGGTCGAAGGAATCGCAGCCGGTCACGTTCGTCGCGGTCGACACGAGCGGAAACTGCAGGGAGGAAACGATCACCCTGACGCTGATACACGATACCGAACCGCCGGAGCTGTTCGGCGTGCGCGACCGCTACTGCTATGTGAACGAAAGCGTGTCGTATCTTGCGGAAGCCTTTGCGTGGGATGACTGCGACGGCGACGTCGAGGTCACGGTCGACGCATCCGGGGTCGATCTTTCGCGCGTCGGCAATTACCGCGTCACCTATTACGCCAAGGATCGCTGCGGCAATACGGCAAAGAAAAACGCCGTGCTGCACGTCGTCACGTCCATGGTCGAGGAGGACCGCGCGCAGAAGGTCGCGGAGGAGGTCATTGCGCAGATCCTGACGGACAACATGACGCTTGCCGAGCAGATCGAGGCGATCTACGACTACGTGTTCACGAACGTACATTACGTTTCGACCTCGAACAAGCAGGATTGGCGGCTCGAGGCGGTGCGCGGACTTACATCCGGCAGGGGCGACTGCTTCACGTCGTACGCGGCGGCGCGGCTGCTGCTCGAACAGACGGACGCCGAGATCCGCAGCGTCCAGCGCAGCGGCGCGAACACGCATCACTACTGGCTGCTTGTCAACATCGGCACGGGCTGGTATCACTTCGACGCGTGCAACGCGTGGACGGGCGTGAACCGCTGCTTTATGTGGACGGACGCGCAGACCCAGCGGCACAGCAGGTCGTACTGGCGCTATGACAAATCGCTGTATCCGGCGGTTGCGACCGAGCCGTACAACGGAGGAAAATGACATGAAAACGGTTTTGGACTACCTCGGCATACAGGCTGAAACGCGTCCGATGCGTCCTATGATCACGGACGAAACGGAAACGCTGACGTTTGCGGACGCCGCCGTGCGGTCCGACCGCATCGGCACGGCGCTGCTTGCGCGCGGCGCAGACCGCGAGCCGGTGCTCGTGTTCATGAAGCGGAGCGGGGCGATGATCGCAGCGTTCTTCGGCGTGTGGAAGGCGAACTGCTTCTATGTGCCGGTCGACGCCGAAATGGGCGAAAGCCGCATCCGTTCGATCCTCGACCGCGTGAACCCGCGCTTTGCGATCGTCGACGAAAGCGCGGACGCGCTGCTTTCGGCATGCGGATATACGGGCGAAGCGCTCGACGCTTCGGAGCTCCTTTCCGAACCGGCCGATCCCGATGCGCTCGAGACGGCGGGAAAACAAACGCTCGATTCCGACCCGGCATATCTGGTGTTCACAAGCGGCAGCACCGGCGCGCCGAAGGGCGTGGTCGGCGTGCACCGCGCGCTCATTGACTACGCGGAGCAGATCACGAAAACGCTTCGCGCGACCGATTCCGATGTGTTCGGCATGCAGGCGCCGCTCTATGTGGACGCGTGCATGAAGGAGATTTTATCGGCGCTGAAATGCGGCTCGTCCGTCGTGCTCGTGCCGAAACGGCTCTTTATGACGCCGGTGCCGCTCGTGGAGTTTTTGAACGCGCATCACGTCACAGCGCTCTGCTGGGTCGTGCCCGCGCTGACGTTGATCTCCGCGCTGCATACGTTCGACGCGGTCGTACCGCAGTATCTTAAGACCGTCGCGTTCGGCAGCGAGGTCATGCCGCCGAAGCAGCTTTCCGTCTGGCGCGCGCATGTCAAGGCGCGGTATCTGAACCTGTACGGACCGACCGAATGCACCGGCATGTCGTGCTTCTATGAGGTCGACCGCGACTTTGCGGACGACGAACGCATCCCGATCGGACGCGCGTTCGACAACACGGAGATCTTTCTGATCGACGAGAACGGACGGCGGTCGGACGAGGGCGAGATCTTCATCCGCGGGACGTGCGTATGCCACGGCTACTACCGTGATCCGGAGCGCACGGCAAAGGCGTTCGTACAGAATCCGCTGAATCCCGATTACCCCGAAACGGTCTACCGGACCGGCGATCTCGGGCGGATCAACGACCGCGGCGAGCTCGAGTTTCTCGGCAGGCGGGACGATCAGATCAAGCATATGGGACACCGCATCGAGCTCGGCGAGCTGGAGGCGGCGGCAAAGGCGGTCGCGGGCGTCGACGCCGCGTGCGCGGTGTTCGACCGCGAACGAAGCGTGCTCGGGCTCGTCTATACCGGCGCGATCGAAAAGGCGGCGCTGCTTTCCGCGCTGCGGGAGAAGCTGCCCGAATACCTGCTGCCGAAGCGCACCGCGCAGACGGAGCGCCTGCCGCTCACCGAAAACGGCAAGACGGACCGCAAAGCGGCGGCATTGCTTTTATACCGATAGGAGGACCGATGGAAAAACTGCTGGATATTTTGCGGGAGCTGCATCCCGAAACGGATTTTGAGACCGAAACGCGTCTGGTCGACGGCGGGATCCTCGCCTCGTTCGACGTCGTCATGCTGATCACACGGATCGAGGAGGAATTCGGCGTCGTGATCCCGGCAAAGGAGATCGTGCCGAAGAACTTCAACTCCGCGGAGGCGCTCTTTGCGCTGATCACCAGGATCGGGGAGCAGGACGACTGATGCTGTTCTCCTCGTGGGCGTTTCTTCTGTTTCTGGCGGTACTTGTGCCCGTGTACTACCTCGTGCCGAAACGGATCCAATGGATCGTGCTGCTGCTCGCAAACGCAGTCTTCGTCTGCTTCGCGGGCTTTTTGGGCGCGGTCTTTATGGCCGTAACGATCGTCACGGTGTACGCGGCGTCGCGCGCGATCGACGCGCTGTTTGTCCGTCAGCGCGAAACGATCGCCGCCATGAAAGCGACGCACACAAAGGAGGAGCGCAAGGCGGCACGGCTGCGGTTTGAAAAGAAGCGGCGGCTCGTGCTGATCGCCTGCCTGATCCTCAATTTCGGGATCCTCTTTGCGCTCAAATACGGCGCGATGCTCGGCAGGCTTTCCGCGGGACTGTTCGGCGGGAAGCCGTTCGGACAGGATCTTGCGCTCACGATGGGCATTTCGTTCTACACGTTCTCGACGGTGGGATACCTGCTCGACGTGTACCGCGAGTCGGTCCCGGCGGAGAAGAATCCCCTGAAGCTTGCGCTGTTCACGTCGTTCTTCCCGCTCCTCGTGCAGGGACCGATCACGCGCTGGGAAACGGTGGGGAAGACCCTGACCGAGCCGCACGCGTTCGACGGCAGGCGCTTTCTGTCCGCATCATTGCGCATCGCATGGGGGTACTGGAAAAAGCTGATCGTCGCCGACCGGCTGCTCGTCGCGGTCAAGGCGCTCTGCGCGCGGCCCGGCGTGTACCGCGGAGACTTCATCTTTGTCGAAATGCTCTTATACGCCGCCTGCCTCTACGCGGACTTCACCGGCGGCATCGACATCACGATCGGCGTCGGCGAGATGCTCGGCGTTTCCATCGAGGAAAACTTCCTGCGTCCGTACTTTTCCAAGAGCATTTCGGAATACTGGCGGCGCTGGCACATCACGCTCGGCGAGTGGTTCAAGCGTTACGTTTATTACCCGTTGTCGGTATCGAAGCCGATGCGCGCGCTCTCCAAGGGCACGCGGCGGTTGGGCGTCGGCGTTTCGCGGCGCGTGCCGGTCTACCTTGCGACGCTGCTCGTGTGGGCGCTGACCGGCGCGTGGCACGGCAGCAATCTGACCTTCCTCGTCTGGGGACTTTTGAACGGCGTCGTGATCCTGCTTTCCGAGGAGCTGAAGCCGCTGTACGCGCGGTTTCACGCAAGGTTTCCGCGGCTTACCGAAAGCGCGTTCTACCGCGGCTTCACCGTGATCCGCACGGTGCTGCTGCTGTCGTCGCTGCGCATCCTCGACTGCTACGGCACGGTGCGCGACGCGTTCTCGTCCTTCTTCTCCATGTTCACGACGTGGAACTGGGGCGCGGTATTTCGCGGCGGCATGCAGTCGCTGGGACTTTCTTACTTCGATTACGCGGTCGCTTTTTCGGGCGTGCTCGTCATGTTTGCGCTTTCGATGGTACAGCGGAAGGGCGCGATCCGGAAGCGGATCTTAAAACGCGGCACGGTCTGTTCCGTCTGCGTGCTGCTCGTGCTGATCGGCACGATCCTGATCTTCGGGCGCTACGGCTTCGGCTTCGACGCCTCGCAGTTTATCTACAACCGGTTCTGATATGAAACGAAAGCTTCTTGTCATCGGCGGCGTCGTGCTTGCCTGCATCGTGTGTTTCGGAGCGCTGTTCGCGGTCTCGCGCCTCGTCGCGCCGAAATATCACGACACGCTGATCGACGGGCACCTGACCGGCGAGTATTATCGGGAAACGACGGACCACGACGTGCTGTTTGTCGGCGACTGCGAGGTATTCGAGCATTTTTCGCCGGTGACGCTGTACAACGAATACGGGATCACGTCCTATATCCGCGGCGGGGCGCAGCAGCTCGTCTGGCATTCGTACTACCTGCTGGAGGACGCCTTCCGCACCGAAACGCCGAAGGTCGTCGTATACAACGTCCTTGCGCTGAAGTACGGCGAGCCGCAGTCCGAGGCGTACAACCGCCTCAACCTCGACGGCATGCGCTTCGGACGGGCAAAGCTCGGCGCGATCCGGGCGGGCATGACGGACGGCGAGGACTTCATGAGCTATCTGTTCCCGCTGCTCCGCTATCACGACCGCATCGACAAGCTCACGAAGGAGGATTGGACGTACTGGTTTTCGGACGGCGATCCGGTCTCGTTCAAGGGCTATGTGATGCACACGGGCGTCGACCCCGCCACCGAAACGCCGAAGGAGCCGTACGATCCGAAGCTGCCCGAAACGAGCATGGCGTGGCTCGAACGGATCGCGGCGCTGTGCGAGACGCACGGCACGACGCTCGTTCTGATCAAGTCGCCCTCGATCTATCCGGAATGGCACGCGGAGTGGGACGCCGAGATCGCGGCGTTTGCAAAATCGCACGGTCTGCGGTATGATAATATGATCGCGGAAAACGACGCGATCGGCATTGATATGCAGACCGACACCTATGACCAGGGGCAGCATCTGAACGTCAGCGGCGCGGAAAAGGTCTCGCGCTGGTTCGGCGCGGTGCTGCAGAAGGAATACGGATTACGGGACCATCGGGGCGAAGCGGCGTACGATGCGGACTACGCGGCGCTGACCGAACGGTATGAAAACGAAAAACGACGGTTATCGGAGGGAAACTGATATGAGACGAACGGCGATCCTGCTTCTGGCGGCGCTTCTGCTCCTGTCGTTCGGCTGCGGCGCGAACGGACAGGACGATCCGAACGCGGTGTTCATCGACCCGAACGCGGTGCGCGGCGGCGAATACGGCGCGCTGTATTTTGAGGCGGACGGCGTGCGCTTCGGCATCTATGACGAGGCGGAGCCGGTCCTTTCGGCGCTTCCCGCGCGCAGCACGTTTACGCGCGGAAGCTGCGCGTTCGATACCGAGGACGTGTTCCATACCTACGATTCGTTCGAGATCCGGACGAACGAGATCGACGGCGTCGCGCGCATCACGTCGATCTCGGTCCACGACGACCGCATCAGAACACCGCAGGGACTCTATATCGGCATGTCCGAGGAGGACGCCGCGAAGGCGTTTCCCGAATTGAAGGACGCGGACTGGAATCTTGCGGACGGAACGGCGCTGCTGTCCGTCACGTTTGCGGACGGCGTCGTATACGGCATCACCTATACGCCTGCGGATACGGAAGGCTGAACATGCGGAAATTCGGTTTGATTTTACTGATCCTGTGCCTGCTGTGCGCCTGCTCGGCTTCGGACGTGCAGACGGAAGCGGCAGCGCCGACTGCGGCGCCGACCGCCGTACCGACGCCGGAGCCTGTCGCGGAGGAGGTCATTTTTCTGACGCAGACGATCGCGCCGACGCTTCCGCCGACACCGGAACCGACCCCGACGCCGGAACCGACCCCCGCTCCGACGCCGACGCCGGAGCCGACGCCGGAACCGACGGGGCTTCTGGGCGTAAAGTACCTTGAGCGGTTTTCGACCGAGCCGGTCCTGGACGGCTGGAGCTACCGCGACGATTCGATGAGCCTTTCCGTGGAGAAGTTCACGGTGTATGAGACCTACGGAAAAGTCCAGACCTACTATGTGGCGGATATCTACGTGCAGGACGTCACGCTGATCCGCACCGCGGCGGCGCGCGGCGACTTCAAACGCGGCTACGGACGCCGGGTCGACGAGATCGCGACGGACGTCAACGCGCTGCTGGCGATCGACGGCGACTCGTATTTCGGGTTCAAGGACAGCATCGTGTACCGCAACGGCGAGCTGTACCGGAAGAACCTCCGGACCAATACGGATCTTTGCATCCTGTACCGCGACGGCGTCATGGAGACGAAGAAATGGGGCACCTTCAGTCTCAGGGACATCATCGACGCCGATCCCTGGCAGGTGTGGAGCTTCGGTCCGCGGCTTCTCGAGGAGGACGGCAGCCCGAGAACGATCAAGCACCGGCTCGCCTATGAGAATCCGCGCGCCGCGATCGGGTATTACGAACCGGGACATTACTGCTTCGTGATCGTCGACGGACGGCAGATCGTGGACGATGCGGGGACCTTCTCGGACGGTATGACGCTCGATCAGCTAAGCCAGCTCATGTCGGATCTCGGCTGCAGCGCGGCGTACAATCTGGACGGCGGCGGGTCCGCGGAGATGTACTGGAACGGCGGCGTCATCAGCCATACCAGCAACGCGAAGCGCGTGGTGAGCGACATCATCTATCTCGTTCCGGCTTGGATGGAAGCGTCGTCCGAAGCGCCGGAAACGGAGGAGCCGTAAGCTTTTGCGATCAAATACACAAAAAAAGGGTGTCAGGAAACCGTTTTGTGTTTTTTGACACCCTGATTCTATGGATCCGCGCTCACTTGATGAGCCCCAACTGCTTTGCCTGCCGGATGTACTTCGGAAGGTCGGCGATCGAAACGTCGACGTCGTGCTTTTTCGCAAAGGCAAGCAATTCGCGGACGGTGACCCTGCCGCCGGCAAGGAGCGCCGCGACCTCGTCCTGAAGCGCTTTGTCGGTCTTGTACTGTTCCACGAATTCTTCTACGGTTGCCATGACACCGCCTCCCTGTGTTTCGTATAAAAACAGCATAACATATCCGCGCTTCCATTGCAAACGCTTCCTGCCTGTGTTATACTGAAAAAAACGAAGGAGGGAGCGGCCGTGCGTTTGTTCCGAAAACCCAAAGGACCGCAGTACGACGTCGAAAAGCAGGCGCCCGCGATCAAAAAGAGCATCTGTACCGGCGAGGCGGTCGCGGGCTTTGTCGACCGCGCGACCGGCAGCTTCACCGAGGTCATGCTGATCCGCACGCCGAAGGACCTCGACGATTTCCGCGCGGAATACAATATCACCGAACCGATCAAAACGATCTGGTAAACAAATGCCCGGCATTCGCCGGGTTTTTTCGTGCAAAAACCGCTGTTTGCCTATATGCAAACGAAAATGGATATGATATACTATTTGTATTGACTCGGTCCGGCGGCGGACCGGAAGGAGGAGGGGCAATGAATCAACAGCAAACCTACTGCGCGTTTATCAGCTACCGGCATCAGGATCCGGATCGGAAAATCGCGAAGGCGCTGCATACGGCGATCGAGAACTACGGCATCCCGGCGTCGATCAAAAAGCAGACCGGCAAAAAGAAGATGGGGAAGGTGTTCCGCGATCAGGAGGAGCTGCCGCTGTCGGCGGACCTCGGCGCGGACATCGAGGCGGCGCTGGACGCGAGCGAATGGTTCATCGCGATCTGCTCGCCGCGCTATCTGGAAAGCAAGTGGTGCCTGAGGGAGCTCGAGTACTTCATTCAGCACAAGGGACGCGAACGCGTGCTGACCGTGCTTGCCGACGACGATCCGGACAAAAGCTTTGCGGACATGCTCCGCAAGGTCCCGAACGACGACGGCACCTTTACGGAGGTCGAGCCGCTGGCGGCGGCGGTCGGCGATCCGACGATGGGGGGAAGCCTCAAAAAACTGAAAATCGAAAAGCTGCGCATCCTTGCGCCGATGCTCGGCGTGACCTTTGACGATCTCAGACGCCGCGCGCGGAAAAGAAAGATCCGGATCGCTGTCACGGCAGGCGCGATCGCGCTCGCGGTCGCGGCAGGCGTCGGCGTATTCCTCGGCGTTACGCATGCCCGCAACGAAGCGCTCCGTCGCGAGGCGGAGGAGCAGGCAAGGATCGCGGAGGAGGAACAGCGCCGTGCCGAGGAGGAGCAGCGCCGCGCCGAGGAGGAGCGGAGGAACGCCGCCTTCAACGACATCGGCGAGCGCATCGAACGCGCGTCGGCGGCGCTCACCGCAGGGGAAAAGCGCGAGGCGGCAAAGATCCTCACGGACGCGATCGCGGTGAGCGACGAATTTGACGGAATGCGGCGCGACGACGTCCTTGCTTTGATGCGGCGGACGATGTATATCGAGCCGTTCACGGTCGTTTCGAGCTTCAACAACCAGAACATGCAGCTGCTGTTTATCGAGCCGTCGCCGGACGGTACGAAAGCGGTCGGCGTGGTCAACAACAACTCGATCGCCATGGTCGACCTTGTGCAGAACGAGATCCTGTACACGGTGACCGCGGACAACGCGATCATGCTGTATCCGCATTTTTCGCAGGACGGCACGCGGTTTCTGGCGGACTGCGATTACGGGCGGTTCGTGCAGGTGTGGAACACGGCGGACGGCTCGGAGGCGTTCCGCTACACGAGCAAGCTGAACGCGCCGTACGAGATCGGTACCGATTATTTCTGGAAGGATGCGGATACGCTGCTTGTGCAGGATCAGGACAAGCTTCTGCTTGTTTCCTCGGACGGGACGGAAAAAGTGTTCTACACCTTCGGCGAGCAGATGGAGGACTATGATCCGGCGAACAACCTGCTGTCGCAGCTGCTGGGCGGCGTTTCGTTTGACAAGCTGTTTTCCAATGTGCAGGAGGGGTATGCGGGTATACAGGTGCTCGTTTCCGACGACCGCGAACGTGTCGTGGTTTCCGGAAAGGCGGGCGAAACGGCGGTCATCGTGCTGGACAGCGAAGGGAAGCGCTTGTTTATTCCGTCCAGTCCGCTGGACGACTCCTGCAAGATGGCCGGGACCTTCGCGGAAAAGTGGGCGCTGTCGCCCGACGGCAAAACGCTGAGCTGCCTGTCCGTTTATCTGCTGATTGCCGGATGGGATACGGACACCGGCGACATGATCTTCGTCGACGTCGACAACCGCGAGCTGAAGGACGTGCCGACCCAGCCGGTCTTTTCGCCGGATTCGACACGCATGGCATATACGATCGGGAACGTGCTTCATGTCTGCGACGCAAGGTCCAACGAGCCGATCCTGACGGCGAACCTTGACGAGACCATGTTCGTGCCGTCGATCGCGTTCTCCCACGACGGAAAGTATCTTTTCATGACGAACGAGGCGATGTTCATCATCAACGCAGAGAATTGGGCGGCGGAGCTTGTCGAATCGGCGGAGGGCACGAACTACAACGGCATCGTTCCGATGGACAAGATGGTCCTCTGCTCGCGCTACGACGGCGTGATCTTCTTCTACAGTCTGCCGGAGCTTGCATCCGTACAGACCGTCGAAAGCTTTTCCGACGCGCGCATGGAGCCGTATGAGGCGCAGCGGGCGGTCGCATGCGTGCCGCTGACAAGTCAGCACGAGCTTTCGCCGACGTTCAAGCAGACGAATTTCTATAAGGATTATCCGCCGCAGCTTTTCTTCTCGGTCGACGGCAGCGTTGCGGCGATGGCGCATCCGGACGGCACGATCGAGCTGTTCGATACGCAGGGCGACGGCACGGTGCAGGACACGGTCGGACAGCTCTATACCTATATCAACGCGCTCGGCGTTTCGGAGGACCGGCTCGTGGCGATCGACGTGGAGACGCGCATGATGGTCTACAACATGAAGACGCACGCCGTGGAAAAGATCTGGAACAACGGCACGCAGTATTCGTCCTTTGCGTTCAACGGGGACGGCAGTCTGATGATGGCGATGTGCGCGGGACTTACCCGGATCGACGTCTACGACCTGAACGACGGCTGCCGCCTGCTGTTCTCGATGAACGCACAGGCGGATACGTTCGAGGAGATGGCATTCTCCGCGGACGGCGCGTATGCGGTCGGAAGGACCGCCGCCGGGAAATACGTGGTCGGCGATCTGTTCTTTGCGGACGAAGACGCGCTGATCGAACGGACAAGAGCGTTCGCGACGGGCGAATAAGCGGTATTCGGGAGCGTCCCTTCGGGGGCGCTCTTTTGCGTTGCTTTTTACGCGAAGCGTGGTATAATCGAAACAGAAACGAAACGGAGGAACGGGCATGCATATTCTGGTTCTGAACGGCTCGCCGAAGGGCGAAAACAGCATCACTCTGCAGACGGTGCGCTATCTTGAAAAGCGATTCAAGGACGAGACCTTCGAGGTGCTCCACGTCGGACAGCGCATCAAAACGCTTGAAAAGGACTTTACAAAGGCTGCGGAGGCGCTGAAAAACGCCGATCTTCTGCTGTTCTGCTATCCGGTCTATACCTTCCTCGTGCCGAGCCAGCTCCACCGGTTCATCGAACTTGTCAAGGAGCACGGGATCGACCTTACGGGCAAGTGCGCCGCGCAGGTTTCGACCTCGCTGCATTTTTACGACATCACCGCGCACCGCTTCATCCGCGACAACTGCGACGATCTGGGGCTCGACTATCTCGGCGGGCTGTCCGCGGACATGGAGGATCTTCTGAAGCCGCAGGGCAGAAAGGACGCGGAGGAGTTTTTCCGCTTTATTCTGTGGCGTAAAGAGCACGGGTACGCCGAGCCGAAACGGTGTGAACCGAAGCCGTTCACGCCGGTCCCGCTTTCGGAATCCGCCGCGCCCGCGATGCTCTCGGGCGGCAGGGTCGCCGTCGTTGCGGACTTCGATACGGAGGAGGAGAGCCCGATCCGCGCCATGATCGCGCGGTTTCTGCGCGTTGCGCCGTTTGAAACGACGCTTGTGAACCTAAAAGAGTTCCCGTTTGCGGGCGGCTGCCTCGGCTGCTTCCAATGCGCCGCAAAGGGCGCGTGCGTCTATAAGGACGGCTTCGACGCGTATCTTCGCGAAAAGATCCAGACCGCCGACGCGATCGTCTACGCGTTTGCGATCAAGGACCATTCGATGGGCTATCGCATGAAGCTGTACGACGACCGGCAGTTCTGCAACGGACACCGCACGGTCACGATGGGAAAGCCCGTGGGCTACCTCGTAAGCGGTCCGCTTTCGGAGGAGGAGAACCTCCGCACCGTGATCGAGGCGCGCGCCGAGGTCGGCGGAAACTTCCTCGCGGGCGTCGCGTGCGACGAGTTTGATCCGGACGCGGGCATCGAAGCGCTCAGCGACACGCTCCGCTACGCGGTCGATCACGCCTATCAGCCGCCGAAGACGTTCTGGGGCGTCGGCGGGATGAAGATCTTCCGCGACCTGATCTATCAGATGCGCGGACTGATGAAGGAGGACCATCGCTTTTATAAAAAGCACGGCTTCTACGACTTCCCGCAGAAGCGCAAGGGCCGCATCCTCGGCATGTATCTGGTCGGCGGCATGATGCGCAATAAGAAACTCCAGAAGAAGCTCTCCGGCAAAATGACCGAGGGCATGCTGATGCCGTACAAAAAAGCGCTCGAACAGGCGGAGAAGGAGTGACGCTTCGCGGGACGATATTCCTGCGGAACGATATGCCTTTCAGCGCGATATGCACCTGCGGCGCATGACTACCCTCCCGACGGGCTTCGCCCGCCACCCTCCCTCACAAGGGCGGGTGGATTCGCGGCAAACAGTAGGGGACGCCGACCCCGGCGTCCCGTTCGCGGATGCATTGCCTTGCAGCGCGATATGTACCTGCGGCGCATGACTACCCTCCCGACGGGCTTTCGCCCGCCACCCTTCCTCACAAGGGCGGGTAAAACATTCATCAACGAATCGTAGGGGACGTCGACCCCGGCGTCCCGTTTGCGGATGCATTTACCGGATCAGCTTCGGCGCAAGCGCGTTCGCAAGCTGCAGATAGTAGCCGAAGCGTTCGTCGTCGCGGGCGTCATAGCGGTTGCCGAGCATGATCCACTCGCAGTATTCGTAAAACAGAAAATGATCGAGCGCACGGCGGTAGTCCGAAAAGACGACGCCGTGCTTTTTCGGCAGGCGCTCGTAATAGTATTCGATCGCAAAATCGCGGTCCGCGCGCGAGAGGTAAAAATACGCGTTCCGGTCCTCGCGCCCGTGCGCGATCAGCCGCGCGAACGCGGACAGGTACGGCAGCACCCCGCCGTACTCCCAGTCGATCAGCACCGCGCGTTCCTCGTCCGCAAGCACGTTGATCGGCAGGAGGTCGTCGTGGCAGAGCGTGCGCGGCGTTTCCGAAAAGACGCGCTTGAATTCTGCGTACGCGCGCTCGAGCAGGTCCGATCCGAGGTATTTCCCGCGGTTTTCAATGCCCTGTTTCGCCATGTCCATCGTAACGCAGACGTCGTACAGATCCTTGCGCTGCCAGTATTCCTCCTGCGAGGCTGTAAGCGCGTCGAGCGCGCGGACGAGCCGCTTCCGGTCGCAGATGCGAAGATCGTGCAGGGGAACGTATTCGGTGAGAAAATATTCGTCGCCGTTGTACCGGCACGCGCCCAAAAGCGCGGGCACGTACGGCTTTTTCTCCGCAAAGAAGCTGCGGTAGACCGAAAGCTCGTACGCCTTCGCGCGTTTCAGCACGCACGGCGGCTCGGCGTCGATCTTCCACACGGCGTATTCGGCGCCGTCCTCGTCCGAGGTGAACGCTGTGATCGCGCCGTCCGCGACGGCTTCCATGCCGAGCTTTGAAAGGATCTCCCGTAATTCTCCGATCGTCGGTTTTTTCTTTTCCTCCATGGCGTCCTCCCGATGCGGTTTTCGATGCATCGCCATCTTACCACAAAACCCGCCAGCGCACAACGCGAATATATTTTTTGAACGGCGCAAAACGGGGTGACAAGCCGATTGCGGCATGGTAAAATGTATGTAAAATCAAGGAAAGGCGGAAACGGCATGGAACAGCTGACGGACATGAAGTATCTGAAACTTCTCGCGCACGAGTACCCGACGATCGCGGAGGTCTCCACGGAGATCATCAATTTGAAGGCGATCCTCGGTCTTCCGAAGGGCACGGAGCATTTTATCAGCGACATTCACGGCGAATACGAGGCGTTCATCCACATGCTGAAGAACGCGTCCGGCGTGATCCGCAAGAAGATCGACATCCTGTTCGAGAACACCGTGACCGAAGCGGAGCGCAACACGCTCGCGACGCTCATTTACTATCCCCGGCAGAAACTGGACCTTCTGAAGCGCGCGGGCGTCGTGAACGCCGAGTGGTACAAGATCACGCTCCGCAGGCTTGTCGAGGTCTGCCGCTTCTCCGCGTCGAAGTATACGCGTTCTAAGGTCCGCAAGGCGCTGCCCGAGGACTACGCCTACATCATCGATGAGCTTCTGCACGCGATCGAGACCGAGGACAAGGTCCGCTACAACAACGAGATCATCCGCTCGATCATCGAGACCGAGCAGGCGGACACGATGATCGTGGCGCTTTCTAATCTCATCCAGCGGCTCGTCATCGACCGGCTGCACATCGTCGGCGACGTGTTCGACCGCGGTCCGGGCGCGCACATCATCATGGACCGGCTCCTTTCCTATCATAACGTCGACATCCAGTGGGGCAACCACGACATCCTGTGGATGGGCGCTTCCGCGGGCAACCGCGCGCTGATCGCGACCGCCATCATCAACTCGCTGAAGTACGGCAACGTCGACACGATCGAGGACGGCTACGGCATCTCGCTGTCCCCGCTCCTGAAGTTCGCGCTCGAAACGTACGGCGACGATCCGTGTACGAAGTTCCTCCCGCGCGAGGTCGGCGACGCGCACCACGACAATCCCGAGATGATTGCCAAGATGCACAAGGCGATGGCGATCATCCTCTTTAAGCTCGAGGGGCAGATCATCGAAAAGAACCCGGACTATCACATGGAGCATCGCCGCATGCTGCACCGCGTGGACTACGAGCGCGGCACGATGGTGATCGACGGCGTCGAGTACGAGCTTGCCGACAAGCGGTTCCCGACCGTGCTGCCCTCCGATCCGTACGTGCTGACCGAGGAGGAGGAGGACCTCATGGACAAGCTGCGCACGGCGTTCTACCACTCCGGCAAGATCCGCGAGCATACGAAGTTCCTGTTCTCGCACGGCAGCATGTACCTTGTCTGCAACGGCAACCTCCTGTTCCACGGCTGCGTGCCCTCGAACCCGGACGGCACGTTCGCGTCCGTCACGATCGACGGCAAAGAATACGCGGGCAAGGCGCTGTTCGACAAGGCGGACGCGCTGGTCAGGCAGGGCTTTTTCACCAAGTGGGGCACGCCCGAGCGCGAGCAGGGGCTCGATTTCTTCTGGTATATGTGGTGCGGCACGAACTCGCCTCTCTTTGGCAAGGACAAGATGACGACGTTCGAGCGCTACTTCATCGACGACAAAGCGACGCATGAGGAGCACAAGAACCCGTACTTCAAGCTTGCCGAGCACGAGGACTTTGCAATCAAAATCCTCAGGGAGTTCGGTCTCTCCGACGATCCCGATTCGCACATCATCAACGGGCACGTGCCGGTCAAGATCAAGAAGGGCGAATCCCCGATCAAGGCGAACGGCCGCATCTTCGTCATCGACGGCGGCATGTCGAAAGCGTATCAATCCACGACAGGCATCGCGGGCTACACGCTGATCTACAATTCGCAGAACATGATCCTTTCCTGCCACGACCCGTTCGTGACGGTCAACGAGGCGATCCGTTCCGAGGTGGATATCCATTCCACGCAGCAGACCGTATATACACCCGCCGCGCGCAAGCGCGTTGCGGACACGGACGTCGGCAAAACGCTCATCGAGCGCATCAACGACCTCCAACGCCTGCTTGCGGCGTATCGCTCCGGCGCGATCAAGGAGCATTCGAGATAAGAAACAGGACAGTAATCGACAGACCGCGGGAGTATTTTCCTGCGGTCTGTTTGCTTCAGACGAACCTTTTCGGACGCAGGGCGGCGTCCGGATCGTATTCACCGCGCGCATAAAATTTCATATATTCGCATGTTTACGGCGTTTCTATGCGACAAAAATGGGACGATATACCATATTTTACAAAAAATGTATGCGTTTAACGAAAGGTTTATGCAGTTTTGCGTTTGCCTTTTGCAGAACGGATTGATATAATGATATTCGGAATGATACTCACTTGAGGAGGTTATTGAAATGAAGAAATGGATATCTCTCTTGCTGTGTCTCGTCATGCTGCTGACGCTTGTTCCCGCGGCGATCGCGGATGAAGCGCAGGACGAGCCTGTTCTGACGGATTCGGCAGAGGAATTCGAAGCGGAAGAACCCGCAGAGGAACCCGCAGAGGAACCGGCGGAAGAACCCGTTGAAGAACCCGTTGAGGAACCTGCTGAGGAACCCGCGGAAGAACCCGTTGAAGAACCCGCAGAGGAACCGGCTGAGGAGCCCGCGGAAGAACCGGCGGAAGAACCCGATGAGGATCCCGCGCATGAAATCGGGGGAAGCACCCTTCCGATCGCGCCCGAAGGCGAGCCCGAGGAGGAGATCGAAGCGACCGTCTATGTCAACTCAAAGAACTTCCCGGACGCAAATTTCCGCAATTGGGTCAAGTACAACATTGCCGGCGGCGAGTCCTCGATGACGCAGTATATGGTCGACGAGATCAAGACCATCGACTGCAGCAACCAGAACATCGCTTCGCTGAAGGGCCTTTCGCTCTTCAAGAATCTGGAGCATCTTTGCTGCGACGGCAACAAGTTGGAAACGCTGGATCTCCGCAACAATAAGAAGCTGACGTCTGTCGAATGCAGAAACAACAAGCTGACGAAGGTCTATCTGACCGGTCTGACGAACCTGACGGCGTTCACCTGCACCAACAACAGACTGGGCACGCTCGACGTTTCCAAGAACACGAAGCTCAAGAGCCTCTATGCCAGCGGCAACAAGCTGACGAAAGTGACCCTCGGCACGGTGAACACGCTTGTTCGCGTCCATCTGAACGACAACCAGTTCGGCTCGCTCGATTTTCTCAAGAATAATAAGAACATCGAGGAGCTCCGCGCAGAAAACAACAAGCTCTCGACGGTGACGCTCACCAACATGACGAAGCTGAAGAAGCTGAGCCTCTCCGGCAACAAGCTCAAGAAGATCGATCTTTCCAAGAACACGAAGCTTCAGGAGCTGACGCTTTCCAGCAACAGCATCTCGGAGCTGGATCTTTCCAAGAACACGGATCTGGTCAAGCTCTATGTCAATAACAACAGCTTTGAAAAGCTCGATCTCACCAAGAATACCAAGCTCCAAGTGCTCGACGTTGCGTCCAACAAGTTCGCAGAACTGAATCTGACCAAGAACACGGAGCTGACCGGCCTTACGATCAAGAACAATAAGTTCGCGAACATCGACCTTACCAAGAATACCAAGCTCCTTTCGCTCGACGCCGAGAGCAACAAGTTCGCGTCGATCGACGTGACCAAGAATACCAAGCTCGTTACGCTGATCCTCACCGGAAACGTGCTGACCGGTCTGAACGTCAGTGCTAATACGAACCTGAAGAACCTCTATGTGAAGAACAACAAGATCGGTCAGCTTGATATTTCGCCGCTTTCGAAGCTTGTCAATCTGGACTGCGCGAACAACAACATTTCCACGCTGAAGGTCAGCAGCTGTCCTTCTCTGGATTGGCTGAACTGCGCAAACAACAACATCCGCAAGCTGGATCTGTCCTCGTGCACGAAGCTCCATACGCTGTACTGCCAGAACAACCACATGACTGAGCTTGATCCGTCTGCCTGCACAGGCCTCAAGACGCTGAACTGCAGCAGCAACAATCTGCGTGCACTGCGCCTCAATGCCAACACGGTCCTTTCGAGCGTGAACTATAACGATCAGACCGCGGTCGATCCGCTGCTTTACACCGTGAATGCGAACGGCGAATATGTGCTGACCATGACGCCGGGCCTT
>Ga0310697_10002101_pt1 | contig 21782 bp, 24 predicted proteins | sample 172DNAGHGlowgp2_FD_203883 | JGI IMG/M metagenome (GOLD analysis project Ga0310697, IMG submission 203883) | Sheep rumen microbial communities from Palmerston North, Manawatu-Wanganui, New Zealand - 1728 DNA GHGlow gp2 (v2) (version 2) | ecosystem: Host-associated > Mammals > Digestive system >... | reverse complement strand
TCATTGCAGTCAGATCTTTGACCGCAAAAATACAATTTCAAATCGTCGCACCCTTAAAAAGGACTGTAGTAGACTGAATTTCAATTATTTCAAAGAACGCTTTGTCCACTTTAACGGGACAGTAATGAAAATTTTTAATTGAATGATGAAAAACTACATAGTTGTTATCCTGTCGCTGATGTCATGCTTGTGTATGATGGCAGCTGGGACCATTGACTTGGAACAGGAGTACAGCAAACTCGATAAAGCCATTGAGAAGACTGACCATTATGTGCAGGAACGGGAGAGCCGCATCCACAAGTACAAGACGGCGCTTGGCGTTACCGATGACAATAAGGTGCAATATGAGATGTGCCGCAATCTGTACGATGAGTACCATCCCTATATGAGTGATTCGGCGATTCACTACATCAGCAAGTGTATCGTGCTGGCCGAGCGGTTGGGTGACCACGATCGTGCCGACGAGTGCCGTCTCTTACTGGCATATCAGTGTACCGAATCGGGTATGTACCACGAGGCGATGGAAGTTCTTAATAGTATTGATGAACAACGGATTAACAAAGCCAATAACCGCCATCGGTATTATATCACACTCGTCCATCTGTACCGCGAACTTGGCTATTATTGCAAGGTGCCGCATCTGCAGGCTGAGTATTATGCCAAGCAAGATTACTATAGCAGCCTAGTTGATACCGCTCGTGTCTCAATGAACGATGATGAGGCGCTGCAGATGAAGGAAATAGAGCGCTTTGGAGCTGGTGATGCCGAGGGAGCTTTGCGCTATAACGACTTGAGGCTCAAGCAGGTCAAGGATGGGTCGCACGAGTATGCCATCGTGGCTTTTTACCGATATCTGGATTACAGAGCGCTTGGTGACTCGGTACAGGCTCGCTACTGGGTGACGCAGTCGGCGTTGAGCGACGTTGAGAATGCTGTCATGGATCAGGGCGCGATGTGGGAGTTGGCTAACATGCTCATGGCCGATGGTGACATGGATCGGGCTTATCGGTATATTCACTTCGCATGGCAATGTGCCAGCAAGTTCAATACGGTCAAGCGCAATAGCCAGATCTCGCCCGTACTGACTGTTATCAGCGACAATTATGAGGCATCTCTCAAGCGTGCCAACCGTCTGCTGGCAGTGCTGGCGGTGGTGTTGAGTTTGCTGACAGCCCTCATCCTGGGCATCTTGTTCTATAGCAATAGCCAGCGCAAGAAATTGGCAAAGGCTCGTAATGACCTAAGTGATAGGAATATACAATTGGCTCAATTGAATAGTCAGTTGTCGGACTTGAATAGCAAGTTACACGAGACTAACACCCAACTTAACGAGTCCAACCGCGTGAAGGATGAATATGTGGGGCGTTTCATCCACCTGTGCTCCTTCTATATCGACCGTCTCGATGAGATGCGCAAACGTGTCAACAAGATGGTCAAGAGCAGAGATCTGGACGAACTGCATAAGTTCACGGGGGACAGTGAGTTGCGCGACAAGAACTTGACGGAACTGTATGAGATGTTTGATAGTACCTTCCTGCATCTGTTCCCCAACTTTGTCAACGACTTCAATGCCTTGTTGCGGCCTGAATGTCGTGTCACACTGCAGGATCCTACTACCTTGAATACCGATATCCGTATCTTTGCCCTCATCCGTCTGGGAATTGAGGACAGTAGCCGCATTGCAGAATTCCTGCACTACTCGGTCAATACCATCTATAATTACCGTGCTAAGATAAAGAATGGAGCCATCGGTGACCGCGATACCTTTGAGGCCAGTGTCAAGTCTATAGGTATGTAATATACTCCCTAACGCCATATTGACTACGGCTAGTGTCAAAAAGAAGTGCTTCCGAAAGCCATTCCAAGCTTTCGGAAGCACTTTTAAGTCGATTCTTCAACCCGCTGTGCCGTGGGTTGAAACGCAGATTACTTCAGGGTGAAAGTCTTGCGCTGGACGTTGCGGCTGTCGGTGCCGACCATGACCTCAAAGTCGCCAGGTTCGCAGACGTAGTTCAGGTCCTTGTTGTAGAACTTGAGCAGGTCAGTGTTGATGGTGAAGTTGACGTTGCGGCTCTCGCCAGGCTTGAGGTTGATGCGCTCAAAGCCCTTGAGTTCCTGGACGGGGCGGGCGATGCTGCCCACCATGTCACGGATGTAGAGTTGAACCACTTCGGTACCCTCAACAGCTCCGGTGTTGGTAACGGTGACCGATGCGGTGATGTTGCCGCTCGTGGTCATCGTGTTGCTGCTCAGCGTCAGCGGGCTATACTCAAAGGTGGTATAGCTCAGTCCGTAGCCGAAGGGGAACAACGGGTCGTTGGGCACGTCCAGGTAGTTGCTGGTGTACTTGGAGAACCACCTGGGGTTGGGACGGCCCGTGTTCAGGTGGTTATAGTAGATGGGAATCTGGCCCTCGTTGCGGGGCATGGTGACGGTGAGTTTGCCGCTGGGGGCTACGTCGCCGAACACGACGTCACAGATGGCATCGGCGGCTTCACTGCCACCGAACCACACATTAAGGATGGTGGGGATGTTCTCGACCTCCCAGTCCATCACTGTGGCGCGGCCCGAGAAGTTGAGCAACACGATGGGTTTGCCCGTGGCTTTGAGGGCGGTGAGCAGGTCCTTCTGGGCATCGAGGATAGAAAGTTCACTGCGTGAACTGCTCTCGCCAGACATCTCGCTAGGCTCGCCCATGGCAGCGACAATCACGTCACACTCCTTGGCAATCCTCACGGCTTCGTCGCGCATGATGTCAATGGGGCGCTCGTCGCGCATCTCACGGCCGAACATCGTCGAATTTTTCTCTAGCTCTGCATCATAGCACACATTACAGCCCTTGGCATACATCACCTCGGCGTTGTTGCCCACGGCACGACGCATCGCCTCGAGCAGCGTGCTGTAGCGTTCGCTAGAAGCGGCAACGCTCCAGGTGCCGGGCATGTTGGCGCGGGTGTTGGCCAGGGGACCCACAAGGGCAATTTTTCCTGTGCGCTTGAGGGGCAGCACGTTATCCTTGTTCTGCAGCAGCACGAAAGTCTCCGTTGCCAGCTTGCGAGCAGCGGCGCGATGCTCGTCGGTATAGATATCCTTTTTGGCGCGTTTGGGGTCAAGATAGCGATAGGGTTCATCAAACAGCCCTAGTTTGTACTTGGCTTCGAGGATGCGGCGGCAGGCCTTGTCGATGTCGTCCATGGTCACCTTGCCCTCGTTGAGCGACTTCTCCAATGTGCCCAGGAAGCCGTCGGCCACCATGTCCATGTCGGTGCCCGCATTGAGTGCCAGCGCCGATACGGTCTGCAGGTCACCCATGCCGTGGTTGATCATCTCGCTGATGGCGGTGTAGTCGGTCACCACAAAGCCGTCAAAGCCCCATCGGTCGCGCAGCACCTCGGTCAGCAGCCAGCGGTTGCCCGTAGCGGGAATGTAGTCAATGACATTAAACGAGGTCATGTAGCTGCCTGCACCTGCATCCACGCCTGCCTGATAGGGTGGGAAATACTCGTTGAACATGCGCACACGGCTCATGTCCACCGTGTTGTAGTCACGGCCTGCCTCGGGGGCACCGTAGAGCGCAAAATGCTTGACACAGGCCATCATAGAGGTCTTGTCGGCCAAGTCGGCGCCCTGGTAACCCTCGATCATCGCGCGACAGATAGCGGAGCCCAGGAAGGGATCCTCGCCGCTGCCTTCGCTCATGCGGCCCCAGCGTGGCTCACGGCAGATGTCCACCATGGGGCTGAACGTCCAGCAGATGCCGTCGGCTGTCGCCTCTACCGAGGCGATGCGCGCCGAATTGCGGATGGCGTCCATGTCCCAACTCATCGACATGGCGAAGGGGATGGGAAATACCGTCTCATAGCCGTGGATCACGTCCATGCCAAAGATCAGCGGAATGCCCAGGCGGCTTTGCTTGACAGCGACTTCTTGCAGGGCACGGATGCTCTGCACCCCCTTCATGTTGAACAGACCGCCCACTTGGCCAGCCTTGATCTTGCTGACGACGTCGCCACTGACCGTCGAGCCCGTGATTATGTCACCGGTGACAGGCAGGTTGAGCTGTCCGATTTTCTCCTGGAGGGTCATTTTGCCCATCAGTTCGTCAATGAACTGGTTCATCTTGGCTTGGTCAGTGGCTTGTATTGACACAGCGGTCACTGCCACAGCCATCACCATAAAAATTTTTCTAAATCTCATCATATTATTATTGTTTGGTCTTTTGGTTACTTGATGGGTGAAACCTAATTTGTCCAGCACTTGTTGCAGTACCTCATGCCGTCCAGGACGATAGGGTAGAGGCCAATGTGGCGCTCGAATATGTACTTGAGGGATAAGATGCAGGTACCCACGTGCCAGTTATTGCTTAAGTTTTTCTTTAGTGGATTTAGTTAAAGAATACGATTGATGTTACAAAATAACGTAATATATCTGAATTGTGCAAATCTTCAGATTCCTTTTCCCAAATCAACTTTCCGATAACATTTGCTTTTTTCAGAAAATAATGTTATATTTGTTTACGGAAAAAATATGGAGAACATGGAAAATATGGAAAAATATCACATTGGACACGAGATTGAGAAAGAAATGCGGGCAAAGGGTATGACCGCAAGAGAGTTGGCCTGGGAGATTAATCTCTCGCCGCAGGCCGTGTATGACATCTTCAAGAAGAACTATATCGCCACCGACCGTCTGGCTATGGTGCAGCGTGTGCTGGGGCGAGACTTCTTCAAGGAGTTGTCTGAGGCGCTCAAGAATGGAGGTATCCTCGACAAGAAGGAGGATGAGAGTGTGGTGAGGGAGCGCTTTGAGATGCTGATGCCCGAGGACAAGCTCCGAGTGATTGACCGTGAGCGCTTTTATCAACTGGCCGAGGAGTTTGTCAACACCGAGCACCACAAGCCCCTGGTGATTTTTTACAATGACTGGCGACAGGTTCAGACAGATCTCGTCGAATTATACGCTGACCGGGACTTGCGGCCCGGCCAAGTTAAGTATATTGATCTGAAAGATCTGCGCAAGAAAGGGAAATCGGATGACGAGATCATCCGTGATTACAAGGTCATGCCACAGCCCATCGTGCAAGTGAATTGCGGGAATTATGATGAGTCATTTCTTTTCATGAAAAGATTGGCCGATGAGACGGGCAAGAAAGTGTATGCCTATTGCTCTGAAGAAAACGCGCTGAAGGATGACTATAATAGTGGCATAAAGTATTGGGATCGTGCCATCGAGACCTTTGGTGCCTGGCGTGAGCAGATCCATTTTGCCTATTTTGACGACGAAAGGCAAAGCTACAGACGCAACCGTCAATTGTATCTGGCCTATAAGTGGAAGGATATAATCCGGTTTGTTTGGAGAAAACTTAGCGTACTGCCAAGCCTCAGATTGGGAGAAGATCCAAATCATGCTTTGGTTTGGAATTGGCTGAACAACCCAAATATCCTCATGGAAGACTATCGGAATTGGATTGAAGAAGTGGCTGAGAAGAACTGCCAATTGTCTGTCTATAGCCTTATGTATATGGACGATGAAGTAATCATCAAGAAGGAAGACGATTCCAGATGGAGAATCATCCTGCCTGCTTGTGAAAACTATGAGTGGTATGTTTCTAATATGGTGCCCGAACGGCTCAAGAAAGCCTATGCCCTCACTTCGCTTTGGATTGAAGCCGATGAAAACGGAGTCTACGATTATGAAGGCTCGATTATGCAAAATTGTTTAGAAAGGTCAGGCCAAGACACCAAAACGGAGGCATAAACACATATTCAAGCAAGAGAGCTTGAATGCTTGAAACCAATTATTTTACCATAAATCAATAATTTATATCACCCTATAATGACTACTTACAATTTCAACGGAAGGCCTTTTTGCCTGAAAAACGAGCATTTGATGCAGCGCGAACAGCGCATCTATGAAGGGCTTGTCAAGGATTTTGACGAGCGCATTGTGTACCCCTATGAGCTGGAAAACACCAATGGAAGGCGGGTGACTCGCTGGCGCCATCTCACCGCCGATGAGGTGACGGCATTGCTGGACAGCAACGATGAGCGTCCGCTGATCGAGCGCGTGGACTGGAGCGACCAAATTGGCAGCGCAGCCATGACCGTGAAGCGTATTGCTCCTGCGGCACACTTCAAGTTAACGTGTACACTGCTGGACAAGGGACTGCAAATTATTCCGTTCGACGTTTATTTGCCGATGGAGGACTTTGTGGCGTTGATGTTACGCATCAAGGATAGCTCCACCTATGGCATGAACAACCTGGAGAGTATGCACCCCGTGACCTATCAGCGCATCATGGACAAGTGCCCTCAGGCCGTGAGCACTACAGGCATTATCGTCTTCTCGACTGTTCAGGAAATTCTTGCCCTGTCTAAAGGCTTTGGAGATGCTGGCGACGAGGTGTCGGTTTGGGACAACGGTAAGGGCTATATCTGTCATGTGGTGGCCACCATCAGTGAAAAGTGCGTTGAGTTCTACCAGGAATCGACCGAGGATTTTGACATCAATCCTATTGCAGAGATTATTGTTGACGATGTGGCGACCCTGTGCCACCTCGTGGGCGCCTATAACGCCGATGGGCTGTTTGATGCCCTCGAAGCAATGCTGAAAGGCAGCGACGGCACCCTGGCGCCGATCAAGGCCTTTTTGACCGAACACGGTATCACGTTCAGTCTCAAGGAATACGAGTGATCAGTGAGTATCTATTGATTGTTTTACAGAGAATGCCTATATTTGCATTCAAATTAATGATCACAATAGGTTAGGCAATGAACGAAAAAAAGATAAAAGTGAATGCCCAAGTTGGAGAGTTGGAATTTGATGTCTATGTGTCTGTCCCTCAGGAAGCTTGGGATAAAGAGATAGATTATCTTGAAGAAGAAGTGAGGTGTGAACTCTCGAATAGTGAATGGGATCCTGAATTTGACGTGAATGAATATGACTCGATCCAAGAACTTATGTCAAGCCAATTGGTTTGGAGCAATCCTTACTGCCTGATACTTGACCATCTTGGTGCGCTTGAGCAGCTGCGTGATGCCATCATTGAGGACTTGGTCGAGGGGGACACCGAGCACCGGTTTGAGCATGAATTGCAGATGCTGAAGGGTATCAAGGATTGTGAAAGGGTGATGATTGCGCCCTGGGACGAACCCGATGATGCGGCCGATGATGAAGAGTTCGTTACTGTCTGGAACAATTATCCTCAAGACCTGTTGGACGAATTGGCAAAGCGGTTTGAAGGAATTCAAAAAAAGTAATACAATCGTTGGAAACCAAAGCCTCAATCAACTGAATCATCTGAACTATCTGAATTGCTACGTCGTGCGGTAAATATCAGATAACTCAGATGATTCAGTTGTTTCTACATCGGCTAAGAGCTGTCCAGTTTTTCCGACACTGGGTGTCAAGACATACCGACACGAAGTGCTTTTCGGGCTCGTGGGACGGCAGTACTTTTGTACCATGAAAAATATGAAAGGAAAAAATATGATTAAATTGATTATTGCATCGCTTTTATTGCTGGCAGGCATCGCTATTGTCTGCCTCCCGCTGCTGGTCGTGTGGGTGGGCATTACGGCCCATCTGCCCTTCTGGGGTCACGTCACTGTGACTGCATTCGGCCTGATCCTGTGCTATCTGGTCAAGCCAGTGTCAATCCTTACGGGTAAAGATTTTCAGCTGTTCTAAACAGATTACCATGAGCAAGATTAATTAAAAGAAGGAGGCTGCTTTTATTGTGCTTTCTCTTGTATGTTCAAATATTATTAGCTAAATTTGCAAGTAATATTTTTACGTCTAAACGTTTGCGTAAAGTCAGATCGGTTAAAATCAATCATTCGTTATGCCCGGATTATCTAAATCGAAGTACACGAAATTTTGCCAGTGCGACAAGGCACTGTGGTTGAAAATGAATAAGCCCGAATTGGAGGAGGTGGATGAGGCCACCGAGGCTCGGTTTATACAAGGCAATGAAGTGGGAGACCTGGCCATGGGCCTCTTCGGTGACTACAAGGAGGCGCATGCCGAGAAACCAGACGGAAGCCTCGATCTTGCCGCCATGACTGAGCAGACGCGCCAATGGATGGTTGAGGGCGTGGAGAATATCTGCGAGGCCTCGTTCTTATATAATGGCAACTATTGCGCTGTGGATATCCTGCGCAAGACACCCGGAGGGTGGGCTATCTACGAGGTAAAAAGTGTCACCTATCCCGATGAAAAAGAACCCAAGAAGATTGACAAATATATTCCCGATATCGCATATCAGAAATGGTTGCTCACGCAGTGTGGCGTTAAAGTGACAGGGACTTATCTTGTCTGCCTCAATAAGGACTATGTTCGCGATGGCGATCTCGACATTCCTAACCTGTTCGTCACGGTTGATATGGAAGAAAAGATTGCTGGCAATCTGATATCTGTTCCTGTCAATGTGGAGCGTGCTTTGAATACGTTGCAACTTGCTGATGAGCCAACCACTGGCCTGAATATGGGCTGCCACAAGCCCTATCCATGTGGTTTCTGGAAGTACTGCACTCGCCACTTGCCACAGCCGTCAGTGTTTGATGTCTATAGTGGATCGCGTTGGGGATTCACGTTTGATAAGAAGCTGAATTGCTACCACGAGGGGAATGTCACTATTGACAGCTTACGCGGCAAGTCTTTAGGCAAGATACAGGACCTGCAGGTGGCATGTACGCTCGACAAGCGAGAACACATTGACCGTGACGAGATTCGTCGCTTCCTTTCCGATTTGACTTATCCGCTCTATTTCTTGGATTTTGAGTCCATGCAGGATGCCATACCCCAATATGACAACGCCAGTCCCTATACCCAACTTTGTTTCCAGTACTCATTGCACATCAAGCAGAGTGCTGATGCCCCCTACGAGCACCGCGAATATCTCGCCCCGAGCAACGGTAGCGATCCTCGCCGCGGACTAGCAGAGCAGCTTTGCCGTGACATCCCCATGGGCGTCTGCACGCTGGTATATAATAAGACATTCGAGTGTGGACGTCTCAAGGAGATGGCGGCCATCTATCCCGACCTGGCTGGTCATCTGCTGGATATTGAATCCAACATCAAGGACCTGCTTGTACCTTTCCGCAAAGGCTATTACTACATGCCCGCGATGGGAGGCTCGTTTAGCATCAAGAGTGTGATGCCGGCCCTCTTCCCCGATGAGCCCTCACTCAACTATCACAACCTCGATGAGCGTGTCCAGAATGGAGGCGATGCCATGACCATTTTCCCCCAGATTCAACACATGGATCCCGACGAAGCCGAAGCCACCCGCGAAGCCCTCCTCCGCTATTGCGAACTCGACACCTGGGCCATGGTCAAAGTCTGGGAGAAACTCCAAGCCGTCACCCAATAGCAAGAAGAAGTAAAGAGTGGGTCATGGGTGAGATTGAATATAACGAGGGAATTACTGTGGCCGTGTTGGATCGTCAGGAGAGGCTGGATCCGAAGGCGCTGAGGCTGTTGACGTATGGATATCCCGATGACGTGTGCCGGATTGATGGCCAAGATTTCCCCTCAGGACGGTTGGGGAATATGTCAGGGGGATTTCACTTCACGCTATTTGATCAGAAATGGTATTCTTCTGAACATTTGTACTTGTGTGGCGAGTGGAGTCTTGACATCGACAAGAGCATCGAGGTGCAAGAGTATATCCGCAAGATGAAATCCGGGGCATGGGCTTGGCGATACTCTAAGGCAAAGTACAAGAACGACATCCGAGCTGATTTCCCCTCTTTCAGGCATCAATGGATGCTGTGATGCGTCTGGCAGAAGTGTAGGCTGAATGAGAAATATGCGAAGCTGCTGAAGAGTGTTCCCGATGATGTCGTGATAGTCGAGCTTGTCAAGAAGAATGACCTCGTGTGGGCTACGAATTTGGACGAGAATGGCATCATCTGCGGCGGCAACGCCATGGGCAAGATCCTCACCATCTGCCGCCGTCACCTTTTGGCAGGCACCACCCCCAACATCGACACCGACCTCCTCAACGCTGCCAACATCTACATACTCGGACAAAAAATCCTTTTTTAGAATTTGCTTTTTTGAGATTATTGTTGTATCTTTGTGTAAGAACAAACAACCATTATATAATTTGAGGGGCCATGACGAAGGAGATGTATCGAGTGAGGTATCGGGTCGAGGGACCAGCGTCGGCGACGAATGCGTCGGCGACAGTGATGCTCTATTCTGCGAGTGAGAGCGAAGCCATCTATGAGCTGAAGAAGCGTGGGACCATTGGCCGTGACAAGACGGTGATCGTTCTGTCAATTGAGCGCTGCTGATTTGGGAGCACGCAAGAAATTGTGCTCTGCTTTCGAGTCATGGGCTGTGCTTTATTCATCTGGCAAAGGAATGGTGTTCTCCTCCATATAAATAATGTGGAAGCGATAGGATGAAAAAAAGTGATTTCTGTTAACAATGATTAACTGCAAAAATTTGCATATCTCAAAGTAATCTTGTACCTTTGCACAAGAAAATAAAAATGGTATGTGCGGAATAATCAAGAATAAAAGTTAATTCAGTTGGAGACGGGGCAAAAGCCGTCTCATTCGTGCTTTCATAGACACTTGCTTTAGAAAGATATATTTATTATCTTGTTGATAAATAGGTGTTTATGGATATACTCTAAGACATTTTGATCTGATAAAGCTTGTGGCAGTGCAAAAACTTGTCGCAGTGGCATCAGCACCTCTTCTCGACCGTACTCGGCGATCGCACGAAGGTGCCCTAGGAAATCGGCTGTCATGCTTGTATGAATTAATATTAGTTATTTATAAATAAATATTTGAAAACGCAGTAATCCCATCAACTAGCAGTTATAAATCATAAACAATAATAGACTATGAAGACGAAGAAGAACAACACGATTACCGAAGAAGAGGGTCAGGCAGTAGTTGACAACAAATCAAAGGGTATCAGCCTTGCTACTCGCAGGAAGCCCAAAACGTTGCTTGAGGCGATTGACAATATCAACACCAAGCTTTCTAAATATGTCCGTGAGCATCGGGATGAGGACGTGGACTTGTCAAAGGCTAAAGGCAACAATCTCGACTATCTGGCTGCGCGCTTACACATTACTCCGCTCCAAGCTGTCGTGCTGAGCGTCTGCATCGAGGTGGGACCGAACAACATCGACTTCAAGGCTTTTGCAAGAGCTTTGAATCTTCCCAACGCTTTAGCATTGTCCTTGGTCGGCACTCTCAACGAATTGGTGCGCTGCCGCATTATGACATTCTCAAACAGTTTCAACAAGACGTCGTCCTATTCTATTTCTTGTAGAGCCCTCAGTGCTTTAATGAATAATGAAGACTATGAGGCGCCCCAACGCAAATTTGAGGACACCGAGAGCCTACTGGCCTACTACCATGACTTCGTCGATGAACTTGAGGATGAGGGCATCAAGCGGGGATTACTGCTCAATGAGGTCGAGGATATGCTCCGTGACAACGCCGATTTGGATTTTGTCAAGGGTGTCAATCGTTATCAATTGTCCCCCAACAGCAATCTGCTCTTGTTCCAATTCTGTGACAAGCTCGTGAACGAGGATGATGCGGATCTCAACTTTTTCCAACTTGATGACGTGTTCACAAACAGCGATTTTGCACGAATCAGATCAATGCTTCGCAATGGCCAACACGAACTGATGCGGCTTGGCTTAGTAGAGTTTTCTTGTCACAATGGAGTTGCCGACACGGGTTGCTTCACACTCACTCAGAAGGCTCGCAACGAGTTGCTGGCCTCTGTCAACCTCACCGTGAAGGAGGAAAAGCTGAGCGGCCTCATCCAGTCCGATAGCATTGCAACCAAGGAGCTGTACTACACTGATAAGGTGGGCAGGCAAGTGAGCAAGTTCCACAGCTTTCTTGAGCAAGAGAATTATCAACTCCTTGTTGGGCGAATGAAGGAGCGTTACAACCGCTGCGGCCTCACGTGCTTGATGTACGGCGGCCCCGGCACTGGCAAGACCGAGACCGTCTATCAGCTCGCTCGACAGACTGGCCGCGACGTGATGGCCATCGAGGTGCCGCAAATCAAGAGCAAGTGGGTGGGCGACAGTGAGAAGAACATCAAGGCCGTCTTTGACAAGTACCGCGCCATAGTTGCCAAGGCCAAGGTGGCCCCCATTCTGCTGTTTAACGAAGCCGACGCTATCATCGGCATCCGCAAGAGTGGCGCGCAAAATGCCGTTGACAAAATGGAGAACTCCATCCAAAACATCATCTTGCAAGAGATGGAGACCCTCGATGGCATTATGATTGCCACCACCAACTTGAGCGAGAACCTCGACAGTGCCTTCGAGCGCCGCTTCCTTTTCAAGATTGAGTTTGAGCGACCCGACGCAAGTGTGAGGGAGCACATCTGGCACGCAATGCTTCCCGAATTGGACGAAACCGAGTGCAAGACGCTGGCCGAGGGATTTGATTTCAGCGGCGGTCAGATTGAGAATGTGGCTCGCAAGTTCGCCATCGACGGCATCTTGGGCGGCCATAAGCAGAGTGAACGCTTGACCGAGTTGACCACCCTCTGTAGTGAAGAGCGCATCAACGACACCGTGGCTGAGCACCGCCGTGTGGGCTTCGTGGCGTGAATCGCTCAATTAACAAATTGGCTTCTACTCATATGTTAAACCATAAATAAAAATTCTCGATGACCATCACTATCAAGAACAGCAAACCGTGTCTGGTGCACCGTTTCCGTAACTATTTCTACAACAAGGGTGTACAGTGTATGCTCTGCAATGACGATACCGAAGTGTCGCTTTTCGACCTCAAGCGCGATGAAGCCGAGCTCTTGCTCGGCGCTTTCACCAAGCACTTCCACTTGAAGCCGGCCTCTACACTCGCTATGGCCTCATAAACCAAGGTGGCTATGCCATCTTGCTTATCGGCGTACTTTATTTCAGTTCTAACCTATTTCACGCGTGGCAAAACGGTTCAATGATTTATTAAAAACTTATTCTAAAAGGGAAACGATATGATGATGAATGAAAGCAATGAATTGTTAGGAGGGAGTACTCAAGGCCATTCAACTAAGTCCTCCGAAAAGAAGCGTCAAGACGAGAAGGAAACTTTTCCTGATGGCAAAATAGTCTTGCTCAATGGGACTCAACTGGATTGTTATCCACTCGCAGATGAGGATATTGAACCGGCATTCCAAGACAAATTGGAACTTGATACCACTGGGCAATATGTCACGGTGCGGAAATCCAAGCCGAGAATAACGCCCGTTTCGGACGAAGGGATGCAGAAGCAGCAACTGTTCGTTGACAATGCCTTTTATCTGCTTGCTCATATGGATCGCATCATGAATGACAGCCGAATGTTTCTCGCTCCCGTTGCAGCACGGAACGGACTGGCCTACACTGGCACCAGTGGTTTCAAGCGCCCCACACTGGGGGTATATCTCGAATGGTGGCAAACCAGCGATGAAACTATGCGCATCAATAATGAAAGGCGCCGAAGCCTCGTTTTTACCCTCGCGGGGTCTCCGTTGAGCGGCATGAATCGCTGTAGTGCGGTGCGTGAAGATGGAAATATAGAGATCGTGTCATTGTCATCGTTCAACAGACACTGTGGCTCATTTATCAAAATCAACGCACGCTATACCGAAGCCAAGGTTCGTTACCAGGCTTATACCTTGCAAGAGGTATTGGACATCCTCCATCGCGAGGATAACGGCAAGTTGGATTATGACCACGTCATCACAACTCGATTCATGCAGCATGAGATTGACCGACTGAACCGGTGCATTGAGAGGTTGACTGAAGAATCGTCTCACTGGCACGAAAAGTATCTCTTCGCCCTCATCTCATTCAAAGAAGATGAAGCGAGGGCGTTTCTCGCTGAAGATGGTAAACTTGAAACAAAGGTTAGCCAAGAGATCGAGCACCTCAAAATGCAGAAGAAGGCGTTGAAAGCCCAGTTGAAACGAGGACAGATCGACAACGTTTCCTACCAACGTTCTATCACGCCCATGAACAAGCGAATCGAAGAACTTAAATTCCAATTGTATAGGTTCAGGCACGACAAATTGAATGAGATTTTCCAGACAAATGTAATTTGTTCAGGAACTATCGAGCGATACTTCCGCGAGAAGGACAAACAATCACAGCAAGAGAATTAATTCATAACAGTTATGGCAAACAGTCCTCACAAAATCAAGTTTTTCATCGGCACACCCTCTAAGGTGGAGAGGGAATGCAACAATTGGATACTTGCGGGGCTTCTGCTATTCTAGCGTGAATATGGCTGGCACTGCCGACAAGGTTCTCCTCAGCGTGGTGTACCGCATGCAAGAAAACTACCTGTATTTTTAATAACGATCTCAAAAATAAAAAGAATATGAAAATAGTTGTATTAGGCGACATTCATGGCCGCACCGTGTGGAAGGATATCATTGAAAAAGAGCAACCCGACCAGGTGATCTTCTTGGGGGATTATGTGTCGACCCACGACTGTATCTCTGAGTCGGATCAGGTGTCAAACCTCTTGGAAGTCCTGCGCTTCAAGGACCACCATCCCGAAACCATCTTGCTGCGTGGCAACCATGACATGCAGCATCTGGGCTATTACTGGGCGGAGTGCAGCGGTTATTTTCCGTGGGTTGCTGAGTTGATGACGGATATAAAAGAGGAATTCCTCGCCAAGACCCAATGGATTCATATCATGGGCAACACGATATTTGGCCATGCCGGGGTTTCAAAGAAGTGGCTTGAGACAAACCGCCTTACACTTGACGGCATCAATGCTCTCGCCCCAAGCGAACGATTCGGGTTCAGCTCTAGCGATCCGTGGGATATCTATGGCACCTCACCCGAACAGCCGCCCACATGGATCCGCCCGGAGACATTGGTCAACGTGATGATTCCGGGCTATGACCAAGTGGTCGGCCACACGCCAGTGGGGCATTGCCATAATGAGAAGGACTCCAGCGACATTCCGCACGACCTTTGGCTGTGTGATGCGCTGGAAAACGGCTCCTATCTGGTAATAGAGAATAACGTTTTCAGCGAGAAAAATATCAGTGAACGATAAAGGCAATCATCATTTGAGCACCTGATTCGGATAACTCCTAAAACGGGGGGATGAGAAATAACCTATATTGATATCATATTGAAAAAGAACAACGATGAAGACGCGGGTAGACCTTGAGACCATCAATCTCAAGGAACAAAAACAAAGTCTGAGGGCGGAATTGAAATCCGGGCGCATGGACAATGTGACCTATCAGAAACAAGCCGGTCCCATCAGCAAGCGCCTGAAGGAACTGGAATTTGAACTAGGGTATTTTGCGAGCGACAAACTCAGAGAGATTTTCCCCAACGACGATATCTCATTCTTGGCGATTGAAGAATACATCTGCAAGCACAGGAAATGAAGATAACGAAGGAAGACCTGAGACAACGGTAAAAAGGGTACAATCGGCTGAATATAGACTCAATGCAAGCGCTCGGCTTCCTGTTGAATCTCATTCAGCGATATACGCACTATAAAACAGCGAGACAATAACATTAAATTGATAGAGCAATGGATAAAATGACAGACTATCTCAAGAACCTGCAAGAGAAAATGCCGTCATGGCTGGCATCGTATCAGCCTGGTGACCATGTTGCGTTTGATGATTTCATGGCCGGTAGGGTTGGCTATTATCCAGGCAGCTATTTTGACGGATGCTTAATCAAGACAGCAAACAAGGCACACTGTGTACACGCTTTTCTTCATGTGGATTATGGGGTAACTCGCGAACAAGTTGAAGAAGAGCTGGGCAAAGAGAATGCCCTTTGGGGGTATCACTCGATAGGACGTGTTGAGTGGCCTCATGGCGACATATTGCCCATGGGCGGTTTCCAAGTACCACTTGGGTATATACACCGCGCGAGAGGCCGAATGCCTATTAGGCAAGGCGTGCGGCCATTTTGCATCTTGGAAATCTATGAGCGCAACCAGGACAAAGATGATTCCTGGGGCGCGGAGCGTCTTGCAGTGGCTTACCTCTTTGCCGATGGTATATCCACCTATTATCAGCTTTTCGTGAATAGGTACAACAAGGCGCCGTGGCTGTTCTTGTTACAGGATCATGGGCTTGGAGGCAACTACGATAAATACGGCAAAGGCGGCATTCTCGACGGTGTCATCCATGACCACGACATCTTGCCCGACTATGTGATTCGAGATGTCCGCAGCACACAGATGTGGGACGGCTATCATCCGATTGAGGGGGTTGAACCAGTCATCGGTGGAATGCACTTGAACACCAGGGCGCTGTATCAAAGAAACGGCATAGATAATAGATAATCATACTCATAGACATTATGTCAAGAATCACATCATTATTACAACAATTCAATGAGAGTACCTGGCACATGCGTGAGGTTGAGTTTCTGATCAGTTTCCTTGACGACCATGCCCCCGAATGGCGCGAAATCATCAAGGAACGCGACGAATGGTTGCCGCTGTTCAGGCAGGATGTACATGTGTTTCAGAGTAGAAGGGCTCGCCTCGCTGCGATATTTTTTGATATTATTGATCAGCAGGATGCCCTCATCGCTGTGTGGAAAGACGAAAAGTGTTATGATTACTATAGGTTTACGGCGATCAGGAAATTACGAGAGATTGATGAATCGACCTATCTGCCTCAGTACCTCGATTGGTTCAAGGATGTGCCGTTAGGTATATATGTGGAGACGAAAGAACTATTTGATTTTGATGGGGCAATGGAAGTGGCCATAGATATGGTTACCTCGCCTCGTCTCAACAGTAATGATGAAGAATTAGGTAAGACTTATCTTGCTAAAATCGCAAACCTGTGGTGGGACAAGTATCCGGCAATTGTGCGTGAAAAAGTCCTCCATCGCAACTATTATTCTATGGTCGAGATTTGTGACGAGAATTTGTGGTCGATGATGTCCGAAGAAGAACGGGCATTCATCACGACAGACATCCGTATCGCATCAGTGAATAAAGCAACCATCCATCCTTTCTTGAAAAGCATCTTAAAGTCGTGGCGAAGGAAAAGAAACTGAATAACCACAGGATTAATCCGAAGACAATAGACCATAATATTATGAAATATCTGAAACTTACCGACAATGAGTATGAAGAGGCTTTTGAGGCTGTTGACAAACTTGTGAATCAAGGCATTGGAGAACTGATAGAGGAACCCGACGAGCCTCAAGAAGATAACATCTTGGATCCAATGATATTGAAATGCAGAGGAAAAGATTTCGAAGTCGTGGCACTCGAGAATAATGGCGTTTCAACCCTTTTCTTTGTCCACGAATTAGTCGCCTCAACTTGGGTCCCCAATCCACAGAATCTACCTTATATCAGGCACAAGAATGGAAACACCCTGGATAACAGGGCCGACAATCTCGAGTGGTCCAGCGACCCTGAAGCAGTCTGATTTGGTGCTTGATTCAATAATTACTAAATTTGTCAACCAATAATTAATAATGCCTATGAATAGCTACAGAAACATCAATCGCAACGTGATGCTGGACACGCAGCATCAGTATGAGACTGTGCCAGAATTGGTAACAGCAGTTGAGAACTCAATCTCCCGCCAATATATGGTGGCTCAAGAGGATGTCGTTGACGTCACTCCCGCAGAAAACTCTAGCACTCGATATGTCATGTCGGGAAAACGAAGCTTTGAAGCAGCAAAGGGCTACCACGGCAAAAAGGTGGCTGTACTCAACTTTGCTAACAACCACAACATAGGTGGGGCTCCTTTCTCCGCCGGTGCACAGGAAGAATCTCTCTGCCGTTGCTCAACGTTGTTACCCTGCTTGCAGGCGATGCGAGAGACCTTCTACGAGTGGCACATTCGGCTCTATGCGGCAGGAGAAATGGACCACATGGGCAACGATGATATCATCTATACTCCCGACGTCATCGTCTTTAAGATCGACGAACGCACCGATCCGATTTGGCCCCAGATGATGCCTCGCGAAGACTGGTACAAAGTGGATGTCATCACCTGTGCAGCTCCAGAATTATGGTATGGCCACAAAAAGCCCGATGATTACGAAGCACTGATAGCACGGCGCATCAAGAGAATCCTCGACGTGGCCGCAAACGCAGGAGCCGAAGTCCTCATCCTGGGCAAGTGGGGCTGTGGCGCCTTCAGGAATCCCATCGATGTGGTGGCCAGGTCATTCAGAACCCTCTTGAAAAACTACAACTTTGAAATCGTTGAGTTCGCCTTAGCCACCCACGCCAACATCAACAACGACATCTTTGCCCAAGAATTTGGAAGCGAAAGCGGAAATCATGAGTGAGTTATGTCCGTTCTTGAATAGGTGACTTTTAGGCCCCCAATCTAACCGCCCTCTGCTCTGACATATCTCAAGCCGATAGCATATCCTCCCATATGTAACGAGTTATTGTCCGATGACTTGAGAGAAATCAATGTCCGATTTATGGAATTCTTTTTCTTAGGAATGTCATTTTTCCCTCATTTTTTTGCTGTCAAAAGAATTCTAACCGAGTGATTAACCATTCAGCAATCGCGGTGTTGTCTTCTGCTGATATCATGGTTCATATTGCTGGCACCAATAGTGGAACCGCACCAAGAGAATGATTGCCACTGTGCAGAATAGTTTGTTCCAGACCGAGATGTTACCAACAATCGCAGGCGACCAGCACACGGCGATCATCAGAACGCCTGCTACAACATGAATCGTTACCATAAAAATCTTGTCTTTATCCATGATCTTAATAATTTTAGTTCCTTATCTTTTTGCTAGAAAAATGTAAATAAGCCCCCAAAAATTAAAATGAAAACCGATAAAAATGTCTGGGATTGCTTTAAGGGGTTGCCGTTTTTGTAGCCATGAGAATGAAAAAGCTCCCTATGTGTTAATATAATGTTAAAGACTGTATTCTGATTGAATTTTTTCCTCAATGTTTCAATGTTATTCATATAAAAGCATGTTGAACAATTTAAAAGCATTTCTGTTATGACCATCACCATTAAAATCAACAATCCTTATCTGATGAATCGTGCCCACAACTATTTCTACAACAAAAATGTCCAGACCATGTTGTGCAACAATGAAACTGAATTGACCCTCTTCAATCTTGACCGGACTGAAGCTGAACTCTTGCTCATTGCTTTCACCAAACACTTCCATTTGAAACCAATCATGAAGCACCCCTTTGCTGCATGAGCAAAATTCATCGGCTACAATAAAAATTTGGTCAAGATTTTGAATTCTTCACTGGTCGTTTCCATATTATATAGGACCTGGTCGTTGTGAATAGTTATTCGTTAAATTGTATTAAATTATTCATTGTTTTTTGGCGGCATAAAAATAAATCAGTATATTTCACCTCTGAAAAAATATCTGTCAGTTTGTTGACGCAAACATCATTATAAATAAAAAGAGAGGAATCCGAAACGCTCATTTGAAGGGAGTAGGACAACAATAAAATCTGAATTGATTATGGCAAAAGTTACTCTCACCAGTGACGGTCTTAAGTGTTATGTGAATGATGTGGAGATTACTCATGGTATTAAGATCAATCGGCATGGAACTGCAGTGGGGACCAGCCTTACTGATCCGACATGTCTTATCATCCCTCCTTATGTAGAGGCAATAGAAGATGGAGCTTTTCAGAATATTGAGTCGCTTGAAGCCATCTATATTCCCGAGAGCGTGAAAAGAATTGGACTCAATGCATTTGTGGGCTGCACCAAACTGAGCAGGATCATTGTGCAAGATTCCATCCAGACCATCGTGTTCAAGCAACCCCAGGGCAAATGGGACATCAACAAAGGCAGACCATTTGATGATCTTGCCGAAATGTTGCAGAAAGCTGGCTATCAGGTCTATCTCTACAAGAGCGGTGAAGACTTCTCATGGGACTAAACTTTGACTTATCATAAAAACTTCAAATCGTATGGAAGAAAACAACAAAAAGAAAATCGTGTATGTTGACATGGACAATGTCCTTGTTGATTTCAAAAGCGGTCTTGACCGAGTGCCTGAAGAGGTCAAGGCCAAGTATGCCAATGATGGCAAGGACAAGCCTCATTATGATGATATACCAGGTATTTTTTCCCTGATGGACCCGATGCTTGGTGCCATTGAGGCCATGCAGGAACTGAACAAGTGCTTTGACCTTTACATCCTCTCAACTGCGCCATGGCTCAATCCGTCGGCGTGGAGCGACAAGTTGGAGTGGGTGCAGCGTTACTTCGGCAAGGGAGAAAAAACTATCTTCTATAAACGCCTTATCATCTCACACAACAAGGACCTCAACCGCGGCGACTTTCTCATCGATGATCGAAAGAAAAACGGAGCCGAAGAGTTTCATGGCGAACTGATAGAATTTGGTTCAGCAAAGTACCCTGACTGGCCCACGGTAGTGGCGTATCTTGTTGATAAACAAGGCAAGCAGTAGGTTTTGAAGACAGGATATGACAAATGAACAATTAGATGAATTACTGGCTGAAATTGGCCGAGCCCCTTTGATAACTTGTGAGGAAGAACACGAGCTGCTTAATGCCGTGAAGGCGAAAGGCGCGGACTGCGATGAGATGAAACGATTGGAAGCGGCCAATATGCGCTTTGTGGTGAGTCTGGTCAGTCAATACCAGCATCGCGGACTGACACTTGAAGAACTGATTGAAGCCGGAAAGACCAGCTTGAGAAATGCTGCAGAAAATTTTGAAATAGACTCCGACTACAAGTTCATTGCCTATGCCGTTCCCCTGATGCGCCAAAGCCTAGAAGAATTGATCACTCGAAATAATACCAAAGTATGAGTCCAAAGGGATTCAATAGGGAATAAAGTGCTAGCAAAAATTATAGGTCACTGAGAAATCAGCGACCTGTTTTTTGTTTTTGTGGAGCTGGAGGGGTTTATCGAATGATATTACACACTAATCACATACTGATTGAGTGATAGTATAAACTAATGAAAATATTTGATTATCAGTAGATTGCAAACCAATGATTAATTTGTCGTATCACACGATTAGTATGTTATATCCCAAAAGGGGGGAATACAAAACGGCCCCGATTCCCCCCTCTGATATCTATCGTAATGCAATAGAAATAGGCCAATTTATATGCTACTTAACAAGTCAATAAGAGTAGTAGCAACCTCAGGATGGCGGAAAGTGATGATATTGTCATCTTGCTTGTAGAAGCCAAGGGGGTTAACATTGCCGTACCATAGACGGGAGCGGTCGATGATGGTGGCTGAAAATGATAGGCTCACTTTAATGATGACTCTTATTCCGTACTTTTCCAAGTGTTCGGTATACTCGTTCTTCTCTCTGGTCGCTACTGCAATCTTGATGCCTTTGGGAATGAGGTCAGCAAGTCGTGTGGCGACTAATGAGCGGTGGCTAAACTTTACTTTGGAACAAATGATTATGATGGAACTTTTGGCAGAACCAAGAGATGAAATGTAATGAGTTATGAAGTTGGAGCCATTGAAAATCTGGTTTTCTGCTTCTTGAACATCGGCGAATAAGCCATCTGGCATGAGCGAGTATCCGATGGATGCATAGCCTTTAAGCCTACGTCGATACATAGCTTCACACACAGGAATATTAAAGTCGATATAGTCATAAATGCGCACCTCTTGTTTCCCGACGTGATCGCGATGAAGGCGACCTGCATATTGTGCGATGATACCTTTCCATGAAACTGGCAGAGCGAGGAACAATGTGTCGAGCCTGGGACAGTCAAATCCCTCGCCGATGTACTTTCCTGTTGCTATGATGACGAGAGGGTCATTGGTTGAGAG
>Ga0310697_10002098_pt1 | contig 21794 bp, 20 predicted proteins | sample 172DNAGHGlowgp2_FD_203883 | JGI IMG/M metagenome (GOLD analysis project Ga0310697, IMG submission 203883) | Sheep rumen microbial communities from Palmerston North, Manawatu-Wanganui, New Zealand - 1728 DNA GHGlow gp2 (v2) (version 2) | ecosystem: Host-associated > Mammals > Digestive system >... | reverse complement strand
AAACCTGGCATATTCTCATCCAGGAAAATCAAGTCGAAATTCCTTTCTTGGCACAAGTCAATCGCGTCCTGCCCATTCGTAGCAGTCACCACCTCATAATCTTTCTTCTCTAAAAATATAATATGTGGGCGAAGCAATTCAATTTCATCATCCACCCACAGCAACGTTCCTTGTACCATTATCTTAATATTTTGTTCTTAAATTTCACTAAAGTCCCTCCTTTTTCAGCCACCGTTCGCCTCGGTTTCGCCGAAGCCTCTTCCCTCAGCCACCGTGCGCCTCGGTTTCGCCGAGGCCTTTCCTCTTCCCTTTCTCAGTAAGCCTCGGTTTTGCCGAGGCCTCTTTCCTCCTTAGAAGATGAAGTTCTCCTCATCCTCTATCTCTTCCTCCTGCTGCTCCCGCATCTGCATGTCCTCCAGTTCCTCCTGCGTAGGCAAGTCCTTTGGTTCGTCAAGCAAATTCTCATCAAGCTGCAAGTGAGCAATGCGGTTGAAATTCCTGTCATAGAAGTCGAAGTATTCCTCAAAACTCTTGCCGTTCATCAGCACCTTCATATTATCCTCCGAAATGATAAACATCTTCAGTCCCTCCAACTTCTTAGCCATATCCTTATAATTCATCAGCTTATGCATATACACGTATGCCTCATCATAATTCACAAAGCTCTTCACCTGCAAGAGGTCGATGCCATCGCCACGCACGGTTTCCATGTCGAAATAACGAATGGCGAAGTTCGAGAAGTTATAGCGAGCCACCTCGAAAATCAACTGGTTCTCGTTGATGCTGTCATGCTCGTAAGCTATCACGAACATGTGATTCACATTCTTGTCAACCTTAAACACCGTATCTGCATTCGTCGAGTCTGCCAAAGCCATTCCCATGCGTCTGCTCCAAATGCTACCCGAACTCATTCTGCCGCTGGCAAGAATCCTTCCTTCCTGCAAGCCTTTCACGTATAATCCTGCCAATTCGCTCACCGTACTTTGTGGATAGGTCTGCACGATATTCTTCATGGCATTCATAAACTGCCCACGGTCGCCCTTCTCCAACTTACTCATCGCATCGATGAAGAGGAAGCGAGCACGGTTGTCACCTTTCGGATATTCCTTCTCCGCATATTCATTCGTTGCAATCACATGGTCAAAATTGCCTTCTTCGTAGGCATCGTAAGCAGCCGTATAGAGAGAATCCTCTATCTGCTTGCCATAGCGACCCTTGAATTCGAAGTTCGGGTCGGCAATCATCTTGCCATGCTCATTGTCAGGGAAACCCTCAATGAGTTTCTGTCGATAATCCTCGGCATCCTCCCCTCGTCCTTGTCGAGAATAGAGCTGGAACATATTATAGTATAGCTCATCCAAATGCTCAAAATCCTCGAAGTCAACGAGAATTCTTTGGAAGGTTCGCTCTGCCAGTGGGAAGTTCTCCATACGGTCCTTATAAATCACAGCAGAGTTATAGAGTCCATCTACGAGGGCTGCATTCGAGGTCGCCATCTGCTCCTCGGTATAAGGAATATCCTTGATGTAATACTCACGTCGGTGTGGGTCAGCTTCGTATTCTTTCAACTTCTCCAGTCGCTCCTTCTCCTCCTCACTCAGTTCTGTACCATCTGGATTGAGCATCGTGGAGTCGTTGGCAAGACTATCCGTCATCACACTATCATTCATCAGCGAATCTCCCTCAGCAACTTCATCATCAAAACTGCTCAACACCGTCTTATTACTTCTTCGCCAATCATCTGCCAATTCACGTTCGCCCCATTTCCGCTTGAATTCGTTCTTACCAGCACTCACCGAAGCAGGATTATAGAAATACCACAAACCGCCCTGCTGATTACCTGCACCCATCTGATTCTGAGCCGTCTGTGGCTGGTTTGGACGATTATTCTGTGCACCGCCACCCGTCGCTTCCATCTGCTTGCGCTCTTCCTCGCGCTCCTTCTTCTTCAGTTCCTCAATGATTCCGTCAATCTTTTTCAGCATCTCCGTGGAGTCCATCCTTGCCAATTCTTGTAAACTGTCCTGCAACTCCACAGCCTGAGCGAATGGTTTCAGTTCTTCCAATATCTTCGCACGCTCATCAATTTCCTTATAATCATCGCGCTCCTTATCAAACAGACCCAGCACTCCCGCATAGCACTCCTGAGCCTTCACGAATTCTTCTTTTTCCCAATAGAGTTGACCGAGATGAAGCCATACCACACCTTTCTCCACACCGTTTCTCGTGCTTTTCTCCACACCATCCTTATAAGCATAGATGGCACGGAGCGAATCACCTTGGGCAAGATAGATATTACCCATCGCATAATACACTTGGTCCAGATAGTCGAGATTCTTGCGGTTACGAGCCATCGCCTTCAACCTACTAATCATCTTCTTGCTTTGTCCCTTCGACATCACTTCGGTCTGCTGAATCCTCGCATTGAATTCCAATTCGTAAGGCGGATTGCTCTTATATACCTTCTTGAACTCCTTGAAGGCAAGCTGGTTCTGACCAATCTCTTTATAGAGCTGGCCCAACAAGAAGTGCAAACGTGCCTTTTCCACACCCTTACTCTTCTTCATGGCAAACTTGATATTCGGGATAGCCTCTTCGTACTGCTTCTGCCTCAACTGATAGTCAGCGGTAACAGATGCACGCAAAGCTTCCAAATTCTTCGGAAAACTATCTCTGCGTGTCTCGTTCACCAATCGCTCAGCATCATAAATCCAATCGAGCTCGGCATAACACTTCGCCTCACTCAGTCGGGCACGTGCAATCAAATCAGGTCTGGAAAAATACAAACGTTGGATATAGGCAAAGGTGGAAGCAGCTTCCATGTATTCACCCTTTCGAAACTGTGCCTCACCCATCAAGAACCAAGCCTTCCACAAGAATGGGTTGTATTCTTTCTGACTCAACCAAATCTTATCCTTTGGAGTCTTCGGTTTTGAACTCTTCCATTCAGGACGAGCCGTAATCGAGTGTTGTTTGATAGTCTTCTGACACTTCTCCACTGTCCTGTCGAAATTGCCCTTTCCCAAAGCGGCTGTCTTCGGATTCCCGGTCATATAGAGCGGAATCACCTCCATATAGTTATCCTTATTCCCCGTTCTCTGTGCCTGCACTCCCTCCTTATAAGCCTCATGTCCATTGAAATAAGTATTATACCGAGCCTTAAATGCCTGCACACGACGAGTCAATCCCGTATTCTTTTTCGTAGAACACGAGACCATCACGCCCAATACCACCAGGCACATCAGCAATGTCAATACTTTCTTCATCAAAAATCCGAATCAAATGACTGTCATTCTATCAAATAACGTATTTCTTTCCTTTTTATTGCATCACCATCCTTCAATCTTAATTATCCGTAAGCTTCGGTTTTGCCGAAGCCTCTTTTCCCTTTTCCGTAAGCTTCGGTTTTGCTGCCCCTTTTCCTTTCTCCGTAAGCTTCGGCTTAGCCGAAGCCATTTCCCATCCTTCTTTCTCCCACAATCATCACCACCTCGTCCTTCACCTCGTTAGGCAGTTCCACAGCTCTCAACTGCAAGCTTCTCACCCATCCAGCCACTTCCGTTTCCTTCATCGTATAGAGCACCTCGCGGAATTCCTCCACCTCCTCCTCCGAATACTCGTCCCCATCTCGTCCTTGGAACCTATCCAGTTCCTCATCATTATAATACTCGATTTCCTTACTGATAGCAGACAACAGACTCTCCTTCTCGCACACCTCATGCTGTCCGCAGCACTCCATATCCCGTGCCTGCACGATATTAGGCAATTCCTTTATCTCCCCCCTCTCCAATTTCTTCTGAAGAAAGTGGTTCCTGAGCCATCCAGCGACCATCGCCACCACGCCCAGCACAATCAATCCTATAGCTAAATAAAACACCTCTGGTAAATTAAAAGTTAAAAACTAATTATTTATCTCTACGGAGTATAGGAGATTTGGAGATTCTTTTGTGATAAATACTTCTCCTATACTCCAAGACTCCGTAGAATTTTAAATTTCAAAGGAGTATGAGAAATTTGGAGCCGTTTGGAAAACTCCTTTACTCCTAACCTCAGTAGCTTTTAAATTCTCTACGGAGTATAGGAGATTTGGAAATTTTTTGATAATTAATTAAACTCCTATTCTCCAAGACTCCGTAGAATTTTAAATTTCAAAGGAGTATGAGAAATTTGGAGCCGTTTGGAAAACTCCTTTACTCCTAACCTCAGTAGCTTTTAAATTCTCTACGGAGTATAGGAGATTTGGAAATTTTTTGATAATTAATTAAACTCCTATTCTCCAAGACTCCGTAGAATTTTAAATTTCAAAGGAGTATGAGAAATTTGGAGCCGTTTAGAAAACTCCTTTACTCCTAACCTCAGTAGCTTTTTAATTCTCTACGGAGTATAGGAGATTTGGAGATTTTTTGATAATTAATTAAACTCCTATTCTCCAAGACTCCGTAGAATTTATTTATACATTTCAATCCATAGATTCAAAGGAAAAACGGTTTACCACTGGATAAATACCATCCTTCAATTGTTCAACATTGAAGTTAATGACATAACCAAGTTCACAGTCCACCAATCTTAAATAAGTATATAACTGCTTCTCAAACAATTTCTTATAGTCAAGAACCGATTTAAGTTCTAAGATAATCTTGTCATCGACCAGAAGATCCAGCCTCAAGTCACTGGAAAGCTTTTCCCCTTTATATATCACAGGCACTGGCACTTGCCTATCCACATGAAATCCATTCATAACAAGTTCCTTTGTCAGTGCCTCCTCATAAATGCTTTCGAGCAAGCCTGGTCCTAACTCATTGAACACTTCATATGCACAATGTAGTAGTTTGAATGTATAATCCCTTGAAATCATTTTACAATTTTGTTATTATCTCTACGGAGTATAGGAGATTTGGAGATTTTTGGGTAACAAATTAAACTCCTATACTCCAATATTCCGTAGAATAAAAAGAACTTTAGTTTGGATGTATTTTAATAAAGAATAAAAACTCCTTTACTCCTATACTCCGTAGACTAAAAACACATTTTCTCCGAAGACAATTAAGAAGTAATACTAAATCCAACACTCCTTAGAGCTTCCCAAAACCCTGGATACGACTTGCTCACCACCTGCGGTTCATTCACCTTCAACCTCTTCACACGCATCGCCGCTGGCGCAAAACTCATCGCCATCCGATGGTCCTCGTAAGTATCAATCGCTTCAGGTTCCATCATCAAGTTCGATGGCTCTCCGTCAGAATCATCTGCATCTGGTTCCCACATCAATCCAACGTCCTCTACATCCTCTTTCTTTCTCTGTAAGCTTCGGTTTTGCCGAAGCCCTTCTTCACCTTCGCCCTTAGAAGAGTCAACACTAAGCCTGAATCCCAACTTTCCCATCTCCTGTATCAGTGCTGCAATCCTGTCCGTCTCCTTAATCTTCAGGCTCTGTAAGCCCGTGAAACGAAATGGCACACCCATCAAACAGCATGTCACCACAAATGTCTGTGCCAAGTCAGGTTGATTCACGAAGTCATAATCCAATCGTTCGCACACCTTTCCCTGCTTCCTCAGTCGCACACACGACACCCCTTCTTCTTCAAAAAATGTCGATTCCACCGATAGTTTTTCGAAAATCTCTGCCACTTTGGCATCGCCCTGATAGCTCTCCTTGAACAGTCCTGGCAACACCACCTCAGCACCCTCTTCCGACAGTGCCACCATCTCGTACCAGTAGCTTGCAGCACTCCAGTCATTTTCCACGTAGTAGTCGCGACTCACGTAGTGTTTCGTTCCCACCACGATTTCGTTCTCGCTCACCCAATCCACCTCCGCACCAAATTCTCGCATCAGTTGCATGGTGAGGTTGATATAAGGTCGGGAAATCACCGTACCCGTCAGCGTCAGTCTTAATCCTTGCTTCAGCACAGGACCAATCATCAGCAGTGCCGAAACATACTGCGAACTCACATTCCCTGGCAGCGTCAAGGCGCCACCCTCCAAGTCGTCTCGGCCCTTGATGCGCAGTGGAGGAAAACCCTCTTTCTCCACATACTCCACCTCAGCTCCTAACTCCCTGAGTGCATCCACCAACACAGCTATCGGACGGTTCTTCATGCGTTCCGTACCCGTGATGACTCGTTCGCCAGGAGTGACAGCCAACAATGCCGACGAGAAACGCATTGCCGTTCCCGCCGCACCAATATCCACCACAGCAGGTTGCTCTGCCAACCATCGCAGCATCACGCGCGTATCATCGCAGTCCGACACATTCCGAGGCACCCCATTGGTTGCCCCAGCCAACTGATTGATGACCAGCACACGGTTGCTGATACTCTTAGATGCAGGTAGTGCTACACGTCCTTCCACCCGCTTCGGTCCTATCACCTCTATTTGCATATTCTTAGGTAGGTTTTCAACAAATTCGCGCAAATGTAGCACAAATTATTTTCTCCCCCAAATTTGTTCCACGATTCTTGCATCCCCTTCTCATTCATTGATTGATTAACCCCTAAAAACACATGAGTTGAGTCAAAAAGGTGGCAGAGCACGTAAGCACCCTGCCACCTATATATAGTAACTCAAGTTTCGCAAAATGCGAAATCTTTGGTATTTAGTCGCCTGCGGCGAGAACCTTCAGCTCGGCGTAGCCAAATCTTTCAAATCTAAACAAATCAAACAATTATTTTTTTGAAAGATTTGAAAAGATTTGTGAGATTTCTGTCACGAAGTGACACTCATTATTAGACATTTAGAACTTGCGAAAGTTGAGAAAAGTAATATCTCTATTACCTACGTTGTAACTTGTACTTTGTACTTTGTACTTGAAATTACCATTCATACTGGAAGCCTTCTTCGCGTTCCTTCGTCAGAATATCGTCTGAGCTCTCGATGGTTGTTTCACTATTGAGAGGCAGAGACTGAGTCTGCATAAACACTTCGAGGTTGGATACTTTTACCTCAATTTCTGGCTGAATATATTTTTTCATTGTTCTAATTGATTTTTTATTAAAAAATAATGAGTAATGAGGAGTGAGAAGTGGATTTTAGTGAGTAATGAGGAGTGAGAAGTGAAGAGTGGAGAAATCTCCTTTACTCCAAAACTCCGTAGAGATTTAAGTGAGGAGTAGTGTTCGGAGTCCGTAGGCTCATTCCTCACTCCTCACTGCTCATTTCTCACTTAACGATTACCTTCTTGCCGTTCACGATGTAGAGACCACCATTCTTAATGCTCTCCATCTTCTGACCAGCGATGTTGTAAATTGCACCGTTAGCAGCTTCCACAGCGATGTTGTTGATAGCATCAGCCTCATCACCAAGTGCAAAGTAACCCTTAACTGGTGCCTCTTCTTTTTCCACTACGATGTAAGCCTTGCCAGCAGGTACTGCAATACCAGCCTTTACAGGATAGAAGCCAACCACATCATTAATATTTGCCAAAGCGTAAATTGTACCATCGCCAGAAACAGAACCATTAGAAACCTTCAAGTAGTTAACAGCTGGTTCTTCAGCAGAAGCAACCACTTCGCACTCATAACCAGTTTCGCTCTTAGCTGCCTTCACAATGATTGGAGTGCCAGCAGGAACTTTCTCTACCGCAGACAAAGTTACACCAGTCTTTACATCACCTTCAGTTTTGAAAGCATCTACAACGTATGCCTCGATGTCTGAAGGAATTTGTATTGAATTCTTGGTTACATAAGTGATATAACCAGCGTCAGTGGTAACAGGGATTGTTTCAGAAGCAATGTCAGCAGTCTTATTCAATGTAATATAATCCAAATAAGCAACACTATTCCAACCTGTTTTTTCTACAAGGACAATCTGACAGCCTTCTGGAATTTCAATACCTTCCACTGTTGCCTCATGAGTTTCGGTACCAGCCACAGTCCATGTGAATTCCTTGCCTGTTTCTGTGATAATACCATTCTTGTCGCGTACGGAAATGCCCATAGTTACTGTACCACTTCTACGTGAGCCAGAAAATACATACAATGTGTAAATTCCGCCTGCTAAGGATTCATTAGCATACATGTTAGCACCAGCATAAGGACCAAAGCCATCACCATTCGAATAGTTTTTACCTGTAGTAGATGCTGCTGCGCTATGACCTTGTTTCATAGATGAAATATCGAAGAAGTAATTTATCTCAGCAGGAGTATATGTAACATTAAATGCACCAGCTTCAGTTAAATCCACACCGTATGGACTCTCTGTCACATACCACTGATCATCAACTTTAATGTATTTGTTCCAATAAACCGTCCTTGTATCACCCTCAAAGCAAGAACCGCTTGCCAATTCCTTCAAAACATTGCTTTCAGCATCTACTGCATTAACTGTATAGTCATAAGTATCAGCTTCTCTAAAATTGATTGTCACGACGGTACTACCATCTTTAGCAATAGTCTTTTCACCAAGATCATCTTCTGTGTAGATATACTTGATTGATTTGTCCGAATTGTAGAAATTAGCCTTATCATTATCAGAGAGAGAAATGAGTGAACCAACTTGACCATTACGAGTTTCACTCTTGATATCCTCTTCAGCTGTTTCGTTATACCAAACTACTTTATAATCAGCATAAGTAGCACTTTCATCTACAACACTTGTAATCGAGAGGTTATCAATCAATACCTGATTGCCAGCAGCATTTGTGCCGATGTAAACATCAATTTGAGTACATGCAGTGGCATTAGAGCTCAGATATGCAATATTTTCTGCACTAACAAGTACATCAGAGTTTGCATCAGTAATTGTATAACTTACTTTTTTATTAGTAACATCCACATCTACCTTAGCATGGCACCATGCACCCAAACCAGCAAGGTTTGTCTGAGCAGTATTAATACCAAATTTGTTAGCACCACCTCCGCGAACACAACCTAAGTTGAAAATAGCACCATTAGAGCCATAACCAGTATTAGACTTTCCTGTAAAACCTCCATTTGCTAATGTATGATAATTTGCATCTGAAAGAGAAATCAAAGCATGACCAGCAACTTCAGCTATATTGAAATCAAACTCAACAGACACATTTGAAGCATTAGAAACCAAAGAAGAAAAGTCGTAATAAGCAAAAGCAACAGCATTCATATTACCACAAGTGAATTTATTCACTTTTGATTCAAGAGTAGCATCATCAACAATGGACTGACTCATTCGATTGGCATCAGCTATCGTAAAAATAGTTTTGCCATCTTCAAAATCATACGTAGTGGTTGTTTCACCAGCCCACGAACTGCTTGCTCCGGCTGTCATCAACAAGCCGAGCAACAAAGATTTAATAGTAGATTTTCTCATTTTAAATTGAATTTAGAAAGTTAATGAATATAAATTGGTAATACATTTTGCGCTAGCATTGGCTTAAGCCAAGTTTCAGGTTTCAAAGCACTTCGTGCAGGTTTCAGGTTTCAAGTTTCAGGTTTCAGGAATCCTTTTAAATCCTTCAAATCCCTGACCCCTTTAAATCCCTGATTCTGGTTCCATGCTTTGAAACGGCACAAAGTGCCTTGAAACTTGAAACGACCTTTGGTCTTGAACCTTTAGCTCGACGAAGTCAAACTGGCACACAGTGCCCTTGACCTTCAATAGTTAGATGTTTGGCCTCTTCTTGCGAATATTTTTAGATTCCGTGGCAAATTTAGAGGTTTTAATTATAAAAAACAATTAAAATCGTACTTAAAATTATTAAAATCGTGCGCATTTTATTCTTCATTTCGAGTCAAAGGTCTAAGGTCAAAGGCTTGCCATCCAAATGGCGGTTTTCTTTATCAGTCAACAAATTCTCACAAATATAGCACAAATTAATGCGAAAGCCAAAGATAATTATTTGAGAGAATTTGTGAGAATTTGCCAACTTACTTTTCTTAGTTTCTACGGAGTTATGGAGTATTGGAGGTTTTTTTCTTCATCTTCAAACTCCTTTACTCCCTTACTCCGTAGAGATTTTGAGAGTATTTGTGAAAATTTGTTGACTAAAAACTCCTTTACTCCTTTACTCCGTAGAGATTTTTGGAGCTTTTGATGCAGGTCTTTCTTGGATTTTCAGAACCGCTTGTGGGGATTGGCTGAACCGCTCCTTTGGATTGGCTTACGCCGAGCTGAAGGTTCAACTAGTTGCCGAAGGCTCGCCATCGCAACGGCGAGCGCTCGGCGTTGCGATGACGAAGGCTCGCCGTGTAAACGTTGAGGGCTCGGTATTTCAGTAAAAACAAATCCTATAAAAAACACGTTAATTTATTTTCATAACTTTGCAGAAACAAAACAATATTATTAATTTTGCAAAATCAATTAAAAGTTATGAAAGCAAACAACAATCAAAACAAGTGCATTCTTTTAGTAAGGGTATCAAGTTATGTGCAGAATTATGAGGCACAAATGGAAGACCTGATTCACTACGCTGAAAAGTTAGGTTACTCAAAAGAAAATCAAATCATCATCGCCAACAAAGAAAGTGCAACCAAATTGACAGATGAAGAAAGGGAAGGCTTGACTGATATGTTTAGACTTTTGGACGAAGACACAGAAAAGCAAATAAATGCGGTGTTCGTTTGGGAAGTTTCAAGAATTGGAAGGCAAGGTGAAACGCTCGACAATGTAAAAAACTACCTAATAAAAAGGCATACGCAACTCTACATTTACAAGCCAACCATTCAACTATTGGACGCAGATGGCAACGTTAATTTTATCGCAAAAATTGTGTTTGAATTATTGGCTACGATGGCGCAACAAGAAAACTTTTTAAAGACTGAGCGAACAATGCGCACACGAAGGGAAAATGTCAAAAATGGCAAGGTTTCAAGTGGTAGCGTATTATTGGGATATACAACAGACAAAGACGGGTATGTCATGATAGATGAAGAAGGTGGAACGGCTGACACTATACGAACAATTTACAACGAATATTGGAAAGGTGAGAAGAGTGTTATCCAAATTTATGACAATTTGATGAAGTATGGGAAACTACCACACCAAGACGTGAAACCAAAGAAAAGGGACTATATTAATATGATACTATCCAATCCATCATATTGTGGTAGGCAAAGGGAAGGCGTTGTGATAAAAAGCGGTAAAAATAAAGGTCAAATAAGCGGTAGAAGCACAACAAAATACCCTGCTATCATAACGGAGGAAACTTGGGACAAAGTGGCAGAAATGCGCAAATCAAGGTATTCAGTAAAGAATGACACCAAGCACATATATTTTGGTAAGGGTATCGTTGACTTTTACGAGGGTGAACGTCATGAAAGAACGTGTCCAACAAGTAGCACCGCTGTATATCGTGCCGACAATATCGGTGTGGCGGTTTCTTGCAACGTAATTGATTCTATTTTGTGGGAAGAAGCAAAACACGCTAAAATGGTATCAATGGATAGGGAAGGCAAAGCGCACAAAGAACAATTAGAAAGGCATTTGGCAGAAGTAGCAACAAAAATAAAAATAGCAGAAAAAAACATCGTTGACTATGATATTAAAATTGAAAAAAATAATGATATGCATATAAACGGCAGAAGAAAAAAAGAAAAGTATGAAGAAGAATGGAAAATTTTAAGCAAAGGAAAGAAAGAAGAAGAAAGATGGCTCGAAACCTACAAAGAGCAACGTGTTTCGTTGGTTAGCCAATTAGAAGCAATAAACCGCAACGATAAGACCATCGTTTCAGTTAATGATATAAATGTAATATCTACCACAGACGAGGCAAAGGCTGAAATCGTTAGGGAAATGGTTAAAAGGGTAGAAGTAAGAAAGAAAGACAATATCACGACAATAGCATTATACGATGAATATGGCAAATTTGCCAACACTTACTATTACACAAGTAACGGGAAAAGTCCAAAATTAAGTGTGAAGAATGGCGATACGACAACACCGCTCGACTTCAATACTTTTGTCGTTAAAAGGATAGAAAGAAAAGCATATCCAAAGAAAGCCAAAAAATGATAATATTTGATAATGTGCGCCAGCATGGCGCACAATCTTTTTACTATTATAAGATATTTATATGTAAGTAATTTATTAAAATAGTAGTGCCTTAAAATGATTGGTAAACAAACGTAAAAGGCAATTACAACACAATCAAAAGAAGGCTAAATCTTTTAATGGTTTGACCTTCTTTTTTTTCAATAGAAATGCACTTTTTATTATAATAAAATTCTTCTTTATTTTAAGGTTGGGGATGGCTTACTATCAATGTAGCCAATCCCTTTTTTTATGCTTTGTAAGGCACTTTAACGCTATCAATGGACACTGTATCATAACACACTTTAAAAGCGCATATAAAGCGTTTTAAAGCCTTTTTCAAGCCTTATATTATAATGTATTACCAACGTATTTTAATAGTCAAATAACGCAAAAATACAAGGTTTAAATAATAACGCTATATCATGATATATTGAATGTAGTGTTATTTTAATATGATTATAATAAGAATGTTTCTATTTTCAAATAATTTTATGTACTTATACACTACTGAATGATTGTTTCAATTACAAAGTAGTTGTTTCCTTAATAGCGAGGATATAGGGAAGAGAAGGAGAAATGGATAAAATAAAAGAATAATAAGAATAAAGAGTTTAATTCTATAACTACATTGTAAATGAAACAGTAATATAATCATGATACTTGACTTTTAATCTTATTTTTATATAGTTTAAATAGAAAGGAGTTTACAAGAACATAAAAAAATATTTTAAAAAAAATTACTTAATTAAATTACTATAAATCAGAGAGTTATAAAGAATTTTCAAAATAATTCAATGATTTTCTGAATTTTTTAAAATAACAAACTATTTATATTAAAAGGATGACATAATGAGATATTTTACCAAGGAACACAGAAAAAATCTTTCGAAAGCTAGACGTAATTTTTTGGCTAATGAAACAGAAGAACATAAGAAACAAAGGATTGAACGATGTCGTGAAACTTGGGTTAAAAAGATGGCTCTTTTAAAGCAAGTAGAAGAACGAACAAAGTAATATTATAAATGGTGTTTTATAAATGGGAAAATGGATTTTATAGGTGCTAAGGTTTAACATTTTCCCTGCACCATTTTTAAAAAACCTAAGCATCAAATAATAAGATAAAATAAACCTTTTAGCACTATGAAAACATTTACATTAAGCGTATCAAACGAACGATATAACGATAAAAACGTTATTCAATGGGATAAAGTCAAATATTCAAGAATTGACGATTTATCACTTGAAAATATTGCCGAAATCATAACGCATGGCAATTGTTTTACATCTATTTTCAAGAAGGCAAATTTTAGTGTTTCATACAAAAAAGAAACAAATTGGATTGGAACTGATTTTGTGGTTTTTGACGTTGACAACGTAAAGAACGAGATAACGTTTGATGAATACCTAAAAAGTTTAAAATTCATTCCAACGATAATCTACACAACACCAAATTGCAACAAGCAAAAACCAACAGACACAAAGCCATTTTCACGCTTTCGTTTGCTTTATGCGTTTGAAACTACAATAACAGATAAAACGATATACCAAGGCATTTACGACGCTATAAAAGACACATTCAACACAACGCTTTTTGACCAAACAAAGAAATGGGATAATTGCGCAAATTCACCTGTACAACAGTTTAGTGGAAACGCAACAAAAAATTGTCAAATAACAATCAATGATGTGATTTACAACATATCAAATTTTGATATTAAAGAACCTACTGAAGAACCTATTGAAAAAGATAAAATTAAGGTTAGAATTGACGATGAATTTTTACAGAATTTGAACACGTTAAAACCAACTGATTTTTTATCATGTTATAGGGATAAATTCCAAATAATATACGAAAGTGAATTAGACTATAACGAGGAAGGATATGCACTAACAAATGATGATTATGTTTGCATTGAAAGAAACTATATGATTTATAAATGGTTTGGAATCAGAAAGTACAAGTGTCGCAAATTACGAGATGGGCAAAGAAGAAGGAACACGCTATTTTCAAATGCAAGAATTAGGGTACAGATTAAGCCAAATATAAGCATGGAGGAGTTAATATATAATTTGGTTTTTGATAGGACATACTTTTTCAATAATAGCGATAAAGTATTAACAAATCAGTGCCTTCTAAGAATCGCCTTGGACGCAAAGAAAAGCAAGCGAAAAATGAAGATGAAAAACATTCCAAGGTTACGGGTTAGTGTGGAGTATTGTATGATAAACCATATTACCCCAAAAGCGCAAAAACAGATTGCAGAAAAGTTAGAGCACTACAAAGAAATATCAATGTGGTATGACCCAACAAAAAACGTTTATCAGAACGTCAAAATAGCAAAAGAAAAGGGAAATGGAGAAGTTTACAACACCCTACAAAAGTATTGTTTTGAAAATGGAATAGACCCAAACGGAGAACTGCAAAATAAGGCTGAAAATAGCGATATTTTAAGCGTTGAAAAGGTAGATGGAACAATACACCAACCAATGCAAGAAAACGCCTTACAGCGCAAATTTAAGTACATAGGTAGCACCGCATTAACAGACTACATAAACAGAACAAAAAACACAATGTATTTTATGAGTTATTCGATGGCAATTTAAACAATGAATTTTCAATTCATGTTAATTTTAAAACGATAAAAATAAAGAGATTAAAATACGATTTATAAACGATGAAAAACGATAAACAAGTATGGAAAGATATAAAGAACTACGAAGGGCTTTATGAAGTTTCAAATTATGGTAATGTACGAAGTTTGAAGTTTGGCAAAATAAAGTACCTAAAACCTGCAAAAGATGGTAACGGCTACAATCACGTAATACTATGCAAAAATGGACAAAAAAAGCATTTTAAAGTGCATAGACTTGTTGCAAACGCTTTTATAGAAAATCCTAACAATCTACCGCAAATAAACCACATAAACGAAATCAAAACAGATAATAAAGCAAGCAACTTGGAATGGTGTGATAGTAAGCACAATATAAGGTATTCTCAAGCAAGGCAAGTGATGGGAATTTCAAAAGATGGAAGAAAAACGATATTATTAGAAGCGGTGAGAGATGGTGATTTATTAGGTTATAAGCAAAGCAAGATTTCAAACGCAGCAAACGGAAAATTCAACAAAAAAGGTAGCCACAAATATAAAGATTTTGATTGGTATTACATACCGAAAGAACTTTATTCATGGCTCGTTTCTATGCCTGTAATCAAAAACGATTTTCAGCAAATAATAACACCAAAAAATGATATTATAGAGTACCGATGAAGATTGAAAAAAACATAATGGCTGTAAAATGCTTTGGCAGTGAATTTTTGCTTTTTGATAATATCAATATAGTTGAGAAATACGGCTACAATATCAAAGAAGTAAAACAGAAATTAAAGCGTAAAAGAAAGAACGTTTTCGATGGGTATCATTGGGAAATATTAAGCGAAAGCGATTGGCAATATTACAAAGAATTATCTGAGGAAAAATCAATGAATAATCTAATAAAATACTTAAAATAAAATGAATGAATTTAACTTGTTTTTGACGATTTTCGGAATTGATTCAATAATGATTATTTTCATATTTGAAAGGGAATTAAGGCGATATTTTAAAGAAAGAAAAAAATAACAATATTGTGCGGTAGCCCAAAGTTTAAATTCTTGTTTTCATTATCTGCTAATACTAATATTATTTTCAAATGCTACCGCACATTTTCGTAATATTAAGTTTCCGCTCCATGGAGCGGAAACAATACAATTTAATGATGAAAAATGAACACAAAAAATATAGTATCAAGAATCAGAAAGGAACTAAAAAGAAATGGTGATATATCGACTCAAAAAGAAATACAAATAACACTATTAAAAGAGACTCTGAACACCTACAATGAGGCTAATCGACTAATAAAAGAAAATGGTTATTTAATGGCTTTTAATGATGGCAAGACAAAAGGACAAAATCCAATGCTAAAAGCAAAATTTGATAGTTTAAAAATCATTATCAAACTAATAAATGATATTTTCAAAGATATAGATGAGGATGATTCAGACGCTTTTCTTGAATGGCTGACAAATGGATAAAATAATAATAACAAACTAAAAAAATACTATTAAAATATGAAAGAAAAAATGAAAGATTTAATCAAAAGATTTAGACCTGAGAAAACACAAAATTATGATATTTCAAAATGGGTGAATATGCGTTATTATGCGCCTTTTAAGATTGACGAAAAACGATTACAAATGATTTAAAATAACATATTAAAAAATGGTAAAAATGGAGTACGGAAAAGGCGGAACTATTGGAATAGGAAATGAACCGCCACAAAGAAGATTTAACACAAACTACAAAGCAAACAATTATGCAACAAGCAAACCAAATTTTAAAACTAAAATTACAGAAGAAAACAGAAACGAAATGAGCAAAGTAGAAACAAACGAAAGATTAAATTTAATGGACGTTATCAATAGGATTTCAAATCGTATTGCACTCAGTGATTCACAAGAAGAAATAAACGAAAGGGCAAAGCAAAAAGCAAAAGAAAATGGTATCACAGCAGTAGGTCAATTTAACTTTGAAATGAGGGCAATGATTGATGACCTTGGTACAAAATCGGGCAGAACTATTGCACACACACAAAGCTCAGAATATGATGATGATTTTATTGATAAGATAACATTTTACCCAAATTTAAAAGCGAATATTAAAGCACCATATTTTGACGAAAATACTTGTGATTGGAAAGAGGTTGGGTATGGTATTACGGCAAATACTGATACCGTATCAAGCAAGTATTTAACGCCACACAGACTCACGACACAAGTTGATTTTTCAGTAGAAATTTTAAGACAAAATAAAGACTTTTATAACGAGGTTAATGATATTTTAATAAAGGCGATTTTCAACAAATTAGTTGAAACTATCTTATCAGATAGTGCCGAAACAAGCGACAAACCAAAGGGTATTTTTAACGGAGTATCATGCACAACAATTTCAACGATTGGAGACCTTGCAACTTTACAATATAAAGGCGATAAACAGAAAACACAAAATGCATGGATTATCAGCCCAAAAGCGAAAGCCGAAATATTAAAACTAAATCCTACAATCTTTAATGATGGTAAGTTTTTAGGTAGCGACTTTATTTTAGAAAATAGGTTGCAAGATGGTTTGATTGCCTACCTTCCTTTGAACCTTATCACAGTCGCGCAATTTGGTGCGGTTGAGGTAACAGTCGATAATATAACAGATGTAGTGAATGGAAATGTTAAGACCTATATTGACACTTACTTTGATTTTGATTTTTTAGACGATAGTAAAATTCAATTAGGCACTTTTAACGCCAACGAAACACAAGAAACAAACGAACCAAATGACGAGCCTAATGAATGATTTTGACAATAGTTTTCTAAATGCAATGATATTATTTTTATTTTTATTTTCATTTTTAATTTTCTAATTTTTGAATGTTTCTTTTGATGGAGTTGCCAGTCATGGCAACTCCTTTTTTTATATCATTTCAAGATATGGGGGGATGGGTGAAGATTACAACAAACAAGATAACCCCACAGCCACCCCTCCTTCACACACACGAACCTATTCATATAGGGGGAGGCTCTGTATTTGTAAAGTCAAGATGGCAAAATGGGAATTTTCAACGTTATTTTATGTGTTTTTTATAGGGCTTTATTCTAAAATCAAAGGAGCGGTTCAGTGGAATCAATGGAAAGATTGGCTTTCGCCGGACTGAAAGTTCAGTGAAATCAAAGAAAAGGTTCACGTAAAACGCCAACGCTTTTACACATTATTTATAAAATGAAACATTTTTTTTGAAAAAATTTTGAGGGTATGGAAAAAAAACTCTATATTTGCACATTCGTGTTTTTGAAAGAGACATTGTTTTATGAGACAGGAATGAGTGGAAAGAGGGACAGCACTCCCGAAGGGAAGCTAAAAAATGCCTTCCGAACCGAGTTCCTCTGCAAGAAGTTTCAGGTAAGCAAGTATGATAAAAAATACCGATGAATTCGCCGAAACAGAAGCATCACCTAATCCCTCCCGAATATCTAACATTTTTATTCACTATATTAATTAACTTCAAATTTTTAACAACATGAAAAGAAAAAGATTACTTTTCGCTGCGATAGCATTAATCGCAGGTGCGTTGAACATCAATGCACAAGAGGACATTACGTCACAATATCTGACGAATGCCAATTTGGCCACTAAAGATGCAGGGTGGACTTACGGAGGTTATACAGCATGGGTAACCGATGGTGCTGTACCAGTCGTAGAATTTTGGAATTGGAGCAATCAATTCTCTTTCTCCCAGACCATCACCTTGCCTGCTGGCGACTATCGTCTGGCTGTAAACTCTTTCTATCGTGAGAGTTGGGGCGGTAATGGTACAAATAACAATATGGCATGGATATATGCAGGAGAAAAAACACAGAATGTAGTTGCCCTTAATAGTATGAGTGAACTCTCAGGTTATAGTGGCAGTAATGACCTTTATAGAGCCGCAACGGCTTTCTCACAAGGCAAGTATTCAAATGAGTTTGACTTTACTATTGACACAGACGGCACCGAGATTGAAATTGGATTCAAAGGTACCACACCAAATGGTGGTTGGTGTATCCTCGGTCCAGTAAAACTTCTCAAGTATTCACTGGAAGCTTATCTTGTTGATTACCGTGCTAAGGTGGCTGAAGCAGAAGCTCTTTATACTACTCCTATGAGTCCTACCGTGTTAGCTGCATTGCAAGCTGCTGTTGTTAATGAATCTACATTACAAACTGTTGCTCAAGTTACAGCTGCCATTCAAACTTTGACTGCTGCAATTAATGCTGCTCAAGCTTCAATATTGATTTATGAATCAGTAGATATTGATGGGTATCGTGCAAAGATGGCGGAAGTGTTAGACAATACGAATGTCTATACAACAGAAGCATATAACAAATGGTATGGAAATGTTCAGGAGATTTATGAAACAGGTGGATACACAGATGATGAACTTGCCACATTAACAGCGGATGGTGCTTTCAGAACAGGCACAAACACTTGGCATTCAGCAAACCGCCTCGACGAGGTTCTTCTTTCTACTTGGACTATCGGTGGTGCACAAGCAGCAGACTACACTACTCCTTTGTACATCAACACTTGGTCTGTTGAAGGTGATACCGATGGTTCTGATTTCCATGCTCCATTCTTCGAGTATTGGACAGGTGATGACCAGAGTCTTGGAGCTAACACCCTCGTATCAACCATGACAGGCTTGAAGCCAAACACTACTTACTCTTTCACAATTCGTGCTCGTGTTCGCCAGACAAATGGTCAGACCAAGATTGCTAACGGTATCACCATGCGGGTAGGCGATGGCACAGCTATTGACATCAGCGCTGGTACTCAATTCAACGGAGGAGTTTTCTTCATTGGCAACTTCTCTGCTGTAGGTACTTCGGATGCTGATGGTAATTTGACAACTACTATCACCGTTGCTGCAAGCAGCAATATCAGCTGGCTCTCATTCTACAACTGTATGGTGACTGAGGGTGAAGACCTCTCTGCTTACATTTCTGACTATGAATTTGCATTGGGCAATGTGAACACAACTCTTACAAATGATGTAGCTTATGCAGCAATGCAGGCTGACCTCCAGACAGCAGCAGACACTTACGCTAAGGGAAAAGTTGACGAAACCAGCAAAGAAGACCTTATCGCTGCTAAGGAAGCTCTTGAATCAGCACTCGCTGCTTACAATGCAGTTGTTGCTCCATTGAAGGGTAATAGCATAGACGGTTGGACAACCACAGGCAACAATGGTAGTTTCCAAGTAAACACATGGTCATCAGAAGGTAACAATGATGGTTCAGGCTTGTTAACGCCATTCACTCAGAACTGGATTGGTAGAGGCACTAACCTTACAGATGCAACGATGAGCTACACGGTTACTGGTTTGACTCCTGGTTACTATAAGGTAACTGCCCTTGTACGTACTCTCAATGAAGCAGGTGGCTCAACACCTGAAGGTTCCTTTATCTTTGCTAACGACAACATCGAGCGTGCTTATGGCGATAACGCTTCTGCTTGCACTAACGGTGTTTATGGCAACCCTGTAGTTTATGGTCTCGTTGGTGCTGATGGTAACCTCACGATTGGTATCAAGGTAATCAATGCAAACTTCAACTGGATTTCTTGGAAGAACTTCGTTTATGAATTTGTTGGTACAGAACTCACTGCTGATATCGCTGCTAACCAGACAGAGGAAGCTCGCGAATTCGCTAACGAAAACAAGGCTAAGGCTGACCAGGCAGATGCAATTGCCGCTCTCGAAACACTCAGCGATGCTAACTACACAGCTGCTGGTCAGGCAATTGAAGCTGCTTACAGAGCTAACGACAATGTAGTTGTAACCATCGGTGCTGCTGAATACACCACCTTTGTAACTCCATACGCTACAAGCACTCCAGCTGGTGTTACAGCTTATGTAGTTCCTGCATTTAATAAAAATAAAGATGGCGAAATAACGGGCGTTGCTCTCAGTGCTGTCACTGATATCCCTGCCAATACTCCAGTAATCCTCAATGGTGAAGCAGGTTCATACGAATTTGCTGTTTTGGAAGGAGAACCTGAAGCAATCGATCCTAACCTTCTCAAGGCTTCTGATGGCACTATTGAAGGTGATGAAGCTACTATCTATGCTTTGGCAAAGAAAGATGTTGTTGGCTTCTATCCTGTAAAGACAGGTGCTAAAGTACCTGCTGGCAAGGCATACATCGAAGTAACTGAATCAACATCAGTGAAGGGCTTTATCGCTCTTGACGACGCTGTGGCTGATGCCATCAACAATATCGCTGCTGAAACAGCAAACGGCGAAATCTTCAACATTGCTGGTCAGAAGGTTCAGAACATCACTAAGGGTGGTCTTTACATCGTGAACGGCAAGAAGGTAGTTGTTAAGTGAGGAATTAGCAGTGAGGAGTGAGAAATGAGCCAATCGGATTTTAATCACTCCTCACTACTCACTACTCATTATTTTATTATTAATAAAAAATCAAAGAACAATGAAAAAATATATTCAGCCAGAAATCGAGGTGAAAATTTCAAACCTCGAAATGTTTATGCAGGTTCCATCACTTCCTATAAAGAATGAACCAATTGAAGAAAATGAAATTCTGACTAAGGAACGCGAAGGATTCGAGTACGAATGGTAATAAATCTAAGTACAAAGAACAAATTACAACGTAGGTAATAGAGATATTACTATATATAAATAAGGTGGCAGGGCACATATAGGTGCTCTGCCATTTTTATGTGTCAAAAAAAACTCCACGGAGTAAGGGAGGAAAGGAGAAATAAAGTTTCAGGTTTCAAGTTTCAGGTTTCAAAAATTAAAAAACTCCTATACTCCAAATCTCCGTAGAATCATGAAAGGATGAAAGGGAAATGGTGTAAAAATCTATCTATCAAGTAAAAAACTGAAAAAAAATGATGGAGTGTTAAAAATAATTTGTACTTTTGCAACTTGAAGGTGGAAAAGGCGATTCGCGCCAGGTTCAAGGCACTTTGTGCCGTTTCAAGTTTCAAGACCAAAGGTCGTTTCAAGGCACTGCGAGCCGTTTCAGGTTCTAGATTTGAAACTTTTGAAACTTGGCGAAGCCAACTTGAAACCTGCACGAAGTGCACTGAACCTTCAGCTCGGCGTAGCCAAACTTGGCTTAAAGGCCGAAGGTCTAAAGCCAAATTAACTGCTAATCCATTTTTTTAATCAATATTATTAATTAAATTCTAACAAAACATGAAAAAGAAATTACTCTTCGCTGCGGCAATGTTGCTTGCTGCAGTTGGCGTAAACGC
>Ga0310697_10002097_pt1 | contig 21828 bp, 15 predicted proteins | sample 172DNAGHGlowgp2_FD_203883 | JGI IMG/M metagenome (GOLD analysis project Ga0310697, IMG submission 203883) | Sheep rumen microbial communities from Palmerston North, Manawatu-Wanganui, New Zealand - 1728 DNA GHGlow gp2 (v2) (version 2) | ecosystem: Host-associated > Mammals > Digestive system >... | reverse complement strand
ACCATCTCCGTCGTCGAAAACCCGATGGAAGGCGGCATCCCCCGTATCTTGCTCGACAAGAAGGGCCTAAAGGTAGACCAGTAAGCGCCCTTGGCGCAATGTTGAATGTGGGGTTCGAAGAATGTGAGGTGTGAAATGACAAAAGAAAAATCAATCATTACACGCAGCACATTCCACATCCCACATTTCACATTTCACATTTCACATTCCACATCTCACATTATTTTCCTCCCGCTTGTTGCATTGCTCACCGCGTGCAGTGATTTTCTCGAGCCGGTGGAAAGCACTCCCGCGCCCGACGAATACGCCTACAACTACTGGCTTCTGCAGAAGACATATCTGTACGGAGACGAACTAAGGAAACTCCCCGAAGAGGGCGATTCCATACAGGTTCTCTACAACGCGCTCTCGGACAAGTACACCCGCTATACGGAACCCGCAAAGAGCGAAGAAGTCATCGAGTCCCGGAACACAAGCGTCATTACCGGCGACATCGGACTCGAATTCTGGTTCAATCCCGATGAAGAATTCCCGCTCTCCGTGCGGCATGTATTTCCCCAAAGCCCCGCCGATCGCGCCGGAGTCCCGAAGGGTGGCCGGGTTATTTCGATAAACGGCATTCCACTCACCGGAGAAGATGCGGATATCACGTACACCTCGGTATTCAACGAGAACGCAGATATCACCCTGGTCATCGCTTTCGGCGATTCCACGCACACATACGAGATGACGCGAGAGACCATCTACGCACCCACGGTTCTCGTAGATACCATCGGCGACTACGAAGTCATCAACATCCGTGAATTCAAACTGAACACGCTCGACCGGGAAAACGGCTCCTACGGGGAACTCGCCGCCCACCTGGATTCCACCGCGCACGACAAGTCCATCCGCATTCTCGACCTCAGGAACAATCCCGGCGGACATGTGGACCAGTGCATCAGGATGGCGGACCTGTTCGTGAAGAAGGGAACACTGTCGTCAAGAGGCTGGTATGTATTTTCGGCCGACGGCAAGCGCACCAAATTTGAGTCCAGCAGGGAGGCCAAGGCGGGCGACCCCGGAGAGAACGGCAAGTTCATCATGCTTGCCAACGAGAGAAGTGCCTCGTGCGCCGAGATATTTATCGCGGCAGTTCGCGAGTTGACCGACATTCCGCTCGCCGGGACGACCACATTCGGCAAGGGAATCGGGCAATCGTCCTGGAACACCGTCGACGGAGGGCTGGCAACCATCACGACGCTCGAATTCTACACCCCAAAGGGGAATTCGTATCACGGGAAAGGACTTGTGCCCGACTACCCCTGTACGGAGGGTGCGAATATACAATGCGCCATCAAAGCAGCAGAAAAGCATTTCGGCAAGGGCCTCAAGAAGCTTCAGGGGCAAAAGACCGTCGAGGAGCACCCGATATTGAGGAATATCCGGCAGGTCGAAGACGTCGAAGGTGGCGCATACGACGAAAATTTTCTATTTAGATAAGAAAAGGAGATCCTAGCAATGAATTTTTTCCACAAGGCTATTTTAGGGCTTTCTTGCCTCACATTGCTCGGCATGCAGGCCTGCACCACGAAATCAAGCGATAATCCGTTCAAAACCACAGAAATCGGCGAAGAGGAATTCGAGAACCTCCCTGAAGACGCAAAGGAACTCTATTATACCGGATGGCTGCTTTCGGCATTCTACGTGAACGCCGACACGGAACTAGGTGAATTCGAGGACTACTACAAGCAAGGAACCAAGAACGGATTCCCGACCGATTATTTCGAATTCCCCGATGTCGAATACATGTTCTACTCCCTGAGTGACAACTACACGAGGTACTTCAGCCCGAGGTATGCCGAGCAGATTATAAACATGCTGCTCTATTCCGAAGAGAACGTCGGTATCGGCGTGGACATCAAGGAAGTCACCGTACCCAGCTGCGAAACAGGCGACGATTGCGATGAGACCAAGACAAAACTCGTCTTCAAGCACGTATACCCCGGCGCTCCGGCAGCCAAGGCTGGCATCTTGAAAGACGACACGCTCGTAACCATTGACGGCGTAACTCCGACTAACGCCAACATGTTCCAGAAACTCGCATCGGGCGAAAGCGGCGAGACGACAAGCATTGTCGTCAAGAGAGGCGAAGAGAATCGCACCTATGTCGTGAAGTTCCAGGAATACCTGGCCCCGACCGTATTCGTCGACATAGAAGATTCCATTCCGGTCATCACCATCACGGAATTTACCGACACGACCTACCTGAATACCGGAACCTACGGTGAATTCGTCAACGCCCTCGAAGAGACCAAGGATGCAAAGGCGACAATCATCGACCTGCGCGGAAACCCGGGCGGAAGCGTGGACCAGTGCATGAACGCGACTGCCGAACTGATCGACAAGAACGACACGATGGCATTCATGATTTCGCACAGCATTGACACCCTGACCGAAGACCCCATTGTCGACACCCTCACGTGGACAGCATCAGAAGACGGCATCGCAAAGGGCCGCTACTTCGTGTTCCTCGCCGACACGGGAAGCGCCAGCTGCGCGGAACTCATGCTTGTCGGCGCCATCTCCAACACGAAGTCCCCGGTAGTGGGCCTCACCACATACGGCAAGGGAATTGGACAGAGTTATCTCGGAACATATGCTAACGGCATTGCAGGCATCACCAGCATGAGGATGCTTGACAAGAACAAGAAGATTTACCACAGGTACGGAATCGAGCCCGACTATATCGAAGGCGACCCCGATAAGGCAATGGAGATTGCCGTAAAGCTCGCAAAGGAACGGACTGCCGTACGTACAAAGGAATACGGCAGTGTCGATACGGGCCATTTCACTCTCCTGAAATCGCGCGGATTGGCCGGCAAGGCGGACCGTCCCGAACGTGGCGGAGCCTACAAGGTCATCCGCGAAAAACAGCAGAAGCCTTTCCCGTTCAAGTAAAGCGACAAGTCTGATACAACAAAAAATCCCCGCCTCGATGGCGGGGACTTTTGCTTTATAGACTATTTGCCAGAACTAGTTGGCAGCCGGCTTTGCAGCGGGCTTGGCAGCCTTAGCGGCCTTCTTCGGCTCTTCAGCCTTCGGGGCTTCGGCAGCATGCGTATCGATAAGTTCCATTTCGAAAATCAGCATGCTGTTGCCAGGAATCTGAGGAGGACGGCCAAACGGACCGTAAGCGAGGTCGCTCGGGATCCATGCGGTAACCTTCTCGCCAACCTTCATGAGCTTGAGCATCTCGGTCCAACCCGGAATCACGGCGTTGATCGGGAATTCGAGCGGTTCGCCACGCTTGACGCTGCTATCGAATTCCTTGCCATCGAGAAGCGTACCCGTGTAGTGGACCTTCACGATATCGGAATCACCCGGAGTGGCACCGGTACCTTCGGTAATGACCTTGTACTGAAGTCCGCTTGCAGTCGTCACGACGCCTTCGGCGGTCTTGTTCTGTTCGAAGAAGGCGGTGTTGGCAGCCTTGCGTTCTTCGTTAGCAATGCTGTCCTTCTTCTGGAGTTCGGCCTGCTTCTTCTGCTGGATGTTCATCAGGGTAGCGAACACCATAGAATCGTTCATGAGAACCTTGCTGGAATCCTGGCTGAAACGATCCCTAAAGGCTTGGACAAATATGTCGACATCCAGTTCAAGGGAATCACGAGCAATCAGCTGCTGGTAAACCTGGTTTGCAAAGTGGGCACCGAAAGCGTAGCTGTTCGAATCCTTCTCCGTAACGAGGGAAGCCTTCGAGGAGGCCGCACCGGGGCACAATTGATCACAACCGGTCATCAGCATAGCGAGGGCGCCGGCAGCAACAATCAGTTTAGTTTTCATATAGTTCCTCTTTTTGAGTTTTGAAGACATATGTAAAATAGCAAATCAAACGTGATATTTCTCACACTCTAAATATTTTTTACGATTTCTTTTGATATATTATGCAAAAATCCCCGTTTTCCGCGGTTAAAGCCCCCGGAAACGTTTTTTGAGTTTATTTCAAGGAAAAACTTATGTGCGGTATAGTCGGTTACATCGGTCAAAACGAAGCTTTGCCCATCCTGGTCGGAGGCCTCAAGAAACTGGAATACAGAGGCTACGACAGCTCGGGAATCGCCGTCATTGAGAAAGACGGCATAAGCGTCGTCCGTGCATCAGGGAAGATTTCGGCCCTCGAGGACTGCCTGAAGACGAAGGTTATCCACGGCCATACCGGAATCGCGCACACCCGCTGGGCAACCCACGGCGCACCGACCATCGCAAACGCACACCCGCACACGAGTTTCGACGGAAAAATTTCCATCGTCCATAACGGCATTATCGAGAACTACGCAACCCTGAAGGCAAAGCTCGTTTCCGAAGGCATCCAGTTCAAGTCCGAAACCGATACCGAAGTGGTGGCACACCTTATCGCCCGCTACTACAAGGGCGACCTGAAAGCCGCGGTGTTAAAGGCCCTCGCCCTGGTCGAGGGCACTTTCGGCCTTGCAGTCGTCTGCATGGACGAACCCGATACGCTTATCGGGGCACGCCGCGGCAGCCCGCTTATCCTGGGCATCGGGAACGGCTCGGAATTCTTCCTTGCAAGCGACGTTTCCGCCATCATCAACCACACGCAGAAGGTCGTGTACCTGGATGACAACGACGTAGTGCAGATAAAGAACGGCGACTATTCCATCGTCAACATGAACAGCCACGAAGTGCAACGAGAAGTCAAGGACGTGGAGTTCGATGCAGACGCCGTCGCGAAGGGCGGGTTCGCCCACTTCATGCTCAAGGAAATCTTCGAACAGCCCGAAGTGCTGCGCAACACCATGCGTGGCCGCCTGCTCAGCGCCGAAGGGAACGCCAAGCTCGCGGGCCTCGACACGAATATCAGGGAACTCAGGAACATCAACCGCATCATCATTACCGCTTGCGGCACGAGCTACTACGCGGGCATGGTCGGCGAGTACATGATCGAGGATCTCGCCGGCGTCCCCGTCGAAGTCGAATACGCCTCCGAGTTCCGCTACCGTAATCCCATCATCAAGCCGGGCACGCTCGTGCTCGCCATCAGCCAGTCCGGCGAAACCGCCGATACGCTTGCCGCCCTCAAGGAAGCACAGCAGAAGGGTGCAACCGCGCTTGCCATCTGTAACGGCGTGGGCTCCACCATCGCCCGCACAAGCGACGGCGGCGTGTACCTGCACGCCGGTCCCGAAATCGGTGTCGCAAGTACCAAGGCGTTCACAAGCCAGGTGACCGTCCTCGCCATGATTGCCCTCTTGCTCGGCCGGCAGCGCAGACTCAGCTTTGAGTCGGGCGCCGACATCGTCAAGGCGATGCAGGAACTCCCCGGCCTGGTGGAACAGACGCTCAAGCTTTCGGACCAGATTGCGGGCATCGCGCACCAGTACGTGAAGGCGAACAACTTCCTGTACCTGGGCCGCCACTACAACTATCCCGTCGCCATGGAAGGCGCACTGAAGCTCAAGGAAATCAGCTATATCCATGCCGAAGGTTACCCCGCCGCCGAAATGAAGCACGGGCCAATCGCCCTTATCGACGAGAACATGCCCGTAGTCGTCATCGCCCCGAAGGATGCGCTGTTCGACAAGGTTATCAGCAACGTCCGCGAAATCAAGGCGCGCGGCGGCCGTGTCATCGCGGTCACCACGGAAGACTGCCAGCCGCTCGACGAGTTTGCCGACCACCTGATCAAGGTGCCCAAGACCATCCCCATGCTCATGCCAATCGTGACCTGCGTGCCGCTGCAGCTGCTCGCCTACCACATCGCCGTGCTCCGCGGCAACGACGTGGACCAGCCGCGCAACCTCGCGAAAAGCGTGACCGTCGAGTAATCTTGGCCAAATAGCAGGCCGTTGTCCATGGACAACTTGTAAATAAAAAAAACGGCCTAGGCCGGTTTTTTCGATATATATTATGTTAGATTAACGGTGTATGGCACCGTTGTCTTGCCAATGAGGATGTTATGGGAAAAGATTGGTTTGGATTTTCTGTAGCAGCCGTTCTGATTTCGGGAACGGCAGCCACATTTGCAGCGGACTATACGCCGCCTTCTACCGCAGTATCGAAAATCAACAGTTACCGAGGCTATTCGGAACTCACCGATGCGGCAAGCGGCATGGATATCGACCAGTACACCTACAACATGACCACGTGGCAGATCAGCAACGGAGGTTTTGACAAGGCGCATGCCGACAAGTACAAGAGCGCCTATACGGGTGGGGACAAATCGAGCTGGCGGTCGGCAAGCGGCGGCGACCTCGGTACCATCGACAATAACGCGACCATCCAGGAGATGCGACTCCTCGCGGTACGCTACAAGGCAACAACCAACAGCAATTACAAGAGTACGTTCAAGTCGAGCTTCAACAAGGCCGTAAACTTCATTTTGACGATGCAGCGTTCCACGGGCGGCCTCCCGCAGGTATGGCCCAAACGCGGCAACTACAGCGACCATGTAACACTTAATGACAACGCGATGATCCGCGCGATGGTCACGATGATGGATATCGCGAATTCCACCTCGCCGTTCGACAGCGACATCATCGACGACGCCACCCGTGCAAAGATGCAGACGGCCGTCGAGAAGGCGCTCCAGTACCTGCTCAAGGCACAAATCGTGAACGACGGCAAACTGACCGTATGGTGCGCCCAGCATGACACGGCAAACTACGCGCCTCGCCCAGCCCGAGCCTACGAATTGGAATCCAAGTCGGGCAGCGAATCCGCGGGTACAGTGTGGTTCCTGATGAACTGGCCGAACCAGACTACGGAAATCCAGAACGCAGTCAAGGGCGCAATCGCCTGGTACAAGAAGACCCGCGTGGTCGGGCTCTACTTCAACAAAAGAGAAGGAAAATTCGAACAACGCGAAGGCAACGTGCTGTGGTACCGTTTTTACGAAGTGAACAACGACAACTACTTCTTCTGCGACCGTGACGGTGCGAGCACCAAGACGCAGGATTTCACCAAGATTAGCGAGGAACGCCGCACGGGCTACCAGTGGGCAGGCGACTACGGTACGGCTCTACTCTCCACCGAAGCGGCATACCTGGCCGCACTCGAAAAGATGCAGGGCACCTACGTGGAACCCCCTCCGCCGGCAGTAATGTGCGGGAGCGATACCTGCAAGGTGTTTATCGACGGCGTGGGCTTCACCGACATCAAGGGCGTGAAAGAAGCGAACAACGCCGGGTTCGTGGGCGAAGGCTACGCGAACGTGGATAACGAGAAGGGTAGTTACGTGACCTACGGCGTGACCGCCGAGAAGGATGGCAAGTATACGCTCTACATCAGTTTCGCAAACGGCGGCAGTTCCGCACGCGGGTACAGCGTTACGGTCGGTGACAAGACGCTCATCGCAGACGGCAGCATGGAATCTACCTCTGCATGGACCACCTACAAGACGCAGAAGGTGGAACTGGAACTCGAAAAGGGTTACAGCGATCTCAAGTTCGAAAGCCTCTCGAGTGACGGCATGGCGAACATCGATTACATCGGCTGGATGGATACCGCCCTGCACGCAGGCAAGGTGGACGTGAGCGACACCACGACCGCCATCGGCACACGCGGCGTGCGCAACACCCCAGTATCGGTAAGCGACCGCTACTTTGTGGACTTTGGCACCCGCGCAAACCGTGCGGGAGTGTACCTGATGCGGAACGGCAGGACTTTCCGCGTGAACGGGAGCAGTCATTCTGGAGCGCAGCGATAGAATCCATGGACCCCATCGCCTTCGGCTCCAGGGTGACAAAGGAAGAAAAAATTATGCTGAACAACTGGATGTACAAACTTCTTTTTGCAACGCTCGCTCTTGCGGCAAGCGCATCCGCAGTCGACAAGAAGAAAATCGACTTCGTACTTGGTGTCGACGGCGACTTCAAGGCCGCAGTTTCGAAAGCCGGCAGTTCGGGCGCATCCGCAAGCAACCGTTTCGTCATCTTCGTGCCCGACGGCGAATACGACATCACCAAGCTTACGGGCGACAGCCACGGGAAATCCACCGTGAGCGCATCGTACCTCTCGATTATCGGGCAGAGCCTCGAAAACACGGTCATCGCAAACACGACCGACACCGAGGGCATCAGCCTCACGGCGACAATATACTTCCCGAAGAACAACGAGATGTACATGCAGGATATCACGCTCAAGAACAAGAGCACCTACAGTACATCCAACGCGGCACGCCAGGTGGCACTGCAGCAGAACGAGGGCGACAAGTATATCTACAAGAACGTGCGCCTCTTGAGCGGCCAGGACACCTATTACACCAAGAAGGGACGCACCTACTGGGAAGGCGGCGAAATCAACGGCACGGTGGACTTTATCTGCGGTGGCGGCGACGTTTTCTTCGAGGGCACCAAGCTCGTGATGACGCGCAACGGCGGCTACATCACCGCATCGCAGAACCCGGGCGACTGGGGTTACGTTTTCAACAACGCGACCATCACGGTGAGCAACAGCAGTTTCAACGGCACGTTCTATCTCGGTCGTTCCTGGGGGCACGCGAAGACGGTCTTCTTGAACACGAAAATGATTGCGCAGCCCAAGGGCGAAGGCTGGGGTCCCGACATGAATTCTGCCCCACAGATATTCGGTGAATACAACAGTAAGGACGGCAATGGCAACGCGGTGAACACGAGCCAGCGCAAGACATATTTCAATGGCGGCAAGGACGGTTCTACCGCGACAACGCTCAAGACGGTATGGAACGCAAGCGACGCCGCAAAATACACGCTCGAAAACGTGCTCAAGGGTAGCGACAACTGGGACCCGACCAAGTTGACCGCACAGGTGAGCGCCCCGAAAATCGAGCAGCAGGGAGCAGAGATCGTGTGGAACGATGACGAAAGCGCACGCTGCTGGGTGATATTCGTGAACGGCAAGTACAAGGCGAACGTGATTACGCCGAGCTTCTCGCTCGAAGGCGTCGCAACCGGCTCCAAGATTACAGTTCGTGCCGCGAACAGCATGGGCGGTCTCGGAAGCAACTCCAACGAGGTGACGACCCTCGAAAGCAACGCGACCTACTACAACGTGACGCTCAACAATCCGGTCGGTGGAACCATCGAGACATCGTTCAGCGGGAACAAGGTCATGGAAGGCAAGGACGCCGTGTTTACCGCAAAGCCGCTCAGCGGCTGGAAATTTGCGGGCTGGAGCGGCGCAAGTGCCGCGGGCATTGACGCAAGCAAATCCCCGGCAACCATCAAGGCCACGGGCGACATCGAACTTGCGGCAACATTTGTCGGTGACGGCAGCAACAAGTTCCAGGCCGAAGAAGGCTCCATCGAGAACGCCATCAACGAGAGTACCAACGCGGGCTTCGCAGGTGCGGGCTACGTGAACTTCGGCACGGGCACATCGTCCGTGAAGGTGCCGGTGTATGCCGACGGTGCAGGCGAATACAAGCTCACCCTGACATACGCGAACGGGAGCAATGCGGCCCGCAGCCTTTCCATCAAGGGCGAAGCCGGCGAATCGCAGGAAGTCGAATTCGCGACGACCGGCAACTGGACCACCTACGTAACGAAGGATATCTCCATCACGCTTCCGCTGGGCGCTAGCACCATCACGTTTGCGACCGTCGGCGGGAACGATGGTCCGAACCTCGACCAGCTGGAACTCACCGCAGTGAACGTGACCAAGCCCGACACCTCCGATACAACGACAGCAATCGGCCAGCTCGCGGAACCCCGCCTGGAATATACGGGCTCGACGCACGTGCGCCTCTTCAGCACGACCGGGAAACTGTTGCGTGAAAGTACCGGAGAGGCTATCAGCACGGCAGGCCTGCCCCGCGGAATCTACATCATGCAGGTGCGTGACGGCTCACGCAACATGCAGAAAACGATCCGCGTGAAATAAGATTGCGCCGCTTAACACAGGTGAACTGCGCACAGTTTAAAACGCGCGCAGTTTAAGACGCGCGTTATTCCCCGAATACAAATTTTACGTACAAATCAAACAGTTGCTCGCCCCACAGGTACATGAAGGGGGCAGCCACCGCAAGGAACGGCCCAAAGGGAATCTGCCCCGAGCCGTCATCACTCTTGCGCAACTTGCCGTAGGGGACCATCACGAGAATCCCCAGCAGGGCAGCAACAATCAGCGTCTCGACGGCACCCGTCACTCCCATCAGCGCTCCGTAACCCGCGAGGAGTTTCACGTCGCCGAACCCCATGGCATCCTTCTTCAGGAGCTTTGTCGCGGTCCAGCCCACCAGGTAGAGGCCGCCACCAGCGACCACCGCCCCGAGCAGGCTCTGGAACGGAGTGACACCGCCGGGAATAATCGAAATCAGGAGCCCCGCGACAATCCCGCCCACCGAGATGGAGTCGGGAATCAGCTTGTACTTGCAGTCGACAGCGCATACCGGATACGCCCCGAGCAAAAGCCAGAACATGGCGAACGCGGATGCCCATACGGCAGGTTCCATCACCGGCGCGCTAAGCAGCCCCGCCGAAACCGAGCCCGCGTTCACCGCCACGGCAGAAAACAGCGCGAGCACACCCAGGAGCCCGCACAGGGCCTCCCCTATCGGGTAAATTACGCTAATGGGTTGCTTGCAGCAGGCGCTCTTCCCGCGGAGCCACAGCCAACCCACGATAGGCAGGTTATACCGGATAGGGATATGCTTCTTGCACAGCGGGCAGTGGCTGGGCGGGTTTATGAGAGAAATCCCGCGGGGCATGCGGTACACGATCACGTTGTAGAAGCTCCCGACGCACGCGCCGAACCCAAAAAACACGATAAGCCAGTACCACAGGGGAATTTCTTCCATAAAAAAGCCTCGAAATCGGTCTATACTACATAAAGGAATATATAAAGAGCAATATAATATTTTGCTTTTCCCAATTAAAAAGATAAATTTAATTTCATAGGACGCTCCCGAAAGGCGCCCCGTTGTTTTGTGTTTAAAAAGGATTCTTTATGCGAATGAGAACCTCGTGCCTGATTATATCTGCAGTGGCGTGCCTTATTGCGTTATTCGCCTGCTCCAGGGAATCTTCCATCGTGGAGAACCCCAGACTCCGGGACAACCACTCCATCGTCTTTGCGTTCACGCACCCCTTCGAGAATCCCGAATCCTTTGCCGACTCGATTTCGCACGCCGACCTCCCGGCCGACACTATTTCCGACACGATTACCGTAACCGTAGGTGACTCCATCTACTTCATGGGATTCCTACCCCTCTATGCCGAAAAGATCTACCGCTTTGAATGGATTTTCGAAAAGACCGACGAGAATACCCTAAAGGCAAAGAAAAAGGACAAGAAGGTTTCCACAGACACCGTCATCACCAGCCAGAACAAGACTACACAGAGCTGGGCATACGAAAAGGAAGGCGTCTACTTCCCGATATTCCGCGCAGTCGACGGCAATAACGCAATCGACACGGCAGGCGTCCACCGCCGCCCGCTATACATCCGCGTCATCGACACTCCGCCCGCTCTGTCCGTCCCGAGGGATACGGTAAGGGCCAAGCACAAGAAACCGGCGACATTCACCATATGGGCCATGGACTCCTGCGGTACAATCAAGAGCGTGAAGGTGGACCTCGACGCAAGCGGGAAGGATACCGCAAAAGTCTGGGAAACGAAGCCCGTCGAAGATACCGACAGCCTATCCATCACTATTCCCTACAAGGAAGACTATGTCGATTCCCTCGGCAACCAGACCATCTATGTCAGCGTGGTCGACGACGATGGAAACGAGGCGATAGACACCGTATACCTGCACTTCAACCAACTCCCGACCATCGAGATGCTGCAGCCGGTCGACAATGCCTCGCTCAATAGCAAAAAGCGCCAGGCACTGTACTACCGTGCCGAAGACAAGGACAATCCGGGGTCTCTACGTTACTACATCCGCATGGCGAAAAGCCCCGACGGGCGTAACCCGCCTATCTTCACCGATCCCGAAGAAAGCCTCATCGCATCGAACATCATCGAGAAGAGTTTTGAAATTATCGAGATTACCCCGGACTCCGTCATAAAGAATAACATCGGCATGGCGGGCATCCTCTACTGGGATGTGTGGGTAACCGACGGCTACGACACCGTCTACGCAAAGCATATCAAGGACGGCAACAAGGAAAGGCCGTGGAAATTCTACCTGGGTACCGGCGGCACGCAGAGTCTCGAAGATATCGACGGAAACTTCTGGGGATACGCAAAGTACCAGGGATGGAGCAGCAGGCACAACACCATCCGCATTACCGTCGAAGACACCCTAGGCAACAGGTTCTATACGAACACGAACGAGAAGGGCAAGTACGAGATCAACCTCAAGCCGGGCCTGTACAGCATCACGGCGACGGATACATCGAACTACAGGTTCGCTTCCGCCACGCTCAAAAAACAGCAGATGTTCCCCGACGACACCCTGTTCCTCGACACCATGACCCTCAAGGACACGGCGAAGCCCATCATCACGTTCAATAAGATTGACACACTTAACAAGCGCGACTTCCAGTTCAACTTCAAGCTATACGATTTCGGTTCCCAGGTCGCAAGCGCAACGGCATGGCTAGACGGCGACGAAGTCGAAGCCTCCTACTTCACGATAAACAGCTGGAGCAGGAACCATACCGGGCTCCTCGATGGCGACCACGTGTTCAAGTTGGTCGTCAGGGACAGCGCGGGCCTCGTCTCCGACACCGCAAAGCAGGAATTCTTCGTGCATGCATCGAAGATAACGCTCACCATAGACGGCAAGACATCGAAGATGGTCAATTCCACGCAGTCGATTACCTTCACCGCGAAGGTCGAGAACGCCATCCCGATGCCAGACACCCTAACCTGGGAGACAAACATTGAAGGAGCCCGCAGTTTCATTTCCGAAGTGAACCCGGCTGACAGCACGGCAACCCTCACCATCGATAAGGACGCTCTGCACGGGAATGTCCAGCCAGGCACGTTCTACGAAATGATCGCCAAGACCAAGGACAACATCGTAACAAACAAGGTCCGCTTCGGATTCTTCGACGATGGCCCTGTCGTCTACTTCGAAACGCCGACAAACGACACCACCATTTCCATCGGCGACACCATCGAGTACAGCATCTTCGCCGACGGCAACAACATTGACCCCAATGACAAGACCTTCACGCTGAGCTGGGATTGCAACGGCGGCTATCCGTGCCCGACCGGCAACAATCTGAATGGCGAAATTTTCTGGGGCGATGCTGGCACCAAGAAATTCGTCGTGACCATCGCCAACTCCGCGAACGAGAAGCGCAAGGATACGCTCGTCGTGAACGTAATCAGCGACCCGCCCACGGTCTCGGTAACCTCTGAATCCCTGGACAACCGCTACAAGATCAATTCCTCCGTGACCTTGCAGGTGAGCGCAAGCGATGTATTCGGCACCATCAAGAGGATTGACTGGGGTTGCACGAACGGTTCCATGGTCTCCTTCGACAATAACAAGATCTTCGATACACCGCAGAAGACCATTTCTAACGAGCCCATCACCATAATCATGCCGGGAACCGCTTCCGAGAACTACAAGTGCATCGTAAAGGCGACCGACGACGACCTGCAATCCGCCAACGATACCATATTCTTCAGGGTACTGCAGGACCTTCCCTACATATCCCTCAACATCGCAAGTCAGACACTTACCATCAAGGACCAGGTACGACTCGGCTACATTGCGATCGACACGCTGGGACAGCTAGTCGGATACGAACTCGCCTGCGACAGCATCAAGAGCAACCTGAAGAACAACTGGACCAGTTTCGCCAACGCAACGACTCCGACCATCACGATGCCCCCCGAAGCCTGCACCTGGTACTGCGCCATCCGCGTCACTGACGATGACAACAATACCGCTGCCGACACGGCGACATTTACCGTATTGCAAGATCCGCCGACCGTACAGGTCCTTGGAAACTACACAGTCACTCCGAAGGATACCATCAGACTCGACGCCATCGCAAGCGACCACTACGGTGAAATCGTTCTGTACGAATGGGGTTGCGGAGCCGCCGGCGCTCAGAATATCGGGTTCACCTATTCCAACCCGAATTCGCCCAGCTATTCCGCCATCATGCCTGCTACAGCACAGAGCGGATACCGCTGCATCATCCGCGTCACCGACGATGACGGCAACACCGCCCGCGACACGACCTTCATCGACATCATCCAGGCGCCGCCTACCGTAATAGTCAATACGGAATCCGTGATTGTCCGCGAAGGCTACAACATCGTGCTGGGCGCCACCGCATACGACTATCCCGATTTCCCGGGCTACATCACCAAGCGCGAGTGGAGCTGCGCGACACCTTCCGATATCGACAGGAACTGGAAGACGGTCTCGCAGTTCGACACCGTATGGAAAGCGCCAGCCGCAGCCGCCACCTTCTACTGCGTGGCCCGCGTCACCGACGATGACGGCAACACCGCGATGGATACAATGAATATCATATTCTCGACCGAAACCCCCTCCATCCAGGTGAGGGACGACGTAGTCTACGTCTCTGCAGGGGATCCTTTTGAACTCAACGCCACCGTCAACAACGTATGGCAGGGAATCAGTTGGTTCACCTGGGAATGCTTCGACCAGAAGACGAAAAAATCGCTCGAATCAGACGTTCCCCGGTACGACTACTACGCGAACGGTTCCAGTTTCTACGACTTCCGTGAAGGCGGGTTCACGATGGACGGCAAAGACATGTACTGCGTCGTCAGCGCCGAAGAATCCAGTACCAAGGCCGTATTCCGCGACACCACGAGCGTGCGCATCATCAAGCAGCCGCCTGTAGGCGTGATTACCGCAGCCGACACCGTTTACCTGTGGAGTGGCGACGAATCCTTCGACAACGGCGAGGCTTACTACTTCTACGACACCAGCTGGGGTGGCAAGCACTCTACGCTCGGAACCATCGGCGACCAGAACAATCAGGACTTCTGGTGGAACTTTAGTAACGTCGACGGAAACTACTATCAAGGCAACCACGACGGATCGCTCGACACCAGCATTGCCGAGTTCAACTCGGCATTCATCCGCAGTTCAAGAGAAAACTCCGTCACCATCTGCCTCGACTACCGCGACAGTACCGCCGCGCACCCGACGCAGGCATTCTACTCCAGGCACCGCGCCGAAGAAGTCTGCCGCAAGGTATACTTCCGCAAGGCATGGCGCAATATCGCCACCAGCGACACCGTGATCGATTCAACCAAGATGACGACGCCCCCGGTACTCGAGACCCTCGCAAACAAGCCCGTCATCACCTACCTCAAGAACTCGACCACCGTCAAAACTAAGTACCTGGACGGTTCATGGAAAGATCTCGGCACGAGCGGAATTACCACAACTGATTCCATCACGCAGCTTCTGATCAAGGCAGGCGGTTCCGACCTCTACCTCGCCGTACTCACCAGCGCAGGCAAGCTCAACGTGTACAAGTCCGCTGGCGGAACATCACCATGGGCTAACATGGGCACTATCAGCGAAGAAGCATCAAATATCGCCCTAGACTGCCACCCCACTTCCGGCTATCCGCTAGTGAGCTACATCAAGACTTCGACAAAGTTCTCGGCATTCAGCCGCTGGAACGGCTCCGCATGGGTTGCAACCAATATGACGGCCCCGCAGGGGGTTGTTACAAGGAACTGCCGCACATCGCACGGTAAGCAAGTCTGCGACACAACATATGTCGACCGGAAAGTTCGCGAACAGAAAGTAGCCTACCTGCAGAACGGGGCCCTGGCATTCGTCCTCGTCGATACAACGACATCCTATAATGCATACTACACACTTTACAATAATGAATATGACGAGAAGAAGGGTGGCAAGGCCTTCGCAAGCAACGCGAACGGCATCAACCTCGCTGCAGACGGTAACACGGTCTACATGGGATTCCTGAACCGCGACACCGAGCACTACGGCCCGTACGTGTACAAGGGAGATGTGGGCACATCTTCCATCTCGTGGAATACGTCAGGTGTATATGGGGCTTCCATCCACGAAGGCCTTCTCGCCTACCATATCCACATCAAGGCATACGACAACAAACTCTACGCCATCGTCGACGACAAGGGCAAGCCCTCGCTCGCACAGAGCCACGTGTTCAAGCTAGACGGGAACACCTGGAAACTCATGGGCGAAAACGAGTTGCCCTACTTCAAGAGCGTATTCTACAACAGCAAGCGCTACTACCTGCGTGGATCCCTCCCGAACATTGCCATCGGCGCAAACGGAACGGTCTACATTTCCATGCTCGGGTGGGAAAATGCCGGCGGTAGCGGTAAAAACTTCGGCCCCATCATCATGAAGTATGTGGCCGATACATGGACGGTACATTAATGAACATCGAAATAGCATCTATCTGTGACGCCGCCACTGCAAACGGAGCAGGCGGCAGACTCAATATTCTCGGAGCATTTGACAGGGTTTTTCCGCAAAAGTTTCCATTTGTCATTCCGCAGTGCGCGGCGGCGTTCCGCATCCGCTACCTAAGGGCGGAAGCCGGCACACACAAGCTCGCGCTCGCCATTGAAGACGTTTGCGGGCACCCGATTGTCCCGGTGATGGAATCCAACATTCCCTTCGAACCGGTCGCCACGGGGCTCGACACCGCGGCCATCAACCTGGTACTGAACATGCAGCGCCTGCAGATTGCCCGCCCCGACAAGTACATCGTGCGCCTAATGATCGATGACGAAGAAATCGCGACACTCCCGCTGTACATTCTCGAGGACCCGCGCACAAAGCAGGCCGGCACGCCCTCCCCTAACGGCGAAATGAGGAACTAGCGTCGATGGACCTGGGCAAAGTCTCGGCCTTTGTTGCAATGTCGCTCGGGCTTATCGCCTGCAGCGGCATCAACGACAGCTGGGAAGTCAAGGGCGGGGGCTACATCAAGTACAAGATCAATGGCGGCGAAAGCCACACCATCGAACTCCATGCCGACGATGTGGAAATTCCATTCATCCACAATAGCCATCACTATCTGTACCTGCAGACACGCGCCAAGGAAAGCTCGCGGGGCGACCAGATTTCGCTCATGGTAAACAAGCCCACCCTGGGCGACAATGCTCCCGTTCAAGGGCAATATTCCTGGTTCGTTGTCGAAAATTCCGAGAAAGGGACGATATTTGCAGACAGCAGCATAGTCCATTTCGACCAGAAGGACGATTCCACCTGGACTGCGGACCTGGACCTGTACGCCATGGACTGCAGGAGCGGATTCTGCAAGGAAGATCTCCCCAGGCTACACATCAAGGGCAGATTGCGCTACTGGATACCTGCAGAAGATCGCTAGTGGCTAAAAAAACGCCATTTCCCCTTGACAAATCGGGCCCAAGTTTCTACTATTGGGCTACCTTAATGGTCGATTAGCTCAGTTGGTTAGAGCGCCACCTTGACATGGTGGAGGTCACAGATTCGAGTTCTGTATCGACCACTGAAAAAGACCCTGCGTTGCAGGGTCTTTTTTTTATTCCCGAATATTCAAAAAAAAGAAAACCGCTCCAAAGCGGAGCGGTTCCCTAAATTCAGCCGAAGTAGAAATTACTTCTTGGCCTTGCTCTTGGCAGCGTCAGCCTTGAGAGCAGCACCGGCCTTGAAGCCGACGGTCTTGGAGGCCTTGATCTTGATGGTGGCGCCAGTCTGCGGGTTGCGGCCGGTACGGGCAGCGCGAGCCTTGACAGCGAAAGTGCCGAAGCCGATCAGCTGGACGTTGCCGTCCTTCTTGATGCCAGCGGCGATGCCGTCGAGCACAGCGTCGAGAGCGCGAGCAGCAGCAGCCTTGGATTCAATACCAGCTTCCTTGTTGGCGAGGATGGCGTCGATGAGTTCTTGTTTGTTCATTTTTTAACTCCTTGAGTTGTTGAGATTAATTGTATGGTGATATTATACCTTTTTTTTTCGCATGTGGAATATTTTTTTTGAAAAAAATTCGTTCCAAGCCCTATAAAATCAAGCCTCGGGTGGTGGTTCGACTTTTTCTTCTTCGCGCGTGTCTGTCCTCTCGTGGAACTTCTTCACATACACAAGACACAAGCAGGTAAAGGGAATTGCGACAAGTAAACCTAAGAAGCCCAACAACTTACCCCACACGGAAAGCGAGAGGAGAATGCCTACGGGAGGCAAGTCCATAGACTTCCCGACGATATGCGGAACCAGGAAAAAGTCTTCGATGACCTGCACCACTAGATAGATACTGCCGATGATGAGAGCGACTTCCCAGAACGGAAGCCCCGTGTTGAGGGCGTAGACGACCGCCAGTAGCAGTGCGAGCGGGATCGTAGTGAGCTGCATGTACGGAATCATGTTGAGCGCACCAGAGAAAAGACCAAAGGCGACCCCCATAGGCAGTCCCATCACGCCGAAGGCCACCGCATAAAGGATTCCGACAATCAGGGCAACCAGCGCCTGAGCACGGAAGTAGTTGCCCATAAACTTGTCTGTCTCTTTTGCGAACAAACTAGCATCCTTGCGCATGCGCTTCGGGAACATGCCGAGAGCACCGGAACGTAACTTGTGCATGTCGAGCATGATAAACACGAGGTACATGAAGATAATCGCAGCACTAGAGAACCAAACGACAATCGTGCCGGTATAGGAAAGTACGCCCCACGCACCAGGCAGCACCTTCGACGCGATGTTCTGCACTTCGGTCCAGAAATCCAAGCGCTGCATTGCCGATGCAAGTTTGTCCCATGAAATCATCGAACGGATGGAATCGAGCAAGTTCGCGGGCAATATTTCGTTTAGGCGCGACGACCATTCCGAGTCCGTGAACAGGCGTGTAATCAATACGCCTAGAGTCTGGACTTCGCGAACGATTTGCGGGATGAAGAACTTGCCAAACCCGAACAAGATAAGGAGAACTGCAATAAGCACGATGATAACGGCAATAACACGATGCTTCACCTTCTTCTGTAGCCAGTTTACGATAGGGTCTACAATGTAGGCAAGCAGGAACGCCGCAAAGAACGGGAACAGCACGCCACGCAGATAATACACCAGGAAAACAGAGAGGCCAACAGCGACACTCCCTAGAACAAACCGCATGACGCGGTCAAGATTCCAGTATCTAGACATTTTTACTTCCTATTTTCGGGAGTTTCCGTCCATGCGTCTTTTGAGCACGCCTGTCTCAATCAGCACAAACGTCACTGCCATCAATAGTAAAATAGCATACATTGCCTTCTCGAAATCGCGATTGATTCCCCAGGCACGTACTTTTTTCACGTTGATTTCGTCGGGAATGCCCCGCATCACGCCATCACCGTTCGTTATCTCGAGCAACACGCTCCTGTGCAAATGCGTAAGGCCATCGTCCTTTTCCATGCCCATCGCGGCAATCCACCACACAGCCGTCCTAAAGCCAGTCACCGGGATCTTCACCGATTCAAACGAACGCGTTGCCGACACGTTGTACACAACCGGACGGAGCGTTTCGCGGAAGCCAGCCCTCGTATACACCGGGTCGTCCGTCATGACGCGCACCGAGACCGAGTTCATACGCTTCGTCGCGAGAACAATCTCAAGAGAATCATATTTCGAAAAATCAAAATAATCTACAGGGCGATTATTGATCGATCTAAGATTGAACCCGACTCCTACCGCCGGATACGCAACGCCCGAGCGCACATTGATTTCAACGCCAAGCGTAGAATCCGAGAAATCCAGCACCGCAGTAGAGCTCCCGCCCATGGATGCATCCGTTACTTCATATATCTCGAAAATCGAATCCGGGAAAAACTCGTGCGCTGTATTCCTATAAGAAAAAAGCACGAAGACCCATACCAGGAAAAGGGCACAGAAAATCGCAGCAACGATGGCCCTACTTCTATTTTTCTTCGTCATTATGAATCTTGTGGCTACGGCCCACGGCGATGATGGTGAGAATCAGGAACGCAAAAAGCACTGCGCCAAAATAGATGTTGCTTACTCCGCTCGCAGAAATCGAAAGCACCTTCACAGAGAATGCCTTCCCGCGCGGCTGGTTCCAGCCCGGAGTAATCTCGAAGCGGGCAACAGTCTCCTGGTGGCGCTTGTTGAACTTCGGGTCGACACCCGCAGTCTCGTACCAGAAATCCGGCGTATAGAGTTGTTCCATCGGGATAGCGATACGCTGGCGCCCCGCCTTCACGGGGATTTCCTTCAAGAGGAGTTTGAAGGTTGCAGCCTTCTCGATATCCGTCACATCCGGATCGAATGTCCAGACCTTCACGAGGATTTCGTCCGTCCCCTTCACGTCGATATCAAACACGAGCGAATCCACGAACATCCAGTTCCTGTAATTCTTCTCGCCCTGCGGGTCAAAGTTCCAGAGCAGGCCGCACCATGCGAACTTCGAAGTGTCCGTACCGAGCGTACACGAGAAATCGACCGAAGAATCGCGCAGTTCCATGGACGCTTCCGAAGAGCCTCCATCAAGGCGGTCATCGTACTTGTCCAGACTCACGCCTTCGGAAAGCGGGAATACGACTTCGGAAAAGGACCTATCCGGAAGTAGTGCATAGGCGACGAGAATCGCAGCAGCGACAATCGCGAGCACGGCATATGTTTTTTTCATGTTATTCGAAAATCTTCTTTAAGTGGAGGTTGTACTGTATTTCGTCCAGAGGGTCCACCTCCGGCATTTTTTCCCCAAACCACTTATTCACGATTGCATCAATCGCACGAATAAAAAAGAAATGATGCTTTGTCGAAGAAGACGCAGGCTTCTGGAAAGGCGAATCCAGAGTACGTTTCAGGATAGTAAGCATCTGCGACGGCGGAAGGTGGAACATCTTGCAACAGGTTGTCACCTTGCCGGGCATCCCGTAATCGGGAATGTTGCCGTCAACTAAAGGTTCTCCGTGATCGATGCAGCAGGCACCCGACATATCGGGGTCGGGAGCGTTCTTCGCCTTGAGGGCATTGTACCACAGTTCGCGCGAACGATCCGGGATGTCTCCGCGCAGGGCCATTGTCTGGTCGCACGGGAAAAACGTCGAAAAGCACTTGGGGCAAACACGCAAGTCCAGATGGCCTATTTTCTTCTGGACGACTTCCGATTTGCAAAAAGGGCATATACTCATGGTCACGAATATAGTTATTTCAACATCAATAACTATTAACTAAATTTAGGCACATGGCTAAAGTAGTACAGATTACCGCTGAAAATTTTGAAACCGAGGTCATCCAGGCCTCCGAGACCCGCGCCGTTGCGGTGCTTTTCTCTTCTGCAGAATACCCCGACTGCGCACCCTACTCGCAGCTGCTGGGCCAGCTTTCGACCAGCATGGACTTCACCCTCGGCGTAGTGAGTTGCGACGAGCGCGAAAACATGAGGCTCATCCAGGCGTTCCGCGTGCAGTCCGTGCCCGAAGTTCACGTGGTGGACAAGGGCGAAATCGGAGACGTCATCCAGGGCGTGCTGCCCGAAGCCGACCTCAAAAAGCGACTCGAGAAGTTCTTCGTCTCGGACGAGGCCCGGTTCCAAATGGCACTCGAAGACGCTATTGCCCAGAAGAACTTTGACCAGGCACTCCCGATGCTCGACGAGGCCCTCGCGAAGACACCCGACGACAAGAAGCTCCTGCTCCTGTGGGCAAAGGCAAGCCTCGGACTCGGCGACACCGAGAAGGCAAAGGAAGTACTCCAGAAGTTCAACGAGGCCGACGACCAGTACCGCGAGGCGAAATCCCTGCTGGAACTCCTGGACTTCCATGCCGAAGCCGCAAAGAAGGACGTACAGGGCAAGGAAGCCATCGTGTACCACGAGGCCTGCAAGCTCGCCTGCGCCGAAGATTTCGAAAGCGCACTCCAGGCGTTTCTTAACTTGTTCGTAGAGGCACCAGAATGGAATGACGGTGCCGCCAAGAAGGC
>Ga0310697_10002096_pt1 | contig 21829 bp, 16 predicted proteins | sample 172DNAGHGlowgp2_FD_203883 | JGI IMG/M metagenome (GOLD analysis project Ga0310697, IMG submission 203883) | Sheep rumen microbial communities from Palmerston North, Manawatu-Wanganui, New Zealand - 1728 DNA GHGlow gp2 (v2) (version 2) | ecosystem: Host-associated > Mammals > Digestive system >... | reverse complement strand
CTCAACCTCGTGACGAAGCGCGGCGACCTGCGCGGCAACGGCGCGAAGCTCTCCTGGACGCAGGTGGAGACGGGAAGCGCCATCACGTGGAAGTACCCCTCCTGCATCTTGCGGGGCGACAACTCCACGGCGGAGTTCTACTCCGTGGCCGTGACCAACAACTATCAGGAGGCCGACACGGGTACGAAGATGATTCACCTGGGGCGCAACACTAAGTCGACCATCATCTCGAAGGGAATCTCTGCCGGCCACTCGCAGAACTCCTACCGCGGACTGGTGCGTGCTGCCGCCTCGGCTGAGAACGCCCGCAACTATTCCTCCTGCGACTCGCTGCTGCTGGGGTCGGAGTGCGGGGCCCACACGTTCCCCTACATGGACGTGAAGAACCCCACCGCCATCTTCGAGCATGAGGCCACCACCAGCAAGATCAGCGAGGACCAGCTGTTCTACTGCCAGCAGCGCGGCATCCCAACGGAGCAGGCCGTAGGACTCATTGTCAACGGCTATGCGAAGGACGTGCTCAACAAGCTCCCGATGGAGTTTGCCGCTGAGGCCCGCAAGCTGCTCAGCGTCTCGCTGGAAGGGACGGTGGGCTGATTCTTAGTCTGGCGAAACTATTTTCTTACAGTCACATAAGGCACGCAGTTCCGGATTTGGACAGGCAGCATCTTCGAGAAAACGGTATCGGCCCTGACGGTGAACTGCACCATGGCGGCACGGCTGTTCAGCGGTTTCTGCTGGTCGAAAATGAAATTGCCGATGCTGTAATAGACGGGCCGTCCGCGGTAGTGCTCCACGGTCTGCAGCGTGTGGGTGTGATGGCACACCAGGGCGTCGGCCCCTGCATCGATGAGGCGGTGAGCCTCGAAACGCTGTTGCGCCACCGGTTTCAGCGTGTGTTCCCCTCCCCAGTGAAGCGACACGATGACAATTGCCGTCGGGTCGCTTTTCTTGAGCCTTCGGATGCGCAAAATGAGCGAATCCATCGGCTCCTGACTGACGCAGGCGCGGTCAGTAAGATAGGCGTAGTTCTCCAGTGCCAGGCGCAGCGAGGCGACGAGCCATACGCGCCGCGGCGTGCGGGTCAGCAGCACCGGCTGGGCTGCCTCCTGCATGTTGCGCCCTGCTCCCACGGGGGTCATGCCGGCGCGGATGACGTTCCTGCGCGTGTCGCTCAGTCCCTCCCGTCCCTGGTCGATGGAATGGTTGTTGCAGAGGTTGAGATGGGTGAGGCCGTGCTTCCTGAGCGTGGCCAGGTGTTCCGGGTCGGCACGGAAGATAAAGCGTTTCTGTACGGGCTGCCGGATGTGCGTGGCGGGACATTCCAGGTTGCCCACTACCACATCAGAGTGAGAAAAAACGGAGTCGATGCCCCTTGAAAACAGGGCATCGGCTCCGTGGCGGTTGATGAACTGGCGCACCCCCCGGTCGAGGAGGATGTCGCCAGTGAAGGTGATGACGCTCTCTTTGGCATCCTTGCGAGCCGTATGGCTGCGTGAAGTATGAGCGGGGGTGTCATTTCCGCTGACGGCAGAGAGCACTGCCAGCCAGCTAACAGCCAGAGCTATAGAAAACCTCTTCATTGTCGACGGGCTTTTCCTCCACAGGCACGGTGATTTCCTTCATCCAGAGAGGCACCCCTAAGCGCGGGTCTTTCTCCAGCTTCTGCTGCCACTCCTCGTCGTTCATGCGTTGTTCGCCGTAGGGGCGTTTCAGCTCGCGATAGGAGAACACCGCTCCGCGCATCAGGTGCAGATAGCCTTCAATCTCCACAATAACGTAGATTTCATCGGCCTGTCCCACCCCTTCGTAGAGGATGCTTTTCTCAGGGTTGTTGTCGGCATTGGCCGTATAGACATCGGCGATGAGGGCCACGTTGCGCTCCGGTCCCTGTATGTCGGACCACTCGTAGAGTTGCTGTCCCGGATTGCGTATCAGTTCGATGGACATGTTCTCAAACGCGGCACCGATGTATTGCAGCTGGTCGTATTCCTCGTCGGTGACCTTCTTGCCTTTCAGTTCCTTCTCGCTGATGCGCAGCAGGAACTGCAGTTCCTCCATCAGCCGGGCGGTCATCGCCTTCGAGCGTTCGGTCTGCAGACCGTAGGTGTTGAACAGCGTCTCGGTCTGTTCCAGCAGGAGGATGGCTCGTTGCCAGAACTTGATGTTCGGTTCCACATAGCCGCGCACCACCGGGTCCGGGATACCTCCTCCGCCGCACTCCGCGCCTAACGGCTGCTTGGCATAGAGGATGGCGTCGTGCTTCAGCTGCGCCCATGAGGCGAGGGCGGCGTTGAGCGACTTCTTGTCCCACTGCTCCGTCTGCATGAAGTAGGGCGCCTTTTCGGTGCGGTCGGTCAGCGTCTTCAGCGTGCTGAGCCAGAGGGTGGCGATGTTGTCGTTCCAGTTGATGGTGTCCATGCGGTGCTTCATGCGCTGGAGGTTGGGCTTGAAGCCCTTCCACCGCTTGTCCTCCTCCTGTTCCTTGATGAGTATCCTCTCAGCCTTGCTGCATCCCATGGCGGCCAGCACGTCGAGGCCGGAGGGCACGTCGCGCTTCGTCTCGGGCGAGTCGTAGTCCACCATCTCCTGCAGCACCTCGGCATCGGGCTGATAGCGTTGCGGCATCAGTCGCACCTTGTTGCGGCTGGTGTGCTGGAACTTCGGGCGGATGCGCGTCTGCCGTTCGGCCAGCACGTCGATCTGCTTGCAGAGCTCTGCGAAGTCGGGGTTCATTTTCATCGCGTTCATCGTGTGCCATACCTGGAGAATGCTCACGTCGTCGGGCTCTCCCATGAGCCATGTCATCGGTTCGGTAAGTGTCTTGTAAATCTTGTTAAGCTCTCTGTCGGCCACTAACACGCGTGCCAGGGCTACGGCTCGCTTCATCTCAGCTTCCTTATCGGTGGCAAACGACACCGTTTGCAGCCACATCATGGCGCGGAAGTAGCGGGAGAGCGTCTCTGTGCGGGTGTAATGGCCTCGGGGGCGGAACAGGCTGTACTCGAACGTTGCGTCCGTATAGCCAAGGAACGTCGAAAGGTTGTTCTCGCTCTTCATCACCTGTTCGTACTCGTGCAGGGCATCGGCATCGTCGGCGGGTGCCTTCTCCTGCAGCAGGGCTATGGCCACGTTGAAATAGGTGGTAAGCCACCGTGACTCGTCATCGCTGAGCGCGGCGAAGTGCCGGCGGGCCTGCGTGCAGAACTGTTGCAGCAGACCGTAGAACTGCTGCTCTTCGATGTCGCGCAGCAGTGCGTCGAAGTAGAGGTGGTAGAGCTGGAGGTAAAGGTCGGTGGTGACGAACGACGGGAACTCGTGATAGTCGTTCTGCTCATAGACGTGGAACAGCTGCTGATGGGCGGCAGGGACGATGGCGAAGCCCTGACGGCCCAGGCACTGCTGCAGGCCGGCATCGAAGGTCTTCAGCACGCCGGGGTTCACGATGTTCTGCACGCGCACCAGCTGTCCTTTGTCGGCGAGGAAGTTCTGCTTCAGCAGTTGCTCCTCGCGGTCTTTGACTCGCTTGATGAACGCCAGTTCCTCGTCGCTGTAGGTCAGGGCTTCGGGCTTCACTGCCAGGTAGTAGTTGTCGCGCCAGGTGAGCGTCTCGTCGTAGCGCTTGTCCATGGCCTCGGTGTCGATCATCGTGTCGTCGAACTTCCACATCAGTGAGTCGTACCAGGTGGTGGTGAGAAAGATGCCGCGCAGGTAGGAGTCCTTGAAGGGATAGCCTCGCCTGGCTGCGAGGGCATGGCGCAGGATGTAGAGGTCGCTAAGGGAGAGTTGGGAGATGTCCATCTGCAGGTCGAGCGAGTCGAGGAGACTTTCCACGTTGAGCTGGCTGGGTCCTATGAGAGCCGTCTGTTCACCTCCTGTCTTGGTCGGTTGGCAGCCTGAGAGCACGCAAAGTACTGTCAGGGCAAAGAGAACGAATTTTTTCATGGGTCAAGATATTGTAAAGCATTTCTTTTGTCGGTAAGGTGGATGCGGAACCGCACGAACTGCAGACCGAAATCCTTCCATCGCCATTCTGCCACGGAGAAGAGCGTGTCGCCTGTTTCGGGCTGGGGTGCTGCCTCAAGGCTCACCACCCGCCCGTTGTGATAGCGGAAGTCCTGCAGCACACCTCCCAGTTTCGACCCCATCCAGAGCGGTCGCGGTTTGCCGTTGACCTGTTTGAAGAGGAATATGCGCCGTGCTTTTTCCCGATGGAATCGTGTTTTTTTGATAACGCCTACCAGTGCGTCGTCTGAGCCGTCGCCGTCGATGTCGCCCACGCAGAAGCGATAGACGGGGTAGGGCAGGGGCAGCCAGTCGCGTCGTGACGTGCTGCTGGCAGTTCTCAGGTGGTAGAGGCTGTCGTGGGTCTTAATCAGCGCGAAAGGAGCGGTTGAGCAGGTCTTCTATCTCCTTCTCCAGGTCCTTTATCTGAATGCTGCGCTTGTAGAGCTGGTTCTCGCGGTCCACGAGGAAGTATTCGGGCACGGTGCTCACGTTGTACATCACCGCGCTCTGTCCGCTCTCGTCGCGCACGCTGATCCAGGGCAGTTCGCGGGTCTGCTGTTTCCAGAAGTGCTCATCGCCGTCGAGCGACACCTGGTAGATCTCCAGTCCGCGGTCGTGGTATTTGTTGTAGAGCTCGCGCAGCATCAGGATGCGCTGGGGCGAGTCTTTAAGTGCGAAGGCGTGGAAGTCGAGCAGCACCACCTTCCCTCTCAGACTGGTGAGCAGCTGCTGCCGTCCGCGGTTGTCGGTGAGGTCCAGTTCCAGCACGCCCGACTCCACCACCACGTCGCTGCTCAGCTGCCGTGCCTGCCGTGCCTCGATGATGGCGCGGTCGCGGATGCCTTTCTCTGTCAGACTGTAGAGCTGCCTGGCCCTTTCCGACTCTGGGTAGAACGTGTGCCAGGTGGTGGCCACGCCGGCGAAGGCTTTCTTGTCCACGCCCGTGCCTTGGGGATTGAAGATAAACCATCCGCCGAGGGTCTGGAACAGGGCGAAGTAGGCAGCGGCCGAACGCGGGTCGGCATAGATATAGCCGTTGGCCACCTCCTGTTTGTACGTGTCTATCATGCGTTGCAGCGAGTCCTGCCGCAGCGTCTGGCTCAGGCCGTAGTTGCGTTCCAGCTGCATCACGCGGCGGGTGAGTTCCTGCTGCTTCAGGGCCAGCTCCTTGATCTTCTGGCAGTCGTCCGACCCCTCCACCTCGTAGTCGCTCGCCATGCCGGGGTATTGAGCCTTCACCGTGACCGTCTCGGTGGAGTCGATGCTCAGGTTGATGGCCTGATTGTCGATGCGCAGCACGTAGAAGTCGGGGGCCTCGGGGGCCTCGTGGCTGAACGCAAACGCTCCGTCGTCGCCCAGTCGCACCGAGTCGAGCGTCACAACACCCTTCAGGGCCACGTTCTCTAAGTAGAGCACCTGGTCGGCGGCTCCTTCAATGGTTCCCCTTATGGTGAACTTATCCTCATTTTGGCAGGCAGAGAAGGCCAGCAGGGCCAGTCCGCACCAGAAGAGTCTTTGGCAGTTTTTCTTCATTTTTCTTTTCTTTGTTCTACATTTTTATGCAAAGATACGCCAAATCGTTGGAATCGCCAAACGTTCTGTACATTTTTCGTTAATCTTATATAATTTAAAATGTCCTTTCCTGCTTTTTTTCGTATATTTGCAACCTATTCACGATAACTAAACCTAAAATTATTATAACATGAAGACAATGTTTATACACATGAAAAGGGCGGCAATGGCAATGCTTTTGCTGTCCTCAGTGACGCTGGCCGCATGGTCGGCCAACAGGAAGACCACCGTGAAGCAGGTGACCACCGAAGTCACCTTGAGCGACGATGTGGACTATATCATCTCCGATGCCACCGCTCCTTTCACCGAAGAGGGACTGGTCAACATCACCAACACCGACCATGCCGTGGTGATTCTCAGCAACATCAAGCCCTCGAAGGCCATCGCCTCATGGCTGAAGTACATCAAGATTGATGGTGCGAAGGCAGTGAACAACGGCAACTGTCAGGTGAAGCTCTACAATCTCGGCTGCATCATCCTGCCCTACGGCAACTCGGCCAGGCCTCTCACCTGCTTCACCGAACCCAACTTCCTTGGCGACACCTGCAACACCTACGGCACGGGCAATACCGGCGGCTACATGAACACGCTGACGGCGAGGATGCTCAACAACCGTATCCGCTCCTTCAAGCTGAAGCGCGGCTATATGGTCACTTTCTCCCTGCGTGAGAGCGGTCGCGGCTACAGCCGTTGCTTCATCGCCGCCGACCAGGACCTGGAGGTAGCCTCCCTGCCCGCCGTGATGGATAAGAAGATCTCGTCCTACCGCGTGTTCAAGTGGTATGATGCCGGCAAGAAGCAGTTGGCCAACTATATGGACCAGAATGCCCTCAGCGCCCTCAACGTGCAGAGCAGCTACGACTGGGGACAGGGCAACAGCTCGTTCCTGCCTGACTATGAGTGGGTGCCCAACCATATCTATGAGGACTGGCCCTCGTCGGCCACCATCGGCGGCACCTCGCAGTCGCCCCATACCAAGACCAACAACGAGCCGCGCAACTCCGCCGACGACCACCCGCAGGACCTGGCCACCATCCTCAACAACTGGGAGAACATGATGCGCACCGGTCTGCGCCTCTGCTCACCTGCCTCCTGGGACGGCAGCGACTACTGGAACGCTACTGGCTTCCTGGCCGAATTTCTCGATTCCATCGATGCCCGCGGCTGGCGCTGCGACATCATCGACCTCCACTGCTACTGGCCGGAGAGCAACTTCGGCAACATTGCCAACTGGTCCAACAAATACAAGCGCCCGGTGTGGATTTCAGAGTGGTGCTGGGGTGCTTCGTGGAACAACAACGGCGCCTTCGCCAGCGGCGTCACCGAGGCACAGGTGAAGAGTGCCCTGCAGCGCATCTGCACCAGCCTGAACGGCATGAACTACGTTGAGCGCTACTACTACTGGAACAGCGAGCGCGACCCGTCGCGGCTCTACAAGAACGGCACCCTCACCCCCGCCGGCGAGTACTATGCCTCGATGAACTCCGGGCTGGGCTATAACGGCCGGTACGACTTCGTGCCTACCACCCCTAAGCAGTACGGACCCTCGAAGTTCAAGACCACCTTCAGCAACGGCTCGACCATTATCACCTGGTACGATGCCAACGGCGAGTTCAACCAGCTCATGGAGATACAGATGAAGGATGCCGACGGTGCCTGGGTGACGCTCGACACCATCGCACAGAAGGAGGCTGCCTCCAACTATTCCTACACCGCGAAGAACAGCACCGAAGAGTCCGTCTACCGCCTCCACCTCGTCGACCTCAACGGCAAGGACTACTACACCAATGACGACATGAGCGTGGGCGACGGCGTGGCCGTGGGCGACAAGACCCTCTACGCCGGCGGCAATATCTTCCCCAACGGCGAGTTCGACCTGGGCTTCACCGGATGGCTCAACGGAACAGGCAAGGAGCTCACCGAGCCACAGTTCCAGGTGGTCGCCGCCGGCGGCTATAAGGGCGGCAGCTATCTGCAGGCCCATACCAACGGCTCGATGAACGGCGTGCAGTCGGTGAAGCAGGTCGTGGACCTCGTGCCCGGACAGAACTATCTGCTGCGCATCGCCCTCGTCAACGGCGGCAATTCGCGCTTCGCCCTCACCGCCGACGGCAGTGCCTTGACAAAGGTGGTACAAGTGTTCGACAAGACCACCAAATGGAGCCTGCAGAGCGTCGTGTTCAATGCCGATACCTACTCCAAGGGCCTGCTTGCCCTCTACGCCCTGGCTGCCAAGGGGCAGGCCGACCACATCGAGCTCTACCAGCTGTTTGAGAACCGCGACGAGGCCATTGCCGACGGTTTGGCAAAGGCCCGCCTGAGAGCGGAGGCACAGAAGGCCTTCAACACCGACTATGCCGCACTCAACACCGACCTCGACCAGCAGCTTGCCGCCATCACCGCTACCGATGCCGCTGCGCTCGCCGCTGCCCAGCTGGCCCTGGACAACCACCTGAAGGCGGTGGCTGCCCTGAAGGCACTTCCTGTTGCCGAGGCTGCGCTGAAAGCCGTGGAACAGCATCCCTGCCCCTACCATAGCTGGATGGTGACGCTCGCCGATGATGCCCGCAAGGCTGCCACTGCCAGCAGCGTCATCAGCCTGACCGACGAGCTGCAGACGCTCATCGGCACCCATCTCTCCTTTGAGCGTGCCTCGAAGCAGCCCCGCTATCCCACCTTCGCCTCCGGCAAGACCGACGGCTGGGAGGTGAAAGCTGGCACCTTCACCGGCGGCGACCAGCAAGCCACGACCAAGCTCGGACAGACCTGCTGGAACGCCTGGTGGGCCACTACCAACCAGAACGCTACGATGGAGATACGGCAGACCATCACCGACCTGCCCGAGGGCTACTACCAGCTCGACTGCCGCGCCACTACTGAGCACTTCTGCATCACCGACCAGCACAGCTATCTGAAGACCGCCACGCTGGAGGCCGTCAGCCCCACGCTGTCCAAGGACTACTTCGACCTGCCCGTGGGCGGCACCTGGGCTACCGCCAGCGAGGTCCTCACCACTGCTCCCGTCTATGTGGAGCCCAGCGGCTCGCTCACCGTGGGCTTTGTCAGCTCGAAGAAGGGGGCCGTCAACGGCAAGTGGCATAAGTTCGGGGAGACCGCAGCAGGCGACAACCGCGAGGGATGGTGGTGCGCCTCCAACTTCGTGCTGAAGTATCACGCCATCGATGACCTCACCGGCATCCGGCAGGTCTCTGCCTCCAAGACGCTCTCCGACGGCACCTACACCCTCGACGGACGCACCGTGGACGAAGGGCAGCTGAAGGCCGGGCTCTACATCAGGGTTTCCAACGGACGCGCCGTCAAGACTATAGTGAGATGATTCTGATATTCATGTAATCTACATTTCTTCGCATGAAAACGCTAAAACATAACTTATTCATGACAGTGGCTGCGCTCAGCGCGGCTGCTGTCGCTTTTGCGCAGGAGACCGGCGTGCGATCATCGTCGAGCATCTACCTTCCCGTATGGAAGAAGGCTACCGTCACCCTCCCCTTCCAGCTCTCTGCCGAAGGCAAGCGCTTCCAGCCCACATGGGGCCTCGACCAGGCATGGATAAGCGAGCAGAACCTGAACAAGGGCATCAACCACATGGGCAAGGAGAACATCGGCATCGGACGTACCGCCTACCGCTACTCGCAGGCACTTACCAACGACTCCGTGATGGGCGCGGCCGACATCAGCGTGCTCCGCCAGCGCAGCAATATCTTCAACAAGCTCGACCCCAAACTGCCACTCGTCTTCACGGCCGACCAGGAGGCGGTGAACCCGGAGACGAACCAGGCTCCCCCCGAATATTTCGTGAAGAACAAGCAGGCCAACAACGAGCACTGGGCCGCGATGATCAACAGCAACGTCCACTGGATGCAGGCCAACACGCAGCACCCCATCGTGGGCATCTCCCCCTTCAACGAGCCCGACTACTGGACCGCCGAGGAGGGAGCCACCGTGGCGAAGCAGTGGCAGATAGCAAAGCTGCTCAAGGAGAAATACCCGCGCTGCAAGGACATAGCCATGGTGGGCGGCAACACGCTCAACGACGACAAGGCTCTGGAGTGGTACTCCTCCGGCAAGCAGTACTATGACTGGGGCAACACCCACCAGCTGGCAGGCTCGTTTGCCAACTATGCCGGCTTCTTCCAGCAGCTGCAGAAGGACGGCAAGGTGGGCTATGCCGACGAGATGCACAACACCGCCGAGGCGATGGTGGGACTGGAGTACGGCATGACCGTAGGCATCTGGTGGGGTTTCGACAGCCGTGCGCGTGGCGAGTTCTGCCAGTTCAGCAGCCACGGCGTGCGACTGGCCTATGCCGAGCACCGCAATAACTGGACGGCGGCATCGGTCTACCGTCACGACGACGGGCGCGTGAAGGCGTTCATAGGCAGCAGCGAGCGACAGGCATATACCACCAACTACCAGCTGCTCTCCACCGAGCGCGACGTCTACTACGACGGCTACGGCCCCGTGCGCGAGTATTTCGTGGAAATGCCGGGAGGCACGGGCTACCAGAAGGGGCAGACTAATGCCGAGTGCGTCATCGACGTGACCTGGGGCGAGGACGTGGCTCCTTCGCCTGTCAACGGCACGTATAAGATTGTGAACAAGGTCACGGGCAACGCCCTCGCCTTCACTGCCTCCAGCTCGGGCACCCCCTCCATCACCCAGCAAATCTACAAGGGGACGAACACCCAGCAGTGGGTGGTGAAGCCTGTCGACAACCGCGTGGGCGGCGACTTCAGCTTCTACGAGATTGCCTCGGTATCCAATGCGAAGACCCATATCAACGTGCTTAACTTCTCCACCTCGCCCAACGCCAGTCTGATAGCCTATTCGCAGAACGCCACCCCGACGAGCAACGAGCAGTGGTATCTGGAGTACTATGCCGACGGCTACTACTACATACGCAACCGCGAGAGTGCGCTCTACCTGGCCTCACGCGGCACCTCCACGACATCGGCTGTCGGCGTGACGCAGCTTGCCATGCAGACGGGGGCCAGCCACGACCGCCTGCTCTGGCGCTTCCTCCCCGTGGACGTGACGTTCGAGAAGGTGGCCCCCGCCAAGCCAGAGTCGCTCACCGCCGAGGCTCGTCAGGCTGCCGTGTACCTGTCATGGACGGCGTGCAGCGAGGACGACGTGGAGGGCTATATGGTGCTGAGGGCCGAGAAGGGCACCGACGACTGGAACACCATCGCCCGCAAGCTCACCACGACATGGTTTGTCGACAACACCTGCCGCCCTGGCACCTCCTATATATATAAGGTGAAGGCCATCGACCTGGCACAGAACCAGTCGGAGCCTTCGGAAACGGCCGAGGCCCGGCCCACCGGCGAGCGTGGCATGCTGGCACAGTGGCTCTTCAACGGCAACCTCTACGACGAGACACCCAACATGATGGATGCGGCGAGTCTGAGCAGTGCCTCGTATGCCACAGGGCATATCGACGGCTCGAAGGCCCTCAACCTCCAGGCCGGCACCAACTACGTGCAGCTGCCCTACGAGGTGGCGGCCACCGACGAGATGACCATCGCCCTCTGGGTGAAGTGGACCGTGGCCAGCAACTGGCAGCGCATCTTCGACTTCGGCAACGGCACCGGCCACTACATGTTCCTCACTCCGAGCAACGGCAGCATCATGCGCTTCGCCATCAAGAACGGCGGCGACGAGCAGCTGGTCAGCTGCACGAAGAAGCTCGACACGGGCGTGTGGCGCCACGTGGCCGTGACCATCGCCCGCGACAGCACCACCATCTACGTCGACGGCGTGAAGGCGGCACAGTCGACGGGCATCACCATACGCCCCAGCGACTTCCATCCCACGCTCAACTACATCGGGCGAAGCCAGTTTGAGAGCGACCCCTTCTTCCGAGGTCATCTCAGCGACCTCCGCATCTACAACTATGCCCTCACGGCCGAGGATGTGGCAAGCGTGATGCAGGGCCAGCAGCCCGCAGCCGTCGACGCTCCTGCTGCTGCTGCCGCCCCCTCCGAGGTCTACACCCTCGACGGACGTCGTGCCACCGCTGCCCAGCGCGGCGTCACCATTCGTCGCACGCCCCTCGCCAACGGCACGGTGAAGGTGCGCAAGGTTAAATATTAACTTGCCTCTGATTCGATATTAACTTCGATGCAATCCGATATTAATTTCGATGCAATTCGATATTAATTTCAAGCGTCTGAAAATCAAGTAGAAAAAAACGACTGTCGCGGCTATCAGTACTTAGAAGTCCTTGCCAAGGGTTCCCCCCTACACACTATCCTGCAAGGCGTAGTACTGGTAGTCGCGCAGAATCATCTGTAGGAACAGGTCTGTATAGGTCTCTCGGCGGCGAATGTCGAGGGCCTGCTCCACTTTTGCTGCGAGAAGGTCGATGCGCTGCTCGTTGTCGGTGTGCAGGGTCCGGCGGATGAGGTCGGCCTGCTCCAGTGACAGTTCGGCAGCTGCGGCATAGTGAGGACGGTAGCCGCTGGAGAGATAGCTGTAGTCGTCGAGCGAGATCCGCGACCGCTCATAGCTCTGCAGGCGGATGACCACCGTGCCGGCGGCGAGGTCGCCGAGTCGCTGGTGGTTGCGCGTGAGGATGATGAAGAGCAGACCGGCATAGAAAAGCAAAGGCCCGTCGACGATGACGAGCAGCCACCGCAGGAACAGCGCACCGAGCGTGGGCGGTGCCCCGTCGAGCATCACCACGCGCAGGCCGCGTATCTGCTTGCCGAGCGTCTGCCCGTGGTTGAACAGCTCCATGAGCAGGGGATAGAGCATCACGGGCAGGACGACGAAGAAGAAGAGGGTTTCACCACTATCGTTGACTTTCAATATCCAGACCATCATGACGATGTAGCTCAACTGGAAGAACCAGTCGATGAGCTGCGCCACCACGCGGTCGCCTGCGCTTGCTGCGGGCTGCTCTATCTGTACATATTGGCCTGTCAGAATGCCTGCCATTTGGGTGTGTTTAATTAATTTGTGCCAGGGATAGGATGATATTTTCAGAAATACGTTGCAAATTTAGAAAAAATTTCTTACTTTTGTGCGCATTTCCATTAAAAAATATTTGTCCACACATGAAGGAGGTTCAGTTCATACGCCGGAACATCGACAAGTGGCGGGAGGCAGAGACGCTGGCCGAAGGGGCCTACAGTGCCGCACCCGACGACCTTGCCGATGCCTATATCGACGTGACGAGCGATCTCAGCTTTGCGCAGACCCACTATCCCGACTCCAAGATCCGCCAGTACCTGAACGCCCTGGCCTCGGCGCTCCACAACGAGATTTACCGCTACAAGCGGGAGCCGTTGAGCCGCCTGCTGACGTTCTGGACGCAGGAGGTGCCCGACACCGTGTGGCGCGAGCGCCGCTGCCTGCTGGTCTCGCTCGCCGTGTTTCTCGTCAGTGTGGTGATAGGCGTGGTGTCGCAGACGCTCGATGCCGACTTTGCCCGCATCATCCTGGGCGACCGCTATGTGGACATGACGCTCGACAATATCGCCATGGGCAAGCCGATGGATGTCTATGACGGCGAACCGGAGAGCGAGATGTTCGTGCTCATTTCCAATAACAACATCCGCGTGTCGTTCATGGCCTTCGCCCTCGGCATGCTCACCAGTCTCGGCCCGGGCTTCATCCTGTTTCAGAACGGCGTGATGGTGGGCACGTTCCAGACCTTCTTCGTGCAGCAGGGCCTGTTCTTCCAGTCGGCCCTCTCCATCTGGCTCCACGGCACCGTGGAGATGACCACCCTCGTCATGGCCAGTGCGGCGGGCATCGTCATGGGCAACGGCCTGCTCTTCCCCGGCACCTACTCGCGCATCCGCTCGCTGCGGAGGGGGGCCAAGCGCGGTCTGCGCATCGTGGTGGGGGTGGTGCCGCTGGTCATTCTGGCCGGTTTCATCGAGAGCTACCTGACGCGCCACGTAGAGTGGCCCGACGAGGTGCGCCTGCTGATGATTGTCGCATCGGCCCTGTTCGTAGTGTGCTATTTCATCTATTTACCCTATAAACGAAATCATGGAAAAGGAAGTGTTTCAACTCTACAAGGAGCGCACGCTGGGCGAGAAGATTAACGATACGTTCGGCTTCCTGCGCGACAACTGGCGGCCCGTAGGGCAGTGGTTTGTCTATCTGATGCTGCCCCTCAGCATGGTGGCGGCCGTGCCAGTTCAGAACATGTTAGCCGCGTCAATGAGGCATACTATCACAGGTGGTTTCATGTCGGCGGAGGAACTGATGATGCAGAAGTTCGGCTCGCAGGTCGGTATGCTGCTGACCCTTATCTGCACGTCGCTCATCCTGACGATGGTGCAGCTCTACCTGCGGCGCGAGCAGCGGCTGGAGCAGCTCTCTGCCAGCGAGGTGCTCAAGCCCCTCCTCTCCACTGCCGGAGCCCTCTTCCTGATGTCCTTGGCAATGGTAGTGACGTTGATCCCCATCGTGGTTGTGATGGCCCTCCTTGCGGTTCCTCTCTACGAAATGTTAGGTACAGGGTTCACCGTCTTGCTGCTCATCATGACGATGGTCGTGCTGATTCCCATGATGATGATGTGCGTGCCGGTGTATGCCTTTGAGCGCAAAGAGGGCGTAGGCGTTTTCGCTGCCATCCTGAAAGGCTTCAAGCTGGGGTGGAACACCTTGGGCGGGCTGCTGGGACTGATGGTGGTGATGGGCTTCATCATCATAGCGCTGTCGGCCATCCTGCAGGGACCGGCCGTCGGTATATGGATGGTCGACTTCTTCAGGGCCTACAGCTCAGGAACCGTCGGCGCCAGCCCCTCGATACTGACCTCGTTCTGGAACTATCTGCTCTCGGTGTTCATCCTGGCGGGCGGGCAGCTCTGCGGCATGATATGGACGCTGTCGCTGGTCCTGCACTATGGGCACGCCCGCGAGAAGATTGAAGGCGTGGCCGTCGACAATGAGATAGAGTCGTTTGATAAACTGTAGGCCCATGCCGCTCCACGCCGATACGCTGACCCTGAACGCCGAGGCACTGCGCCACTTCGAGGACGACGGCCGCTACGACTACGACCGCGAACTGACGGGCAGCGGCCAAGGGCTCGTCGACTGGCTGCTGGGTCAGCTGACGAGGTTTCTCAACACCCTCTTCGACACCGCCTTGGACAAAGAAGCCGTGGGATGGGGCATAGGCGCGGTGGGAGCCGTACTGCTCGGTGTGCTGGTGTGGCAGCTGTGGAGGCGCGGCACCAATGTGTTCCTATGGCGCAGCAACGACAAGGGCAAGCTCGACTACACCGTGGAGGAGGACACCATCTACGGCGTGGACTTCGATGCCAATATCCGGCAGGCCGTGGAGCGGGGCGACTACCGGCAGGCGGTGCGATGGGTCTATCTGCAGACGCTCGCGCTGCTCACCGAGGCGGGGCGCATCGACTGGCAGCCGCACAAGACACCCGCGCAATATACGAGAGAGGTAGGCTCTGCGCCCTTTAGCGAGCTGAGCCGCCATTTCGTGAGGGTGCGCTACGGCAACTTCGACGCATCGGCGTCGCTCTTCGACGAGATGAAGGTGCTGCAAGCCGACATAACGAAAGGAGGGGGGCGTAGATGAACAAGAAATACCTCACCTTCATCGGCGTGCTCGCCGTCGTAATGTTCGTGGTGCAGTATCGCATGCCCACCCGCTTCTCATGGAAAGAGACGTTCAGCCACTACGACCACCAGCCCTTCGGCTGCGCGGTGTTCGACAGCGTCGTGGCCTGCTCCATGCCAAAGGGCTACACCGTCACCTGCCAGACCCTGCCGCAGCTCCACCGCGACGGACAGGGACCCCGCTCGCTCATCGTGACAGGACATGACTTCGACACCTACAGTGCCTATGCCCGCGAGGGATGGCGCGTGCTGATACTCAACTGCTACGGCTGGAGCATAGACCTCGACTCTGCCATTCTGAAATGTAACTATCGGTTCGATTCATTTTCCAGCCAGAAGATTCTCGAGGAGGGCTATCAGAGGGTGCAGCTCCACTGGGAGAACGATGGCGACGGCTATGCCGGGCAAGCAGCCGACTTCTACGTGCTCGACAGGCTGGTGGACGAGACCTTCAGCATCGAGAAGGCTCCTGACAGCCGCGTGCTGGCCAGTGTGATAGAAAAGAACGGGGAGAAACATCCCATTGCGGTCAGTATCCCCATGGGGAAAGGCGAGGTGACGGCCGTGTCGCTGTCTCTGCTGTTCACTAACTACGGCATGCTCCATGACGACAGCCGCCGGCTGGTGGCGCGGGTGCTCAACCGACTGGCCGACATGCCCGTGGTGAGAATAGACGAATCGATGAAGGAGCAGGCCGGGCGCAACACCTCCACGCCCCTCATCGTCTTCCTGGAACGTCCGCCGCTGCAGCTGGCCGTCTATCTGACCGTTGCCACGCTGCTGCTCTTCATGTTCTGCACAGCACGCCGCCGACAGCGGGTAATTCCCGTCATGGAGCCGCCGCAGAACAACAACCTGGAGTTTGTGAAACTCATCGGCTCCCTCTACTACCAGCGGGGCGACAACCGGGGGCTGCTGCAGAAAAAACTCACCTATACGGCTGAGGAACTGCGACGGCTCACGGGCATAGACCTGCAGAGCGAGAGCGACGCTGCCGAACGGCTCGCCAACCGTCTGGGGATGAAGGCCGCTGAGGTGCAGAAAACCATCAGCGAGGTCAACACTGCCTGCCAGACCGACGCACCGCTCTCCGCCGACGAGCTCAGCCGACTGATACGCCGGCTCAATGATTTGCTCAAACAAATATAGTATCTATAATATGGAACAAGAAACAACCCCTCGTATCGACCTCACCCAGTTTGCGGAGCGCATCGAACAGTTGCGCCGGCAGATAGCACAAGTCGTGGTGGGACAGACCGACACCGTGGACCTGCTGCTCACGGCCATCCTCGCCGGAGGCCACGTGCTGATTGAAGGCGTGCCGGGCGTGGCCAAGACACTGCTCGCACGGCTCATCGCCCGACTGATTGACGCACGGTTCAGCAGGGTGCAGTTCACTCCCGACCTCATGCCGAGCGACGTGCTGGGCACCAACGTGTTCAACATGAAGACCTCGCAGTTCGACTTCCACGCAGGCCCGGTGTTTGCCGACATCGTGCTCGTCGACGAAATCAACCGCGCACCGGCGAAGACGCAGGCCGCCCTCTTCGAAGTGATGGAGGAACGGCAGGTGACCATCGACGGCGTGACACGGCAGATGGGCGACTTCTACACCATCCTCGCCACGCAGAACCCCGTAGAGCAGGAAGGCACTTACAAACTGCCCGAGGCGCAGACCGACCGGTTCATGATGAAACTCACCATGGGCTACCCGTCCTTGGAGGAAGAGATTACCATCCTGGAGCGGCACCACCAGAACCTGCACCTCACCGCGCTCGACGACATACGGCCCGTGCTGACCAAGGACGAGCTCACACTGCTGCGGGAGCTGCTCACCCGCGTGTTTGTCGATGAGGCCCTGCTGCGCTATATCGCCGCCATCGTGGGACAGACCCGGCAGAGCCGCGCCGTCTTCCTCGGGGCCTCGCCCCGTGCCTCGGTGGCCATGCTTCAGGCCTCGAAGGCCTATGCCCTGCTGCAGGGCCGTGACTTCGTGACCCCCGACGACGTGAGGCTGGTGGCCCCCTCCGTGCTCCAGCACCGCCTCATCCTCACCGCCGAGGCGGAGATGGAGGGGCTCACGACCCTCAAGGTTGTCGAGCGTCTCATCGACAAGGTGGAGGTCCCCAAGTAGCTCCGAGTTCTCTGAGCTCTCCGAGCTCTCTGAGTTCTCTGAGTTCTCCGAGTTCTCCGTGGGCCGCCTTTCAAGGCGGCAAAAACCCATCCTTATGTTCATCACCCCTCGCTTCTACATCGCCATGACCGCCCTCATCCTGCTCATCGCTGCAGGCTTCGCGGTGCCGCCCCTCTTCACCTTGGGGCGTTGGCTGCTGCTGCTCTTCCTCCTGATAGCGGCAGCCGATGCTGCCCTGCTCTGGCACCGCCGTGCCATCACCGTCGCCCGCACCATGGCCGGGCGCTTCTCCAACGGCGATGCCAACGACGTGACCCTCCGCATAGAGAGCAGCTACCCCTTTGCCGTACAGACAGAGACTATCGACGAGATTCCCTTCCAGTTTCAGCGTCGCGACGTGCTCTTCCGTGTCCACCTGCCCCGGAGGGAGGCCCGCACTATTCGCTATCAGCTCACGCCCACCCGTCGCGGGGTCTATAGCTTCGGCCGTATCCGCGTGTTCGTCTCCACCGTCATCGGACTGCTGCAGCGCCGCTATACCCTGGGCGAGCCGCAGGACGTGAAGGTCTATCCCTCCTACCTCATGCTGCGCCAGTATGAACTGCTGGCCCATAGCCGCCACCTCACGGAGATGGGCATCAAACGCGTGCGTCGCGTGGGACATAACACCGACTTCGAGCAAATCAAGGATTACGTGGTGGGCGACGACTTCCGCACCATCAACTGGCGAGCCACTGCCCGCCGCCATCTGCTCATGACGAACGTCTATCAGGAAGAACGCTCACAGCAGGTCTACAGCGTGATAGACAAGGGGCGCATGATGCAGCAGTCGTTCGGCGGCATGACGCTGCTCGACTACGCCATCAACGCCACGCTCGTGCTCAGCTATGTGGCTACACACAAGGAAGACCGCGCCGGACTGGTGACCTTTGCCGACCAGTTCGGCACCTTCGTGCCTGCCTCGCGCCAGAGCGGTCAGCTGCAAGTGCTGCAGGAAGCCCTCTATGCAGAGCATACCGCCTTCAAGGAGACCGACTTCTCCGCTCTCATCGCCGGACTGGCACGTCATGTCACGCGCCGCTCACTGCTCATCCTCTACACCTCGTTCACCTCGATGACCGCCCTGCGGAGGCAGCTGCCCTTCCTCCGCCAGCTGGGCCTGCGCCACCGCCTGCTCGTGGTGTTCTTCGAGGACGAGCAGCAGCGCAACTATATCCGCGAAGGCATCGACGGCGGCTCCACCACCCTTGAGGAGGACTACCGGCACGTGATAGCTGAGAAGTATGCCTACGAGCAGCGGCTCATTGTGCATACACTGCAGCAATACGGCATCCTTGCCCTGCTCACCACGCCCCGGCAGCTTTCCGTGGGTGTCATCAACAAGTACCTGACAATCAAACAATAGTTCTTTACTATGAAAATATGTGTCTTCTGTTCGGCTAATCATCAGATTGATCGTGATTATTTCAAACTGACCCATGAGCTGGGTCTTTGGGCGGCAGAGAAAGGTCATACCATCGTCTTCGGAGGCGTGAACCAGGGACTGATGGAGTGTGTGGCGCAGGCCACGAAGGAAGGGGGCGGCCGCACCATCGGCGTGATACCGATGATTGTGGAACGCAACGGCCGCGCCTCGAAGTACATGGACGTGGAGATTCCCTGCGACAATCTGAACGACCGCAAACAGCTGATGCAGGATCAGAGCGACGTGTTCATAGCTCTGCCCGGCGGCATCGGCACCCTTGACGAGATTTTCACCATCGCTGCCTCAGCTACCATCGGCTATCACGACAAGCCCGTAATACTCTACAACATGAAGGGCTTCTGGGACTCGCTCATCGCTATGCTCGACGACCTCCACTCTCGCGGCGTCACCCGCAAGCAGTGGCGCTCCTATATCAAGGTGGCCGACTCGCTGGAGGAAATCCAGCAGCTGATAGAGGCGCTCTGACATTTACTCTGACATTTTATTAACTACTTTTTGCCGAATCAGCACATTTGGTTCGGCTTTTTTTTGTAATTTTGCAGCCAACTTTTCAAATGTGGAAGCAAAGTTGAGTTATTTACAAACAGATTCTTCGAATTAACGAAAGAAAAAATATTGTAATTATTTAGCTAAGATCAAGATATGAGAAAGAATTTTGTAGAAGAACTGCGCTGGCGCGGTATGCTGGCCCAGATTATGCCCGGTACGGAAGAACTGTTACAGAAGGAAATGGTGACGGCCTACCTGGGTACCGACCCAACCGCCGACTCGCTGCACATCGGTCATCTTTGCGGGATCATGATGCTGCGCCATCTGCAGCGTTGCGGCCATAAACCCATCATCCTCGTGGGCGGTGCCACCGGTATGATCGGCGACCCCAGCGGCAAGAGCCAGGAGCGCAACCTGCTCAACGACGAGACGCTGCGCCACAACCAGGAGTGCATCAAGCGTCAGGTGGCGAAATTCCTGGATTTCTCCGAGCCCTCCGAGAACTCCGAGAACTCTGAGAACTCCGAGCCCTCCGAGAACAACAAAGCCGAGATGGTGAACAACTATGACTGGATGAAGGACTTCACCTTCCTCGACTTCGCCCGTGAGGTGGGCAAGCACATCACCGTGAACTATATGATGGCGAAGGAGAGCGTGCAGCAGCGACTCAACGGCACCGCCCGTGACGGCCTGTCGTTCACCGAGTTCACCTATCAGCTGCTGCAGGGCTACGACTTCCTCTATCTCTATCAGCACAAGGGCGTGAAACTGCAGTTGGGCGGCAACGACCAGTGGGGCAACATGACTACCGGCACGGAGCTGATCCGCCGCACGCTGGGCAACGACGTGGAGACCTTCGCCCTGACCTGTCCGCTGATTACGAAGAGCGACGGCAAGAAGTTCGGCAAGACCGAGAGTGGCAATATCTGGCTCGACCCCAACCGCACAACGCCCTACCGCTTCTATCAGTTCTGGCTCAACGTGTCGGACGAGGATGCCGAGCGGTATATCAAGATCTTCACTTCCCTCGACCGCGAGACTATCGAGGCCCTCATAGCCGAACACCGTCAGGATCCCGGCCGGCGTGTGCTGCAGAAGCGACTGGCAGAGGAGGTGACGGTGCTTGTTCACTCCCGCGAAGCCCTCGACATGGCCATTGAAGCCTCCAACATCCTCTTCGGCAAAGCCACGAAGGAAGCCTTAGAGCGCCTTGACGAGCATACCTTCCTCGACGTGTTCGACGGCGTACCCCATTTCACCATCCGGAAGGACCAGCTGGGACTGTCGGCCTCCGAGCTCTTCACCACGGCGGCTGCGGTGTTCCAGTCGAAGCGCGAGATTCGTGAGTTCCTCAAAAGTGGAGCCCTGTCGCTGAACAAGGAGAAGCTGGCCGATGACCGCGCCATCACCGCTGAGGACCTGATCGACGGCAAGTACCTGCTTGTGCAGCGCGGCAAGAAGAACTACTATCTGGTCACGGTCGCTGAATAGGCACATCAGCCGCATCGAAGAATAAAAGCAGAAATGATTATTGCTGCTCTTTCATCATCTGCAGCCATTTGCGCCAGCCGAGTACGGCAATGATGACGTAGAGTCCGTAGAGTCCCGCCTTGAAGGGAATGTCCTTCTGAACGTAGAGCACGGTGCATACCACATCGACCACAATCCAGAAGCCCCACTGTTCAACATACTTGCGCGACAAGGCCCACAGTCCCACGAAGGAGAGGGCGTTGGTGAACGAGTCGAGCACCGGCACGGTGGAGTTGGTCCAGTGGGCTAACACATAATAGGTGGCTCCCCAGGCAGCGAGGAAAAGGGCGGCCGTGGGGAGATAGAGACGAAGGGGCATGCGAGAGATGGACAGGGAGGCCTCCTGCCGCAATGAAGCGGTGGAGGCCTCCTGCCGTGATGAATCATGGCCCTCGGAAACGGTTGCACCGGAGGGGGAAGCGGAACGCCATTTCCAGACGATGTAGCCGTAGATGCCGGCGAGGGTGTAATAGGCGGCCATGGCGGCATCGCCATAGAGCCCGTGACGATAATAGAGACAGATGTCGAGGGCGGGCATGATGATGCCTACCACCCAGAGGGCGATGTGCGCCCGATACTCCAGCCAGATATAGAGAAGGCCAAGCAGGGTGGTGGCAATGTCGAGACAGTCAAGAGCCATGGTGCGGTGGTGAGGGGTTAGAAGGTTAGGGACAGATGGGCCATGAAGTTGAAGGGGGCTGAGGGAGCGAAGCCCACGGCCTGGTCGTCGCGCACGCCCCACGTGTTGACGGCAATCACTGAGCCGTCGGCCAGCTTGTGATACTGGGGGGCAGCCCAGCCGTTGTTATCGAACTTGGCGGAGAACAGGTTGTAGAGCGTCACGCCGACAGTAGCCTCTTTCAAGGCCAGTGCCTTTAGGAAGAAAGTGTAGGAGAGGTCGAGATTGGCGAGGAAATGGCTCTTCAGGAGCAGCGTCTCATAAGTGTCGTTGCCATTGTCATCCTGGCAGAGCATGTCCTTAAAGC
>Ga0310697_10002094_pt1 | contig 21842 bp, 17 predicted proteins | sample 172DNAGHGlowgp2_FD_203883 | JGI IMG/M metagenome (GOLD analysis project Ga0310697, IMG submission 203883) | Sheep rumen microbial communities from Palmerston North, Manawatu-Wanganui, New Zealand - 1728 DNA GHGlow gp2 (v2) (version 2) | ecosystem: Host-associated > Mammals > Digestive system >... | reverse complement strand
TGCTTTTGTATTTTTCTTTAATGGATTCGAAAAGGTTGTAGTATAATATTTTTATATTACCATTATCTAAGGGTCTTTCCTCAATCTCTTTCTTTTGGTGAGTATGAATGTCATATGTACCAATTGTAAATAACTGGTGTGCTGGATCGGTACAATCGTTTGCTATTCTGGTGTTTTTGATTTTTACTGTAACTCCTTTGTGATTTGTAATTATATAGCGGTTGATTTGTTTGAAAGGGAAGTTTTTATACAAATGTCTGTTTGTCACCGCACCATAAAGCCCCAGACCTATTGCTTCATAGTCTATTGTATTCACTTGTGTGCTAGAGTATGGGGTTATAGTAGCATTGTTTACTTCTTCGTTTTTTTTGTATAGTACAATTTCCTTGTTTGTTTTATCAGATTCATATTGACATGTGATCTCTGTTATCTCACATGAGAAATTTTTTCTTGATATGATAGATGCTCCTATTGAATTGTTACCCATAGTGTTCTTTGTGGAAAAACGATTGATTAATGTTTTAAAGTCTATCTTCTTATCAGATGCTAATGCATCATAGTTTGTTTAAACTTTTTTACTGTATTAGTTATAGTGGTACTTGTTTATTCTTGGAAAAATGTTCTATTCGTTGTAACTATTTCGTTTTACCCCTTTCTTTTTTTAGGACGATGCATTATTTTCAGCACATGGTGTCATATTAATCATTCTTATTTTCAAGTTCCCTATAGTGAACAGCACCCCAGAATATGTCGCTGAGACGGGCATTCATTTCGTCGTTTTCCGACAGTTCGCGTGCGGCAATTGTCCCCAGCGTATAACGGTCATATACTTCCTCCCAGTCTCGAAGCGCCTGTTTCTCGATTACCATTACACGTATATCCTTCAATTGGTTTACCACACTGTTCCATAGGGTGGTGTTCTCTGCCGCCAGGCGCTTTTCCGCCATTGACAGAGTCTCATCGAGCAGCTCGCTATAACGCTGCCGGGTTTTGTCCTCGGAGAGTTCTTTATACATGGTTCAATATTTTATCATTTTAGAAGCAAATCCGTTGTTGGGAATAAATAATTGTTCTCCTCCACCTTTGGTGAATATGCGCTCGCCGGCCATGCTCCAAGTGTCTTCAATTTTTTTGGATGTAGAGCGCAGGCATGGCACTTCACTTGAGACTGTCCCCACAAATTTTTCTTTATGGAAGGGAAGCCCCAGTTGCTGCGGTACTCCATCGGGGGCTTTGGTGACGTTCATGGTAAAGGTGTCCGCTATTCCCAGTTCGCTTGGGGTTGCATTAGCATCGAGTGTGAAGTAGTTGCCGGGCTCGTATCTTCCTGTTGCGTCCAATTTACGATACTGATAGACGGTTACTTCTTTTTTTCCTGAAGGCGGAATCTTGTCAACTATTACGGGTTTGTCGTAGTCTATACCATGAAGATGAGCTTCGATTTTACTGTCTGGCCAGTTGGTGTTGTCTTTGTAGAATTTTCTTGCCACGTTGCGTCGTTCATTCCTCACTGCACGGCGGTATGTTACTGCCTGTTTAGCGGTCATCCCCCGTTTCATCAGCACTTCTTTAGATAAATCGATGTTTCTGGCGACGCTCTTTTTGGCCGCTTTGGCGATGTTGAACCCTCTTTTTGCCATCTTGGCACCCGCTGCAACGTCGCCAATGCCGGGCACTGCTGCTAAGAGGGACATTCCAGCATCGACCCAGTTGCCCCGCAGCGCATAGATGCCCGCATTCATCAAATCGGGGATGGCTCCAAATCCAGGTACGAATCCGGCAACATCAAGTGCCAGTTGTATACCGTCAAGTACTGATTCTGGGGTTAGGCCGTTCTTTTCGTTGGCTGTGTCCAGAATCTCTTCCGCCGAGGCTTTTCCGCTTTTGTTGACGTATTGTGTCCCTTCGCCAGCTTGTCCGTCGGTTGTAAGACTGATAGTTCCTCCCCACATGCATTGGCATTTGCAGGATTTCAGCAGTGCTGGCTGCCCTTTTACGATATAGTCGCTTTTCCCGGGCATCCAGGGGACGGGTGTGTTGTGGACGCAGGGCATGGGTGTGAGGTGTCCGTGGTGTGCGGCGGTGGCGGCGGCGGTAGCGGGATAGCCCAGGGAACGGCAGCGCCCGAATGGGGCAAGGTTCACCATCGACTTGTGGTCGCTGATGTTTGCCATGGGCTGGCCACACAGGAATACTGTCCTCGTAGGGAGAACTGTCAGCTTGGCCGGCTTTTCGCCCATGGTGCAGCGCATGGTGGCTCCTGAACAAACGTATGAATCTGCCATATTAGTTTACTTTTACCATTCCTGCTTTGATGTCTATCCTGCTACCTGCATTCATGGCCATTTCTTTTTCGGCCTTTTGGTGGTGGGTCTTGGAGTATTGGAGCAGTTGGTCCAGAGCCTCTTCCCGGATGTTCTCGGCTGTCAACTGCAGTCTGTGGGCAATTTGCTCGTCTTTGTTGTCTCCAATTTGGATGAACTGGTTTTCTCCAATATTGATGCTGTCATTCACGTCGATATTGGTACTGCGGTCATGGCCGGCATATTCCCGGATGTCGTTGTCGGCCGTGCGCTGCATGTCGTTGCCTGCCGCTGCGAAGAGGTCGTTGGCGGCGGAGTGGCTGATGTCGTGGTCGGCAGTGGCGGTAATGTCATGCCCCGCATGCATTATAATGTCGTTGGCGGCGTAGAGTTCTATGTTCCCTGTGGATTCGAGTTTGATTAGTTTCTCGTCGGTGGAGTAGGTGAGGATGTAGTTTTCTTTCTGATAATCGTAGATGCGGATGTAGCCGCCTTGGTCTTGGTCGTGTATTTCGATAGTGTGTCCGTTGCGGGTGCGTATGGCTTTGACGTTGTTGTCGGCGTCGGGCCAGGAGTTGCCGGGCCGCTGGCGGCCGTGGTAGAGGGTGCCGACGACATAGGGCTTTTCGCCGTTGCCGTTTTCGAAGGCTACCATGACTTCTTCGCCCACTTCGGGGATGAGGTAGACGCCTTTGTCGTCGCCCCCGTGGGGTTGGGTGATGCGCAGCCAGGGTGATGCGCAGTTGCCCTGCAGTTCTTGCCAAAGAAACTGGACGCGGATGCGGCCGAGGTGTTCGGGGTCGTTGTTGTCGACGACGCGCGCACGCTGGCTTTCACACAGGGGGTAGAGGTCTACTATGCCGTAGGGCGGGTGATTGGCTCCGGCGGGAATGGCGGTTACGTGGTTTTCGAAGTGTCCGTCGAGTGTGGCGTGGTAGTCGACACCGATGACGAGCAGCCGCGGGTGTTTTTTTTGTTCTGTGCCGTCTTCGTCGGCGTATTCGGTGATGGTGAGCCTGTCGCCGATGCAGATGTCGGCGCGATTGGTTTGCATGAGGCATGTGGCCATGCGTGATTTTGCGCCCTGGCCTTCGATGGTTGTGGAGTTTTCGATGGGTGAGAAGGTGGTGTCTTCGGGTACTGCCGAGTGGAGGTTCTGGAGTGTTTCTTTTTTGTAGCGTGAGTGGGAGCGGTTGAAGACGGTGTCGGTGAGGCTGTGGACGGAGCCTTGGGCGTTGAAGTAGCCATCTTCCTCGGTGTTTTCATATTTGAGGTAGTCGTGCTGGGCGTGGTGGAAGTTGGTGTGCTCCATGTTGAGTTGGTAGCTGTATCCGAGTATGTCGACGTCGGGGTAGAGGTCTATCTGTTTGCCCGGAGGGGTCTGCCCAAAGTAGAGCTGGCCGTTGTCGTAGAAGAGGTATTCGCCGTGGCGCTGGGCAAGGCGGGAGAGGAACTGGTAGGTGGTTTCGTTGTACTGGACGGTGTAGGGCAGTTCGGCGGTTTGTAGTGGATTAGCAGTAAGGAGGATGGAGTCGCGGTAGTTTTGCAGGGTTTCCGCAACTATATCGGCAAGAGTTTTGTTTTCGAATGAAGCGCAATGTGGGTTGTCGACAAGCAGGTAGTCGGGGCTGTAGGCCGTTACTTGAATGTAGGCCGCCTGCCCCATGCGGTCGCGCCCGTTCCGGGCACCAAATATGATGCCGGTGAATGTCAAGGTTTCGCTGCGGGTATCCATGGTTTCGTCGCGCCGGGTGGTTTTTATCTGAAGGGTGACTTTCGAACCCAGCAGTTTGTCTGCTATGGAGAAGGAGATGTCGTCGGCGTTGCGCAGCAGTTGTTTTTTGCGCATGGTAAACTGCAGCGAGGAAGGCTTGAGCAGCTCTTTGCGTAAGAGGATTTCCATGACGGTGTAGTCGTCAAGGTTTAACCCTTCGATTTGTAGGGTGGGGACGGTTTCGGTGAGTACGGCCATAGTGCGGTTAGTCTATCATTTTGAATTCACAGTCACCCCCGAACACGATGCGTGCGGCCATGATGCTGATTTTGGTGTACATGGGTAGGGCGTTATTGTTGTTGAAGTATTCGTACAGCCGGATGCAGTATGCTTCCTCGAATTTGATGCTTTTGGGCGCGTTCACCGAGTCGCGGTTGACGTAAAGCACCAGCGTTCCATCCTTGGTGGTGTCTTTGTCGCGCATCCACTCGTGCATGGTGAGGTCAGAGTCGTCGGGCGAGAGGATTACGATGTTGATGGTCCCGCCCCGCGGACGGTCGGAGGGACGCCCGGTGACGTCGACTGATTGGTTGAATTCGTACTCGCATTCAAGTACGCTGTACCTTCGGTTGTCTATGTGTAGCTCGGCTGTCAGTGCCATAATAATTGTTTTATCGTGTTGATTTGTGAATTCATGAATGTGTTTTGGGGCATACCCCAAAACACATTCACACGTTTTGGGTTATGCCCAGTCGTTGGTGTAGGAGACGGGACCGTTTTTGATTTCGCGGCAGGAGATGACGATTTCCTCGTAGTGAGCAGTGTCGCTGTCGCCGGTCTTGTCTTCCCAGTATTCGCGATAGTCGACACAGTAAGCGTCGGTGAAAGAGATTTCTTTCATCTTGGCGTTGGTCTTGGTGTCGAGGAAGGTGATACGGCCGTTTTTGGGCATGGCCTGCTGGATCATCCAGTGCAGGAGTTCGGGGTTGCCATCGTTCATGGCCTTTACACGGATAGTGATTTTGCCGCCGCGGGGAATGCCGGTCATTTGGCCTTCTTTGTCGGTTGCCTGGTTAAAGGTGTAGGTTACCATCATTACTTCGCGGGGTTTGAATCCGTCAACGCTTAATTCTACAGGTGTTTTTGCCATTGTGTTTTAATTTTTAAGGGTTAATAAAAAGGTTTTAATTATTTTAATGTCTGAGATTATGAACGAGTTAATTTGTTAGTTTGTTTATCGATTCACACATTTACACATTCAATCCGTCTCTTCACAGCTCTTGTCGTTTTTGTCGGCCGAGAGTTTTATGGTGAAGTTTTTGGCGGCATAGTATGGCGTGAGGTCTATGTCAACGCTGATGCGCTTGGTGACGGGGTCCTGGGTGGGCATGGCGATGTTGTATTTTTGGAACAGATTGCCATAGCCCTGGTACTGGTTGAGGAAGTCTTGTATTTTGTCCTTGAGCTGCTGGGGCGAGTTGAAGGGGTCCCATATTTCGAGCGCCACCTCGTGGACAAAGTTCATAAGGACTTTCTTGACCCAGTCGAAGACGCGGACTATGGGGTACTCGCGCATGGCAGGGTTGTCGCCGTTGTAGAGAGTGCTGTTGTTGAATGCCATGACGCGCCCCTCCGAGTATACCATGGGGACGATTTGATTGTCCATCAATGCTGCTATTTCGGATTTGAGCAGGTCGACCTGAACGCCTTTTACATCGTTCAGGGTGCCGTATTTTTTGCCGCCGGCTCCCTGTGCCATGTTGGCTGTCTCGTCGTAGAGTTTGCCGGCCAGTGCGGCGGCGGGGGGAATGAAGAAGGCTTTGTCGTCGCTTTCGCGCTCGATAGAGGAAAGGTTCTCCTTTGAGCGCCCCACAATCCAGTTGCCCGTCATGATGACGTTTTGCAGGTCGATGTCGGAATCCTTGTAGTTGGATGTGTCGTCGTGCAGGGTATCGAACGACTCTTCTTTGGCATGGTCGGTTACCAGCATGACTTTGTATTTGTGGGCTATCTTGGCCCATTTAAGCAGGGTTGACTTCTCCTGCCAGTAATAGCCGGGGACTACAAGCAGGCTGTAGCTGTCCTTGAGGCTGAGGCGGTCGTAGCCGTCTTTGAGCAGCTGGCCCACCTGCTCGTCGAGGTTGGAGGATTCATCCTCGAAATCGGCCTTGTTCACGTTTATGAGCCGCAGGTTGTTCAGTTTGTCCTCGTTGGCATTTTTGAAAAATGAATCCAAGGCGCGGTAGGTGGTCTCGAGCTGTTCGGTTGCTTCGAGCGCGGTGGTCACGTTTTTCTCAAGCAGCGAGTTGTATTTGTTCTCGAGGTTCTTGCATACCTCGGCGTATTCCAGGGCATTGTTCTTGTCGTTGCCAAGCACCTCAATCCAGCTCTTCAGCTCCTTGGCCAGGGATTCGCGTTTGGATTTGAATTTGGTCTCGTTGAGGAAGATGCTCTTGGTGGCTTTCTTTGCCGGGTTCATGTCGGCAATGGTGGGTATGAACCCTTTAACGGCAAGGAAGCCGCCGAATTTTTCCAAGGCCTCGCCTGCTAGGCGGGGGCTTTGCTGCTGAGTGCGTTCGGGTGTGGCCTGTATGTTTTTTTGCATTTCTGTCTGTGCCATAATGAATCTGTTAATTCGTTAATTTGTTAATTCGTTAATTGATTTACACATTCCCACACTCATTTGTTGGATTGCTCTAATTCGTCAAGCATGTTTTGCAACAAGGCTTTAAGGTCCTCGCGAGCCTGGGCGTCTTTCAAGATGTTGCGCAGCTTGGTATTTTGTTCCAGTTGTTTGCGAACTTTGCCCGTGTTGTCGGCATGGATTTTTATGTTCGAAAGGTAGGGACTGTTCATCACCAGGTTGTCCTTGCCGCCTCCCACGTCGAAGTCTTTCATCTCGTTGAAGTGGAGGGTTTCCGGTATTATCTCGCCCTCCGCGTTTTCGAATTCCACATCGACCGAGGGCTTGAAGTGTTCAAACACATCCTTCATCGTCTTCGCGTCCTGGAACAGCTCGGCCTCGACGGGCGCCTCCGAGGTGTATTGGTCTATGATTAAGGTCTTGTTGGCGTCAATTGCATTGACCTTTGCGCCGGGATCCTCTTCAAGGTCTTTGGATATAAAGTTTTCTCTCATCGGTACTTGTAAATAAATGAATAAAGGGTTAGAACTTAAGTTTTGCCATGCGGGCGGTGACCTTTACCTCGGTTACCTTATAGATGGAACCCAGGCCAAGGAAAGGCTTGCGGACAACGGTGTTGAACTGAGGGTAAAGCACCATGTCATAGCCCTCGTTCTGTTTCAGCAGGGAGTAGATGGCGTACATGTCCGTCTTGTCGATCAGCGGCATTGGGGTATAGACCGATGCCCTGATGGCTGCGCTGCGCGAGTTGAAGAGGCGCTCCCAGTCGATGCCGAAAACCCTTACCGTAACTGCCGTGGCCTCCAAAGGCTGCGTAATCTCCAAGTGCTCCGGTTTTAGGTGAATCTCAGGGATTGAGCCTGACATCGTCAATTGTGTCGACATGCAGCTTCCCATCAGAATTGTCATTGCAAGGACGGATAGGATGATACTGATTTTTTTCATAAAAAATGTGTTTTATTGGTTAATATTGTAGTTTGATTTTTTCCCGTTTACATAGAATGAAATGTTGTTGTCCTCCCACCGGGCCACCACCGAGTCGCCGGTCGAGACGACCCCCTTGATGATGAGTGACGAAATCGGACGGCGGAGGTACTTGCGGATAGTGCCGATAATGGGGCGTGCGCCGAACTGGGGGTTGTAGCCCGTCATGGCGACAGCGCGCCTCGAGTCGTCGTCCATCGTAAAATGGATGTGTTGTTCGTCGAGTTGTTTGAGCAGACCATTCAAATGTATGCCAAAAATCTTGACAACGGTATGCTCGGTAATAGGTGCAAAGGGGACTATTTCGGTCAGTCTCCCCAAAAACTCGGGGCGGAAATGTCCTTCCATAATCTCCATGAGTTCGTTGTTTGAGGGAATCTTGCCATTGTTGAAAGAGTCGACTATGTATTGGCTGCCGATGTTTGAGGTAAAGAGTATAAGGGCATTGGAGAAATCTCCGACCCGCCCCAGGCGGTCGTGGAGTTTACCCTCGTCTAATATTTGCAGGAAGATGTCAAAGACAGACTTGTGTGCTTTTTCTATCTCGTCAAACAATACAACTGAGTAGGGGTTTTGCCGTATCTTGTTTACAAGAAGTCCGCCCTCTTCGTAACCCACATATCCTGGAGGTGCACCATAGAGAAGGGCTACGGAATGTTCTTCTTTGAATTCAGACATGTCAAACCGTATTAGCGATTGCTCATCGCCAAACAGGAATTCCACCAGCGACTTTGACAGCTCTGTCTTTCCCGTACCTGTTGGACCCAGAAAAAAGAACGAGCCTATGGGCTGCCCCTTTTTGTTCATTCCCGAACGCGACTCGTATATTGCGTCAAGAACAATTTTCACTGCGTGGTCTTGGCCTACGACGCGGCGTTTCAGGATGTTCTCGCCATTAACCAGCTTGTCGCGCTCTTTGGACTGGACTTTGCCTAAAGGAATGCCAGTTTGTTTGGCCACTATGGCAAACAGGTCGGAGGATGTTATATTGTTATGAGGCTCCTTGGCAAGGGTGTCCAACTCGTCAAGCGATTGCTTCAGGTAGGCTGCCTTGTCCCTGAATGAGTCCATTTTTGCAAAGTTGACATTGTCGTCAAGGAGAGATGTCAATAGGCAGCTGATTTTGTTGAATATCTTGTAGTGCAACCAGTTCAAGCGTTTGAAAGCATCAGGTTCTGATTGACCGGAAACAATAGTTTCAAGCTCATTTTTCAATTCTGCTATGTCCGGAAGGCTTATCGCCTTCATCACATTTATTTGTGACATTGTTCGGTCTATAAGGTCAAATGCCGCATCGGGCAATGATTTCTCGGCCAGGTAGCGCTTCGACAGTCGGATGGCTTCGGTCATAACATCGTCGTCAGCATGCAGTCCGTAGTATTGTTCATATTGGCTGATGCTGCCTTTAAGAATGCGCAGGCAGGTGTCCTCGTCAGGTTGCTCAATCGAGATGGTTTCTATCAGCCGGACAAATTCTTTGTCTGTTTCAATGTTCTTCGTGTATCCGGCGATGGAACTTGTGCACAGCAGCGAAAATGTGGAACTGCGAAGCTCCCGCTTAAGCATGTTAACTATTCCATATAGTACCTCCTGTTTGTCAAATATCTTGTCAATCGACTCGATGATAAGTATGGCTCTGTTGGTTGATTCGAGGTCGGACAGGACGCCCTTCATACGGTCTTCCACCTCACCCTTGTATGAGGTACCTGCTGTCAGCAGGCCCAAGTCCAATTCGTAGATGGCTGTTCCTTTGAACACTTCGGGAACATCACCCTTTAAAAGCCTCTGGGCAAACCCTTTCAATAACGATGTTTTTCCGACACCAGCCTCACCGGTTACAAGCAGGTGGGCCTTGGTTTTCCTTCCGAGTATTTCAAGGATAGATAATATTTCCCGTTCAAAACCTATGACAGGTATGATTTCGTTTTCGTTGAATAATGTTGTCCAATTGACACAGTATTTCGAGAGGGATTTAAGGTTGTTTCCTGTTGAATTGAGGTTGGGTACACGTTTGCCTGACGGGTTTTGTGCCATACAGTCAATCACCTCTTGGGCTGTGAGGGGAAGCGTTTTGAGTTGTGCAAAAGAGAACCCGACACCAGGAGTTACCAAAGCAGCCAACACACATGTTGCATCCACATCGGCCAAGCCCATCTGCTCCTTGTAGTTTTCTGCCTCGGAAACTACAGCCACAGCCTCGTCGGTTAGTTCCAGTTCAGCGTGCTTGGAGGTTTTGTCCAGATACTGTATTTGTGCGTCCGCCCATTCTATTAGATAGTAGTAGTCCTTTTGTAACGTATTTTCTATCCACTCGGACAAACCCATGTCTTTGTGAAGTACGGCTTTGAACAAATGTGCGGGGTAAACCCGACCATTCATGCTCTCTTCGGCGTAGCGTTTGGCAAGTGTCAATAATGTGTCTATCATGGCCAACATTTCCTTTGGCTGACAGATTCCCCAAATCGGCCGGATTGTTTTTCAACTCAATTTTAAAAGAAAAAACGTGGGAATCTTTGTTACTCGTCCCACGATTAGAGGCTCTAGCATTGCCTATTGCAGTCTGAACGAGCAACGCCAAAGCCCACGCATATATGCCTACCCCTATAGGTACCACCAGAGTAGGCACCATGCGTGGAGTGATATGCATATGCATGAACGATACGCTGCGCTGTCTTGTGACTGCATGATCGGTGAATTTGCTAGATTCCTAATCGTCAAAAGACAAATGCTCTTCTATAATATCTCAATCTTCAACCATGCGGTTTCTGGCTTGATTTAATACAGTCGAAGCATTTCTGAAACGCTGTAAACGTTCTTTCTTATAAAATACTTTAGTGTAGAAAACAGCATAAGCTTTCTGCCATTTCGTCTCTAACAAAACGACAGCGTCGAGATTCTCGTGTTGATTTTCCAAGTTCTCTCTCTTGTCGTTGTATTAGCTACATTAAAGCGATGCAAAGATAACATTTTTTATGGAAATGTCACCTTTTTTTCTAAATTATTTTTAATGTATATTTGTATTTAGCAAGTATTCAGTATGTTTTAATTGTTAATTATGTTTGGATTGACCCGTCAGATTACAGGGCGAATCTGTTAATTCGATGTTGGCATACTCGAATAATTGCGTAAAATCCCTATCCTGCATTCGTATATCAGGATGAGGTTATAGTCGTCTGTGACCAAATGATTTTTCTGCATATTATTCACTCTTGGGGTGGAAGGGCTTGGTAGCGTCGTGTAGAATATGTTTGGATCAGGTAGAGCAGGGCGATGGCCACACCGATAGCATACGGGGCTGTGACGGTCTGTATTATCTGGCTCAGTGGATTGACAATCAGTGGTGAAACAAACTGGCCCAGATACAGGGAGGCCGAGATGAGCGGCATTACTGTGGTCGCTGCGTCTTTGCCGCCTTTTATGGATGCGATTGTGTTTAGGTATGGTACACCAACCCCATTGGCAATACCTATCAAAGCCGAGCCGACCAGCAGTAGGGGGAAGGAGGTGCCGAAGGCCAACAGGGCATATCCGGCCAGAAATCCAGCAGGTGGGACGTATTTGATATGTCGGCGCATCGTTTTCATCAATCTGCCGAACATGAGTCCAATGCAGAAGGCTACGATGTCTAATCCCACCATGATTAGTGTGATGGTGGTGCTGCCGATGTTGCTGTTGGTTGAGGATGTGAGTGCAAAGTTTGTAGGGTAGATGAAGAACAGCATCATGACAAGCAGCATCCCTATTACTGATGGGGCAAAGCGAAGCAGCGATACATGGGGGTGTCCCATGCGTTTGCGGGCACGGGTAATGCCAGTTTCACTTTCGTAGTAGTCGGGTGATGCATCTTTTGTACGGTCGGTATTGAGCTGTATGTTGGGCAGGAATAACACTACCAACAATAGTGCCGGCAGCGCCAACAGGTATACCAGGAAGGCATAGTTCCATGCAATGCCAGCCAGTATCCCGCTCAGCAGCGTTGCAACCACGCCACCCATTTGGTTCATGGCGGCTGAGAGACCCATGAGACGTCCCTGTTCCTGTGGGGGGAAGTAGTAGGCCAGTAGCCCTGTTGAAAGGGGCATTATCATGCCCACGCTGACGCCTAACAGGGCCCGCATGAAGAGGAGTAACCCGATGTTGTCAATAAGGAATGCCCCTGCTCCAGAAATGATGTAGAGGCACAATCCACTTACGGCAAGTGTGCGGGTTTTCATAAACCGGCACAGCAAGGGGAACAGGAGGTTGGTGGCCACGATAAATAGGGCTGGCAAGCTAACGATTAATTGTACGGTGAGACTGCTGCAGTCGGCAAAATGTGTTCGGATTTCTCCCAGTGCGGGAGCCATTGCTGCCCCAGCCATGACGGTGAGCAGGGAGATGGACAAAATGGTGTAGGTAAGCCTACTGGTTGTTGCTTTTTCCATAGTGTGTTGAATTAAAATATAGGTGGAGTTGTCGGCTCTACCAAGCCGCGCAATTGTCAGTGACTTACAATATTGGTATCTTCGGCAACCTTCAATTTTGCGTTGCAAAGGTACAAAAAAAAGTTGAATTGAGAGGTGTGAGGTTTACTTCTTGGTGAAAAAAAAGCTCTCCCGCGTGTTACGGGAGAGCTTGGTGCGGATTATTTCTTTCGCTTTCGACTGTCGAAGTACAGCATTCCGGCAGTCCACAGGGCGGCACAAATCAGTGCCCATACGGCTCCATTCATAGGCTGAAGTAGAGTTGGCGATGGCTGTTCCAGTCTATCATTAGCTGGCGGAAGTCAGCATAGTCGGCTTTGGCGATGACGGCTTTGCGCAGCCGCAGGCTACGGGTGACAAGCAGGCGGCGGCCTTTTTGTTTGACTATTATGTTGATGCTGCCTACATTGCGGTTGTATTCGATGTTTATGTCGCCGCCTATGAGTTTGGCTCCTTTGGGCAGCTCCATGGTGTAGTGGTAGAATTCGGTGACGGCTGCGGCCTGGACCGGGCTTGTGCGCGAGGGGTTGAGTTTGGCGGGGTCAATGTTAATGCCCCCTTTTTCGTTGGGGAGTGTGATGCGGATGTAGTTGTCGACTATGGTATCGGGGTTCCAGTCGAGTGCGCGGTCGATGTAGATGGGTGCCGAGGCCACGGCGGCGGCGTCTGCTTTCTCGCTTTCGGTGAGCAGGGGGCTCTTGTCGGTGGCCGTGAGACGGTATTTCAGTCCGTCGATGGCTACTTCGACTTGAAGTGGCCTGTCACCGAAGACATTCAAGCTGCCGTCGACAATGGTGGCACGGAATCCTGCCTGGTTGAGCAGTGCGGCAAGCAGCCCGGTTTTGTCGATGGCAGTGCCGCAGTTGCTGGCAAAGACTTGTGCGGCAGGAGTGGCGGTGTAGTCTGTGCGGGCGGGGTCGACGGGGTTGAGGTGTACGTAGTCAACTACCCAGTCGCGGATGGCGGCTGCGTATTCCTTGGGGCTGTCTTTTTTTAGGGCGGCTAAGAGGCTTTCGGCGGCGGGTAGGCTCTGCTCGGCGGTATATGCGGGTTTTGCTCCGAGCTGGAATTCGATGTCGTAGCCTTGTTTGGCGGGCATGTATGGGTCGTTGACGGTTTGGGGCAGGTCGGTGGCCACTTGTGTGTGGCCGTCGGCGTAGCGGATTTCATATCGCTTGACGGGGCAGTCTTGGTTGAGGTTGAACCGCTCGGCGAGGCGTGTGCTTTTGCGGTGGAGGGTGTAGTCGAGCACGATGGTGCAGTTGTACTCCAGTGCTGTGTGGACGATGGCCATTTCGCGCATGTCGTTGAGGCGGCCGCAGTCGGTACACTCGGAGGGCAGCTGCAGGATGAAGGCGTTTGGCGGTGTGTTGACTTTGGTGCCGTCGGGGCGGAGGGTGTAGCTTTCGTTGATGGTGAGGCTCTCGAAGGCGGGGTTGTAGGTGATGAATGTCTCGCCTTTGTCGGCATAGGCGGTGATGGCACGGTTTCGCAGCAGCACGATTTCCTTGCGGTAGCGTATGTCCATGGTGCTGTCGCTATTGAGTTTGTAGCTGCGACGGATGAGGTTGTAGACGGCATCGGGCTGCCTGCTTTGGGCAAAGGCGCTTGCGGTGGCGAGCAATATGATGGCGGTGAGGATTGTCTTCTTCATGCTTTGATTGTTTGATTTGTTAGTTCGTTAATTGATTTACACATTTTGAATTTGTTAATTTGTTAATTCGTTAATTTGTTAATCGATTTACACATTCCCACATTAACACATTCACAAATTCACTCATTTACACATTAACGCATTCTCACATTCATTATTTGGTCAGGATGACAGGTGTTTCGGCCAGCTTTTTCTGGTTGGCTACGGCCTGGCGGAAACAGTACCAGTCGTCGGCATCGTAGACCCGTTTGCCAAAGAGGGAGCTTTCGGCAAAGGTGAGTTTGTTCCCGTCCATCCAGTATTGGCAGCCGAAGCTTGCTGCGGGATTGGCCACTCCGCCCACGTAGGGGAAGTGGAGCTGCTTGTATTCTGCGGGGAGTGTAACGGTTTCCTTGATCTCCACCAGGCGGGAGCAGGCGTCGGCAAAGGGTTGTGTGCGGGTTTCGGGTGTGACGTCGAATGCAAGGTGGCTCATTGCGCGGCTATAGAAGTTGCGGGCAGACAGGGGGGTGAAGACAAGGGTGTTCTTGTCGACCACGGCATAGCGCGGTATGGAGAAGGAGTAGGTGATGGAAACGGGCTGCTCCAGATACTTGTCGTTGTCCGTGTGCCGGATTTTGGTGATGTGTGCGGCGGGGGCAATCTTGAGCAGCTCCAGCTCCATGTTGCGCATCCATTCGGCAGTGCGGGCATTAAACACGCCGCGCACGGCCCGGTCGCTCTGCCCCTCGGCGGTGATGGTGATGGTGCCGGTCAGCGTTCCGTCCTCGCCTATTGTGGTGTTGGCGTTGATGCGTACGTAGTGGTTCTCGGGGGCTGAGAGCGGGGTGTACATCAGGTCGGCACCCTCAGGCAACCCCATCAGATAGCCTTGCTGTTGCTCAGCACTGGACCACAGTTCGCGCACGTTGGGTACCCATGTGGGGTCGAGCATCTCGTAGCTCCCGTCGCGGTGCTGCACTGCACACACGCTGTGGTTGAACTGGTCGGCGGGTATGCGGTCTATGCGCTCGTGGGCCATGGTCATGGCGGCATAGGCCTTGAAACCCGCCGCGCGGAGCATGGTGACCAGCATGCCGGCCTTATCCTTACACACCCCGCAGCGGTCGGTGAAATTCATCTGTGCGTTGTGGAGCGTATAGCCCTCGCCGGGACCCATGCTGATGCCGGCATAACGTATGTTGTCGGCCACCCAGTGGGTAAGTATGGCGATGCTGTCCTGCTCGGTCTTGGCCGGTTGGAGCAGCTCGTTCACTTTGGCCTGCACCTCGGGGGTGGGGACAAAGCTGCCGTAGTCTTCGTTCACTCCATAGAACCAAATGGATTTGGCCTGCCAGTTGGGGCTTGTGCTGAGCAGAAGTTTGCACTGCATGTCGTTGTTGGCCAAGGCGTGCGGCTCGCGTTTGAGGGGCTCAATGTTGTCCTTCGTAAAGGTGTAGATCGTGCGGTCGCCGTCCACCGTGCTGTCAATCGCCACCGAGCCGGAGCAGTTGTACAGCTCAAATCTCAGGTTTTTGGCTGTCAGCACACTCACCTGGTACACTTTTTTCGCCACGGGACAGTCGTTCCAGAAAGGCACTATGTCGTAGAAGTGGCCGCGCATGGGCGGTATGTACTTGTCGTCGCCGTCGTCGCGAAGCAGGGCATAGGTGAACCCTTTGCGGTAGGTGGTGTATTCCACCTCGTCGCCGGGGTCAAGGTGGCCAATCTGAACCATCTTTTGGCTGGCCCCCCAATAGATGAGGCGGGCCGGTGCCACGTAGTCGTATACGCGCAGCAGCACATCCTCGACTGTGCCGTCGGCATGGTGCACCAGCACTTGGCGAAACTCCACGTAGGCCGACAAGGGGTCATAGTCGACCTTGACAGTCGAGAGGTCTCGGCATCCTTCAAAGTCGTTGGCACGGATGCGCTGGTGATTGATAACGTGGCTCAGCCCCGACTCCTCCATAACAACCGCAGTGCTGTCGAAGAGTATGGTCTTGTGTTGGGCCATAGCCGTTAGCGAAATTGCCATTAGGCTTACCGTTGTGAGTAGAAATTTATGCTTCATAGTGTATGTTTTATTGTCACTTTTTTAAAATGCAAAGATACACTTTTTTCTTCAATTGGGCATTTTGTGTGTGCAATTCGGATAAAAAATGTAACTTTGCATCTCGTTTATGAATCGGTCCTTTTTATTCATAGCACTGATTGCAATGCTGTTGTGTCCCCTCATTGGTAGGGCGCAAGTGGGGGATTTCACCCCTGCCGACTCCGTGGCAAAGCCAACCAAAAAGCCCAATCTGGTGCAGCGCTTCAGCCAGTGGCGCGACCGCGCTCAAACCAGCGGTTTCGACTCGGGATATGTTGCCTATCCCGTCAACTACCGCTGGCAGGCTCAGGTTTATAACAACATGTCTATGGACAATGTCTTCTTGCACATGCCCAATGTCATGAACCTGGGTTCTTGCGACGTGTTCAGCACCACTGGGCTGCACGGCAAGGCCTCTGTCGGGCTGTACTTTCGCGGATGGGGGCTGGGCTTTGGCAAGAGTTTCACCAGGGACGTGCCCGACATCAATCTCTCCCTCTCCTCCTACGGGCGGGTGTTGGGTTTCGAGCTGAAACTGGCCGCCAATACCTCCCTCAGGAGTGCCATGCGGTGGGTGTTGCCCGACACCATCATGTGGTATCGCCCCCAGGCCAATAACGACTCGACGGGTCCCGAAAACATTCTCCTTGAACTCAACTTGTACTACATCTTCAACAACAGAAAATTCTCATACGATGCTGCCTTGACCCAGTTTACCTGGCAAACCAAGAGCGCGGGCAGTGTCATTGGCGGCCTCTCGTTCCATGCCTCCAACATCAACTACAACAACACCCTCTTTGCCGAGTTCTACTATGCCGACACCATGGAGTTCCTCACCCATAACCTGCTGTTTGGCTTAGGCTATGCCTACAACTGGGTTTATGGCGGCGGCAAATGGATGATACACGCCTCTGTCCTGCCCAGGGTGCGCTATTCCTACTACCGCCATATGACGCTACACCCTATGGGCGACATGGGCCACTGGAGTGAGGATACCCGTAACTACTACTACCAGAACAAGGCCGAAATGGAACACTATGCACGCGCCAACACCCTTTCGCTCTCGGCCATGGTGCGCCTTGCCTTCCTGTGGAATATCAGCGAGCGATGGGTGACAGGCCTTGTGGGTACCGCCTCGGGCTATGGCGACGGGGGCTTTACGGGGCTCAGTATCGTGACTTTCAACTGGAATGTTTACCTCTACGGAGGCTTCCGTTTCTGATTCAGCTTTCCCTGTGGCGCAGATTGGAGATAAGCCTGATGGCCAGCATCAGGGCCAACGGCATCACAGCAGCGTTCAACTGCTGGGGCAGGGGGTCAAAGGTCATCACCATGGCGGCTGCCAGCATTAGCAGCTGCACACACACGACGTAGCGGTTGCTGCGTCGGGGATTGACGGCAAAGTACAGAAACAGGGGCGACAGCCACAATATGTTTAGGTTCACCTTGGTGCAGTAGTGGTCAGTGCAAAACCACAAAAACAGCGCCAACAGCGACAGCAACCCGCCGACAATATACACCAAGCGGTCGAACCACACCAGCTTCCACCCTTTGCTCCACTCCATCACGGTGAGCCACAGCACCACTATCAGCACCACCCAAAACAGCAGGGTGGGCGACACACTGCGTGCCAGCGGGCTGCGGGTCTCGCCCAGCAGCAGGGTGGCGCGGTCGGCCAAGGGCTTGCCGGTATTGTCCACCGTGAGGGTGTCAAACTGATGCATCATCTCTATGGGGGAGAACATGTACTCGTAGTTGCTGCATCGTTGGTCGCAACGCAGTCCCAACGCCATGTCGATGGCCAGCCGCCACCACAGCAACGACCCCTCGGTCGACCTGTAAATCAGCTGGCGGTAGGAGCAGTTGGTGTCGGTCGTGCACTCCTCGCTGAGTGTGCGATGGCAGAGGCAGTCCCGCACCATGTCGCGTACACGGGTGGCGCAATTGTCGCGGAAAAAATCATACATATAGTATCGATACTCGGGCAGATAGTTTGTCTCGAGCATCAGCATCAAGTTGTTCAGCTCTTGGGAGGTGAGACGCAGCCGCTGCTCCCATACTGCGCGCCCCTCAAAGGCATATTCGGCCATGAAATTGTCGAACGTGGTGCGGCTGAGGCAGTAGTTCAGTTTGCCGCGGGCAAAGGTCCAGTAAAAGTGTGGGGTGTCGAAGTCGAAAGTGCCGTAATTATACACCAGGTCGAAACCTCCCACCGGGTCGCACACCCGGATGGCGCTGTGGCCGAAAGAGGTGTAAAACTCGTCGCCCGCACCGCAGGTCAGTATGCTGGCAAAAGCCGAGTCGGAAAGGCGCGCGTCGAGTGTATCCTGCGCCCGGGCAGGAATCCACACCAAGGCGGCCACCAGCAAAATCAACAGTCTCTTCTTCATGGCTGAAAATGGGGGAATATGTTAATGAGTTAATGTGTTAATGCGTTAATGTATTGTCCAAACATTCAAACAGTCATTTTTTCGCCTCGCCAGCCAGGTGAACATCCAACTGCGGGAACGGTATGGTGATATTGTTGCTATAGAACGCATTGTATATGTTCTCGCGGATGCGCATCCACACCGTCCAGTAGTCGTCCGTCTTCACCCACATCCACATCGACACATCCACCGAGCTGTTCTCCAAGCTGCTCACCGCCACAATGGGGGCTTTAGGCTCGTGCAGTATCAGCGGGTCGTCGTTAATCACATCCGTCAGCACCTGCTTCACCTTCTCCAAATCCGAGCCATAGGCCACGCTGGCCACCACGTCAAGGCGTATCATATCCTCCTTGGTATGGTTTATCAGGCTCTTGTTCGACAGCTCGCTGTTCGGTATCACTATCGTCCGTCCGTTAAAGGGGCGCATCACCGTGTGGAAAATCCTTATCTCCTGTATGTATCCCTTAAAGTTGCCGCACTCAATGTAGTCGCCAACCTTGAACGGCTTCATGAGCAGTATGATCACCCCGCCTGCAAAATTCTGCAGCGTGCCCTGCAGCGCCATGCCGATAGCCAGTCCCATGGCACCCAGCAGGGCGATGAACGACGTGGCCTTGATGCCCACCACATCCATCGCCATGATGATAATCATGGCCTTCAGCAGCACATCCACCAGCGACCCGAGGAAACTCTTAAGCGATGGCTCTGCGTCGCGCTTGTCGAGCGCCTTGACAATCAGATTGCGCAGCAGCTTGGCCAGTTTCATCCCCACCCATAGTATGAGGATGGCCACCAGCATCTTGGGCACAAAGCCCACCGTAAGCTCCGTCAGGGCGCGCAACCCGTCCTTGACAATGGTGTTCTCGCCCGTCACCACATCCTTCAGGTCGGACAGGTTCATGCTTTTCAGGCTGTCGGTCAGTGTACGCGTTATGCTGTCCTGCGCCATGAGGGTTTGGCCAAACTCATCGGTTGGTGGAGGGGGGGTGCCTTTCCCCTGCATGGCCGCCATGGAAATCAGCGTGGGTGTCTTATCGTCCAAAATAATCATATTCTTGCAATTATACGGCACTATAACGCTTTGGCACAATAAAAATTGTGCGGTGTGCTAAAAAAAATGTATCTTTGCAACCCTAACCAAAACACTACTGAAATGGTAATAGATTTCAACAACATCGAGTTAACCCTGCAGCCGCGCTTCAAAGGCGGCGAAGGGGTGACCAAAAGCCACATATTCAACGACGGCATGAACAAGATTATGCGCGGCTGTCTCGAACCCGGCTGCACCATCGGCTACCACTGCCACGACACCAGCAGCGAGATTATCTACATTCTCAGTGGCGAGGCACGGGTGCTCTACGACGACGGCGAGGAACGCCTTGCGCCCGGCCAGTGCCACTACTGCCCCAAGCACCACTCGCACAGCCTTATCAACGCCAGCCCCGACCAACCGCTCACCTACATTGCCGTCGTCCCGGAGCAATAGCCCCGCAGGGCAATATGGCAATGTTGGGATGCGTGAATGTACGAATGCTTGAATGCCTGATGGTGTGTATGTATCAGTAAATTCAAGCCCCCAATCGCCCAAACAATCAAAACCCAAAAACTTCCGCCTTCGCCCGCAGCCCAACGCTGACGGGCTGTTGCCCCGTTTCTGACCCAATCCTTCTTCTGCAGTTATAGGGCAGTTCTTCTACAGTTCTTCGATTCCAGCTCCAAGAACTGTGGACGAATTGCAGTGTAAGTGGTGAGGAAGGAACGGCCTGGCTCCGGCGCGGCAGCGGGCCACGAGGGGCGTGGGCATGGCCGCCAATCGGACGGTCAGAGTTTGATGAATTGGTCGACGCAGTGGGCGTCGCAAAACAGGAGGTGGTTGTCGGCGGCGTATTTCAGGATTTCTTTCCGCGTTTTGACTGCGTCGGCGGGGTTGTTGTCGTAGGCGGCGCAGAAGTCGGGATGCTGCAGCTGTAGGCCTTGTGCGTGGATTATGTCGCCCGCAATGAGACAGTTGCCTACACTGTAGGTGGTGTGGCCGGGTGTGTGGCCGGGCGCGGGCATGGTTTGCACCAGTCCATCGAAGAGCTGGGCACTGTCGGCAAACGTAACAACCCGGCCGATGTAGGCTTTCTGCACCTGCGCCCAGAGGCCTGCCATGCGGGCCATGGCCCCATCGGGGTTGCAGGCCGCATTTTCCGTGGTTGACACATAGAGGGTGGCATTGGGGAAGGTGGCCTGGCCGTCGGTGAGCAGTCCGCCAATGTGGTCGCCGTGGAGATGGGTGAGGCATACAGCGTCGATGTCGGCCGGGGTGAGGCCGAGGGATTCGAGTTTCTGCAGCAGTGTGCCGCCCGCCTGGGGACCGAGTCCGGCATCTAACAGGATGGTACGCTTGGGGGTCATGACCAGGAAGGTGTTGATGGCGCTCGGGGTGCTGGTTTCAGGCATCAACTGGAGGAGCAGCGAGTCGTCGAAGGAGCCGACAAAGAGGTCGCGCGACATCTCGTTGGCCACGTCTTGGAGGGCGGCCACTTGGAGGGTGTCGTTCATGGTGTAGATGGTCACCCCGGGTTGCACCTCTTGGGGCTGGGCGGAGGTGGTGTCGGCGGGGGCGGTGTCGGCAGCGTGGTTGCCGCAGGCTGCAAAGAGCATTGCCAGCATGATGGCTGTTGCTTTGAGGGTTTTGGCTTTCATTGGATAATTGTTATTTATTGTTCGTTTCGGTGTGTTTGTCTCGGCGTGTTTGTTTCTTCCTGCCGCTTGTTTGCCTGCCGGGGTCATAAGGCCGCGTTGTTCGAGGTCGGTGACCCGGGCAAGGTTTGTTTCGGTCCAGTGGCTGTTCTTGCGCCGGGGTGCGATGCGCCATGGTGTGGCTCTCCTCCAAGCACCGACGCAGCTGCCCACGTTCGCTGTATTTCAAAAGAATGACTATCTCCATTATCGGCAGGATTCAATGTCAAAACTTGCTGCAAAGATACAACTTTTTGCTGATACTTGTTCTTTTTTTATTTATATGAGAAAAAAGTCGTATCTTTGCAATCGGTTTTGAGCGAAAGGCTCATGCCGAAAGTTTTTTATTAATAGAAGCGTTATGCTTCCTTGTACTTGAGAACGTCGGAACTTTTCAAGTGGAATTATCAAGGTTGTATAATGGCTTCACGCTTATAGCGTGGGCTGTTACTACATTTGATAATTCAGGTTTCCGACGACCTTCAAGTACAATGTGAGACATACAGACCCACGCTTCTTTTGTATAATGCTGTTGCGGGTCGGACGGTATAGATGTTGTTCATTAAATGATGAAAAAATGGTTTTTATTAGTCATGATGTGCCTTATGGCACTGACGATGCAGGCACAAAGATGCGCAGTGCTGGAGTTCAAGGCTGGTGTCGGCATTTCTCAGAATGACGTGGATGGCATTTCAGCCATATTTATTACCTATTTTCGTCCAGCGGGCTACACAATGGTCGAGCGCACCCAGATAGACAAGGTGATAGAGGAGCAGGGATTCCAACGTTCGCGGATGACACAGGCTCAGATGGTGCGAGTGGGTGAGATTCTTAATGTCTCGAAGATTGT
>Ga0310697_10002087_pt1 | contig 21873 bp, 15 predicted proteins | sample 172DNAGHGlowgp2_FD_203883 | JGI IMG/M metagenome (GOLD analysis project Ga0310697, IMG submission 203883) | Sheep rumen microbial communities from Palmerston North, Manawatu-Wanganui, New Zealand - 1728 DNA GHGlow gp2 (v2) (version 2) | ecosystem: Host-associated > Mammals > Digestive system >... | reverse complement strand
CTGGATATCCTATAGGAACAGTTATTTATATCCCAGCTTTAGCTGATAAACCAAACGGTGGTTGGTTTGTTGTAGAAGATAGAGGTGGAGCTATTTCTAATAATAGAATAGACGTATTTATGGGATCTCATTCAGCAGCATTACAGTATGGAAGAAAGAATTTAGAGTGTTATATTTATACAAGATAGTATAGAAGATAAGCGGCAATCATTAATTGATTGCCGTTATTTTTTTAGGAGATGAAAAAATGGAAAATAAGAATAATAGGAATAGTAGATATTTTCTTTTGTTTGTAATGGCAATAATTTTAATAGTTATTTATAAAGCTGTTGACAGTATTGCTTTTATCTATAACGGAATAGCTCATTTTTTAGACTCAATTAGTCCATTTATGATGGCTATATTGTTTTCATATATTTTATATATTCCAGAAAAGAAGATAGAAAAGAAAATTGAAAAGATAAATAATAAACTTATAATGAAACATTCAAGGGGAATAAGCGTTTTTATAACAATTGTTTTGGTAATTCTTTTTGTTGTTTTGATGTGGAATTTATTGTATGACAAGGTGTTAGAAAGCGTAGTAGAACTTGCAAAAAATGTTCCGAAATATTTAGAAGATGCAAATAAGTATTTACTAAGTTTAGATGAGAATCATATCTTAAGAAAGGCAAATTTGACAGCTTTAATAGAAAATGTTAAGAGTTTGGACTTCTTGACAAATTTCATTAATGATATGCAAGTTGAGAATATCTTTGATTATTTAAACAGTGTTATAAATACTACTGGCAAAATCTTTAATGCATTTGTAACGATTGTGCTTATTATATATATACTTCTAGAAAGAACAAATATTGTAAAATTTTTCAAAAGAGCATTAAAGGCTATTTTGGACGAAAAAAAATATAAGATAGCACAAAAGTATTATCATGATACTAATAATATTTTCTGTAAATATATTACAGGGCAGCTATTAGATGCGTTAATAATAGGTATAATATTGCTAATTGTACTAAACATCATGAGAGTTAAATATGCATTTTTAATTGCACTTATTATTGGCTTATTTAATGTTATTCCATATTTTGGTGCTATCTTTGGAATAATCTTTGCAATTATTTTAACAGCCTTAAGTGGGGGATTTGCTCAAGCATTTTGGCTTGCAATTGTTGTTATAGTTATTCAACAGGTAGATGCAAATGTAATAAATCCTAGAATATTAGGCGGATCATTAGAAGTTAGTCCTATACTTGTTATTCTAGCAGTAACAATTGGTGGAAAATACTTTGGAGTTGCAGGAATGTTCTTAGGAGTACCAATAATTGCACTTCTTAAAGTTATGGTAGTTGATTATATAGAATCAAAAGAAGAAATAAAGAGTGTAGGAGAATAAAAAAATGTGGCTTTATTAAAGCCACATTCTTTTTTTAGAGTTTTAAAGTTTTAAGTTATATAAATTTATGAACTCATTTTTAGACCCTTTAAAAAGTCATTTATGAGTTTTGTATTTGATTCAAGACTACCCTGAGGAAATTCTATATCAATAATAAAATAACTTGAATCCGTCTCAAACCAAATAGTTTGGAAGTAGTAGGTTTCATCTGTTCCATTAACGTTTTTTACATAGTTAAATGAATATGTGTATCCTTGTTTATTTTCAAGTATGTTTGTCTCATAAAGATCTGATACATTTGACATTGAATTGAATTTGCTTGAATACATTTTTTTGTCACCTTCGGCAATCTGTCTTAGACTAGATGAATCGATTTTCCCATGTTCAGATAGAAGGATGGTTATTTTGTTTTCGTCAGATTTAATTTTTAATATATAAGGTGGGGAAGTCTTATCTGCAAGTTTATACTCTTTAGATAATGAAACTTCGAATTGTGAATCTGAAGAAACGAATGTATCATACGGATTTACTTTAATATCTGGATCTTTCTTTACCTTAGTAAAAGCTTTTGATAGAAGATCTATTGTAATTATAAGTAGAAAAAGACCAATGAATACTAAAATTAAAATCTTCTTTAGTGTCAAATCTTTAAAATAGTCAATTATAGAACTCATTTTTACCTCCGGCTGTAATATATATTAATTTATAGTATTTTGAATCAAAAATCAATACAAAAAAGGAGTTTAGCTAAATTTACTAAACTCCTTATATATTAATCGTCTTGTCCTTCTCTTCGAATACCTGGATGCTCAGATAAATATTTACGAGCATAAGTATCAATTTCTTCGATAATTACAAGTTCATCATGTGAAAGGTTATCATCATTTCTTATAGCGTCTAATCTCTTTCCAATTCCTCTTGATAAAGTTTCTTGTCTTGATATTACACGTCCAGCTCTTAATGCTTCAGATGGTTTTGAGTAGATATTTGTCTTACTATTTGAATCATATATTAGATTTGGTGTAAGAACAGAATCTCCTCTAGTATAAATTTGAATTCTTCCTGGATTTGGAAGTGATTCTAATTCTTCAACTGTAGATTGAAGTCCATCGAACATTTCATTGTGTATGTCAACAGTAATTAGTCTACTTGTTTTTTCACGTTTTAATGCTTGGTTTCTTTCAGCAACGCTTATTAAGCTTTCTAGTCTTGATGTTGCCATAATCTTCCAGTTAATTGTATAGTCTCTCCATCCTTCAGAGGTTCTTAATATTCTTGGATTTTTCATTGTTCCGTCAAATATAAAGTTAAGACCATTAGATACAGCAAAATCCAAAATTCTAGGTGTTATGTTGCTGCTTCCAATTGCAGAAATTTTTGTGAAGTGCTCTGGAAATTCTTCTAATAGATCTCCTCTACGAGGATAAAGAGCTCTATATAGATCATCATCTATTAGATAGATATGTTTTCCTTTTTCTTCAAATTCTTTAATAGCTAGTATTGAAAGTGCTGTTTTTCCAGCACCAGCTTGTCCACCTAATACAACAGCTTCTCTTGAACTTGATTTAACAAGAGATGGGGTAGCTTGAAATGGTTTAGTAAATGTTATATATTGAGCTACAATGTACATTTCATGAAATTGTCGATATTGTTCCATTTCTGGATTGATAGTTTCTGGAGCAAATGTTGAAAAGTAGTTAATATATTCTTGACTATAAAATACTTCTGGTGGTGGTACAGCAATACCGTATTTTTCATATGCTTCTTCGTATGTTGCCATGATTTTACCTTCCTTATATTAGTAGTTTTTTATTTTAATGAATTGAATTCATTCTTTAGTAGATTTAATTGTCTTTCTTCAAATTCGTCATTAGGTTTCAACTCTAATAATAATTTTTCTAAACGGGCTTTTCTAGAAGCTATATCAAGTTTTTCATCCTTTAGTCTTTCTTCTATTAAAACTTCGTGAGGAACTCTAGAATCCGTTTTGCTAGAATATACTCTAACAGGGGATACCATGTCTTTTCCTCTTTTGAAAATTTCTATTATTATATCTTCTTTAGAATCTTCAATAGCTTTAATTGTATTTAATACACCATCATAAGTAATGTTGTGAGTTTCTACGTTAGTAAATCTTCCATATCCAGAAAGTTCAATTTGTTCGTAATTTCTTTCAAATGCTGTTAATAAACTTTCATATTTAGAAGTTGCCATTACTCTTACGTATCTTGTAAATCTTGGTGGCATATTTTTCATGGTTTCTAACGCAACAGTATTTCTTAAAGTTCCTTCGTGAATGAAGTTATAGTTATTGTCGATTGCGTATTGAATTAATTCTTTTAGAATTCTTCCAGTTACTTCTGCAGTGATTGGTGCATATTGTAATGGGTATTTTTCAAATATCTCATCTAAGCGAGGGTGTAGTGATCTATAGATATCGACATCTAACACCGCTGCACTTTCATCTTTTTCAAGTAATTCTTGTTCTGAGAATACATCAATACCACCTTTACCAGCTCCTGTTTGTCCTCCAATGAAGATACCAGCTGGGTTAGATGATGGTTTGCATGTTGAAAAAGAGATTAGCTTACTCTTTTCAAACATTGTTTGATATTCTTCTTCAGAAATTTCAAATTCTTTCTTAATTTCTTCTAAATCTTTTTCCATATTATTTTTTTACATCCTCACTGTATTTTTCTAAAATCTTGTTAATTACATCCCAGTTTCCTAAGTATAATTGATCTCTTTCAGCAAGTAATGTGTCTAATAGTTTTTTGTCTTTTGAATTAATAGCTTGAGCGATTTTTGAACTCATAAGCTCAATAGCTATATCAAGTTTAACATTGTCGTTCATTTTATCCTCCTAAAATGAAATTCTTTCCTTAATCCAGTGGATTATATCATTGAATTACACTTATTTCAACAGATATTCTAGTTTTTATAAGACGTAAAACCATAAAACCAACTATTTTCAATATTTCTGAGTTATTGTGATTTTTATATGAACAGCTAAAAGTAGTTTCATAATTTATCAAAATTTTAGACTCTTTTTTATATATGTAGAAAGTGAGTTAAAAAAGTGGTCCAAAACTGCAAAATCCGTAAGAAAAATGCAGTTTTTCTATTGACTTTTGTAACAATACTGTTATATAATATTGTAGTAATTTTGCGGAGTTTAGGGAAATAAACCTTCAAAATTCACTTATATTAATTGATTTTGGTAGGAGGAATTGAATAAAAGAGGAACTATTTTAAAGAAAAGTTTTTTGGCAGGGACTTTATTTAAAATAACAACCTTTTATTGCAAGAGGGACCTTCCAAATAGAGTAATATTACCTGCTAAAATTTATAGATAAGGTGGTATTTTACATTGGCAAACAAAATTAATGTAAAAGATGTTGTACATGAGAAATGTACACGTAAGACTTTTGCAAAAATAGGTGACTTTATAGATATACCTAATTTGCTAAAAGTTCAAAAGGATTCATATGAATGGTTTGTAAAAGAAGGCCTTGGAGAAGTTTTAAGAGATATTTCTCCAATAGAGGATTATTCTGGAAACCTAGTACTTGAATTCTTTGATTACTACATGGAGGAAAAGACAAAATATACTCTTGAAGAAGCAAAAGAGAGAGATGCAACTTATTCTACAAGACTTCACGTTAAAGTAAGATTAATTAACCGTGAAACTGGAGAAATTAAGGAGCAAGAGATTTATCTTGGTGATTTCCCACTTATGACAGACAGTGGTACATTCGTTATTAACGGTGCTGAAAGAGTTGTTGTAAGCCAGTTAGTTCGTTCACCAGGATGCTACTACGATTCAACTTATGACAAATCTGGTAAAAAATTATATACAGCAACTGTAATGCCTATCAGAGGTGCATGGATTGAATACGAGACAGATAGTAATGATATTTTCTGGGTAAGAATTGATAGAACAAGAAAATTACCAGTAACATCATTATTAAGAGCTTTAGGACTAGATACAGATGAAAAGATGATTGACTTCTTTGGAGAAGAAGACAAATTATTAGCAACTATTGCTAAAGATACTGTTAAGACAGCAGATGAAGCTTTAATCGAAATCTATAAGAAATTAAGACCAGGTGAACTTCCAACTGTTGACGCAGCTAGAAACTTATTTAATGGTTTATTCTTTGACAATAGACGTTATGATTTATCTAAAGTAGGTAGATACAAATACAATAAAAAGTTAAGCCTAGCTTCAAGAATTGCAAATCATATTGCATATGAAACAATCGTTGATCCTGAAACTTCAGAAATTTTAGTTGAAAAAGGTGAAGTTATTTCAAGAGAGACAGCTAAAGCTATCCAAGATTCAGGTATAAATGTTGTATATCTTGATATCGAAGGAAAGAAAGCTAAAGTTATTGGAAATGGTACTGTTGATATTCGTCACTATGTAGATCCTAAATTATTAGAAAATACAAGAATTAAAGTTGACGTTAACTATGCAGTATTACAAAACATCTTAGAGACAGCAAAAAATGATAAAGAATTAAAGAAATTAATCGAAGAAAGAGAAGAAGAATTAGTTCCAAAACATGTTGTAACAGAAGACATCTTAGCATCAGTTAACTACTTATTAAACTTAGATTACAACATCTATATTACTGATCCTGAGAAACCACAACTTGCATATACTGATGATATTGACCACTTAGGAAACAGACGTATTAGATGCGTTGGAGAACTTTTACAAAATCAATTTAGAATTGGTTTAACAAGATTAGAGAGAGTTGTTCGTGAAAGAATGACACTTCAAGATCTAGACGTAGTTACTCCACAAAGTTTAATTAACACAAAACCTATTACATCATCAATTAGAGAGTTCTTTGGTTCAAGCCAACTTTCTCAATTCATGGATCAAACTAACCCACTATCAGAATTAACTCATAAGAGAAGAATTTCTGCATTAGGACCTGGTGGTTTATCAAGAGAAAGAGCTGGATTCGAGGTTCGTGATATTCACTATACTCACTATGGTAGATTATGTCCTATCGAATCTCCTGAAGGACCAAACATTGGATTGATTTCTGCACTTTCTACATTCGCTATAATCAATGAATATGGTTTCATAGAAACACCATATAGAAGAATCGAAAAAGGAACATGCAGAGTAACTGATGAAGTTAAGTATATGACAGCTGACGAAGAAGACCAATATATTATTTGTCAAGCTTCAGAGCCAGTTGATGAAAAAGGATGCTTAATTAATAAGAGAGTAAGAGTAAGAGACAGAGAAGAAATTAAAGAAATTGAGAAAGAGAAAGTTGATTATATCGATGTTTCTCCAAAACAATTAGTTTCTGTAGGTGCTGCAATGATACCTTTCTTAGAGCACGATGACGCTAACCGTGCTTTGATGGGTTCAAACATGCAACGTCAAGCTGTTCCACTTATGATCACAGAATCACCTATGGTTGGAACTGGTATTGAATATAAAGCTGCTAAAGATTCAGGTGTTATGATCTTAGCAGATGAAGACGGTATAGTTGAAAAAGTTGAAGGTGACAAAATCGTTATTAAAAATGATTTAGGTCAAAAGAAAACTTATGTATTAAGAAAATTCAAGAGAACAAATGGTAGTACATGTATTAACCAAAGACCAATTGTTAAAGAAGGCGAAAAGATTAAGAGAGGCGAAATAATCGCTGATGGACCTGCTACATCTAAAGGTGAAATGGCATTAGGTAAAAACTTACTTATCGCATTCACAACTTGGGAAGGTTATAACTACGAGGATGCTATCTTGTTAAATGAGAGATTGGTTAAAGAAGACGTATTAACAAGTATTCACATTGAAGATTATGATTGTGAATGCCGTGATACAAAACTTGGACCAGAAGAAATCACACGTGATATACCAAATGTTGGTGAAGATTCACTTCGTGATTTAGACGAAAATGGTATTATTAGAATCGGTGCTGAAGTAAGACCAGGAGATATCCTAGTTGGTAAAGTTACACCAAAAGGTGAAACAGAGCTTACAGCAGAAGAAAGATTATTAAGAGCAATATTTGGTGAGAAAGCTAGAGAAGTAAGAGATACATCTTTAAGAGTTCCTCATGGTGAAGCTGGAACAATCGTTGATGTTAAAGTATTTACTAGAGAGAATTCAGATGAACTTGCTCCTGGAGTAAATCAAGTAATTAGAATATATATTGCTCAAAAGAGAAAAATATCAGTTGGTGATAAAATGGCTGGACGTCATGGTAACAAAGGTGTTATCTCAAGAATATTACCATCTGAAGATATGCCATTCTTACCAGATGGTACACCAGTTGATGTTGTATTAAACCCATTAGGTGTTCCTTCTCGTATGAACTTAGGACAGGTTCTTGAAGTTCACTTAGGTGCAGCTGCAAGATTACTTGGATGGAAGATGGCTACACCAGTATTTGATGGTGCAACTGAAGAAGAAATTGAAAATATGCTAGAGTATGCTGGATTAGAGACAAATGGAAAGACAGTTTTATATGATGGTAGAACTGGTGAACCATTTGATCATCCAATTACAGTTGGTGTTATGTACATGTTAAAACTTCACCACTTAGTTGATGATAAGATCCATGCTCGTTCAACTGGTCCATACTCACTAGTTACTCAACAACCACTTGGTGGTAAAGCACAATTTGGTGGACAGAGATTTGGTGAAATGGAAGTTTGGGCATTAGAGGCATATGGTGCAGCATACACACTACAAGAAATCTTAACTGTTAAATCAGACGATGTTGTAGGTAGAGTAAAGACATATGAAGCTATAGTTAAAGGTGAAAATATTCCTGAACCAGGAATTCCAGAAAGCTTTAAAGTATTAATTAAAGAATTACAATCATTAGGATTAGACGTTACACTATATAGTGAAAACGACGAAGAAATCGAAATCAAAGAGCACGTTGAAGAAGCTCTTGATGGAGTTGAAGAAAGAATCGATGAAAGTGAGCTTGAAGCTGATAATCTAACAGAAGTTAGTGATGCAGAACTTGAGCAATCTGAAGAGGATGACGATGATTTCTTTACAAATATTTTAGACGAGGAAGATATGCCAGACGATAAAATATTTAAGAATTTAGATTCTATTGATGAAGATAAAGAAGATGAATAATTAATTGAATAACAGGATCAAAAAAGTAATTTATGAGTTAACATGAGAATCTGAACCAGCGGTGTAGTACTTGTAAATTACTTAAGATCCACCCAAAAATAAAAAATATAAGGGGGCTACTTTAAAAGTGGAAGAACTTGAAATTTTTAATAAATTAAAAATTGGTTTAGCTTCAGATGAAAAAATAAGAGAATGGTCTCATGGTGAAGTAAAAAAACCAGAAACAATAAATTATAGAACTTTAAAACCAGAAAAAGATGGTTTATTCTGTGAAAAAATATTTGGACCTACAAAAGACTGGGAATGTCATTGTGGTAAATATAAAAGAATCAGATATAAAGGTATTGTTTGCGATAGATGCGGTGTTGAAGTTACTACATCTAAAGTAAGAAGAGAGAGAATGGGACATATTGAACTTGCTGCTCCTATAGCACATATTTGGTATTTCAAAGGAATTCCAAGTAGAATCGGTTTAATATTAGACATTTCTCCAAGAAACTTAGAGAAAGTTATATACTTTGCATCATATATAGTTGTAGATAAAGGTACATCTGATTTATTAAAATGCCAAGTATTAACAGAAAAAGAATACATTGAAGCTGAAGAAAAATATGGAAAAGGATCTTTCAAAGCTGAGATGGGTGCTGAAGCAATCAAAAAATTACTTGCAGAAGTTGATATTGAAAAATTATCAGCACAATTAAAGAAAGAACTTGCAAAAGTTTCAGAGCAAAAGAAAGCAAAAATAATCAAGAGATTAGATACTGTAGAATCATTTAGAGTATCTGGAAATAAACCAGAATGGATGATTATGGATGTTATTCCAGTTATCCCACCAGAATTAAGACCAATGGTTCAATTAGATGGTGGTAGATTTGCTACATCAGACTTAAATGATTTATACAGAAGAGTTATAAATAGAAATAACAGATTAAAGAGATTACTAGAACTTGGAGCACCAGAAATCATTGTAAGAAATGAAAAGAGAATGCTTCAAGAATCAGTAGACGCATTAATAGATAATGGTAGACGTGGAAGACCAGTAACAGGTGCTGGAAATAGACCATTAAAATCATTATCAGATATGTTAAAAGGTAAGCAAGGTAGATTCCGTCAAAACTTATTAGGTAAGAGAGTTGACTACTCTGGACGTTCAGTTATCGTTGTTGGTCCAGAACTTAAGATTTACCAATGCGGTCTTCCAAAAGAAATGGCTGTTGAGTTATTCAAACCATTTGTTATGAAAGAATTAGTTGCAAGAGGAATTGCTCACAATATTAAAAATGCGAAGAGAATGGTAGAAAGATTAAGACCAGAAGTATGGGATATCTTAGAAGAAGTTATTCAAGATCACCCAGTTATGCTTAACCGTGCTCCAACACTTCACAGATTAGGTATTCAAGCATTCCAACCTATATTAGTTGAAGGTAGAGCTATCAAACTTCACCCATTAGTTTGTACAGCATTCAATGCTGACTTCGACGGTGACCAGATGGCTGTTCACGTTCCTTTAACACCAGAAGCTATTGCAGAAGCAAGATATTTAATGCTTTCTACAAATAACTTATTAAAACCACAAGATGGTAAACCAGTTACAGTTCCTACACAGGATATGATTCTTGGTGCTTACTATCTAACAGTTCAAATAGATGGTGAAAAAGGTGAAGGTATGTATTTCAAAGATGAAGAAGAAGCTTTGATGGCATATCAAAATGGTGATGTAGGATTACATTGCAAGATTAAAGTAAGAAGATTTAAGACTGATGAAGATGGAACAGTAAGACATAAGACAATTGATGCAACAATCGGTAGATTAATATACAATCAAGGAATTCCTCAAGATTTAGGATTCGTAGATAGAACAGATCCTGAAAAAGAATTTGATCTAGAAATTGATTTCCCTGTAATTAAGAAGAATTTAGGTAAAATTGTTGCAAATTGTATTAATGTTCATGGTTTATCTAAAACAGCAGAAGTATTAGACTATATCAAAGCAACAGGTTATAAATACTCAACAAAAGGTGCTATCACAGTATCTGTTGATGACGTTAAAGTTCCTGAAGCTAAAAAAGATATTTTAGCAAAAGCTGATGAAGATGTTTCAGCTGTATTCAGACAATATCAACGTGGTATGATAACCAACGATGAAAGATATAATGCTATTATTAAAATATGGGAAAAAGCTACAGATGATGTTACAGAAGCTATGAAGAATAACTTCGATGAGTTAAACCCAATCTACATGATGGCTCAATCTGGTGCCCGTGGTAACATGAACCAGTTAAGACAAATTGCAGGTATGCGTGGACTTATGGCTAACACATCTGGTAAAGCCGTTGAAATCCCAGTTAAATCTTGTTTCCGTGAAGGACTAGATTCTCTAGAATACTTCATTTCAGCACACGGTGCTAGAAAAGGTTTAACAGATACAGCTCTTCGTACAGCTGACTCTGGATACTTAACAAGAAGACTTGTTGACGTATCACAAGATATTATCATCAGAGAAGCTGATTGTGGTACAACAAAAGGTATCATGGTAGAAGAAATTAAAGATGGAAATCAAGTAATTGAACCATTAGAAGAAAGATTAATTGGTAGATTCCCAGTTGAAGATATCAAAGATCCAAATACAGGAAAAGTAATTGTTGATAATGATACAATGATTACAGATAAACTAGCTAAAGAGATTGTTAAAGCTGGATATACTCAAGTTTGGGTACGTTCTATTCTAGAATGTAAATGCAGACATGGTGCTTGTAGCAAGTGCTATGGTATGGGTCTAGCAACAAGAGAAAGAGTAAATGAAGGAGAATCTGTTGGTATTATCGCAGCTCAATCAATTGGTGAGCCTGGTACACAGTTAACAATGAGAACATTCCACACAGGTGGTGTTGCTGGTGGCGATATCACACAAGGTCTTCCTAGAGTTGAAGAGTTATTTGAAGCTAGAACTCCTAAAGGAATGGCAATCATTTCTGAAATTGATGGTAAAGTTAAGATTAGTGAAGAAAAGAAGAGAAAAGAAGTTATTGTTACAAATAAAGATGATAGCAAGACATACACAATTAGCTTCGGTTCAAAACTAAGAGTTCATGACGGAGACGTAATTAGTGCTGGTGATCAAATTACTGAAGGTTCTATCAACCCATCAGACTTACTAGCAATTAAAGGCGTTGAAGGTGTATATAACTACATTATTTCAGAAGTTCAAAAAGTTTATCGTAATCAAGGTGTTGATATCAACGATAAACACATTGAAGTTATAACAAGACAGATGTTAAAGAAAGTTAGAATTGAAAATCCAGGTGATTCAGACTTCTATACAGCTTCATTAGTTGATTTACTTGAAGTAGAGCAAAAGAATGAAGAATTAAAAGCAGAAGGTAAGACTCCAGCTACATATAGAAGAGCATTACTTGGTATTACAAAAGCATCTTTAGCAACAGAAAGCTTCTTGTCAGCAGCTTCATTCCAAGAGACAACAAAAGTATTAACAGAAGCAGCTATTAAAGGAAAGGTTGATAACTTAATGGGATTAAAAGAAAACGTTATTATCGGTAAATTAATTCCAACAGGAACAGGATTAAAACGTTATCAAGAAATAAAAATTAATACAGAACAAGAGCAAACAATAGAAGATGCTGTTGAGGAAAATCAAGAAAACTAATAAATAAATAAAAAAAGAAAGAAGCGGTGCAGGCATTTGCCATGCATCGCTTCATTTCTTTTGATCACTCACCACTCCACTAAGCTAGGAATCACCTAGATAAGTGGTGCTTTGCGTCAGCTGTCAGTCAGACGCACGTTGTTCTGGATGCGCTTCGGAAGACTGTCAAAAGCTTCGATGCAGTAGGAGCGGAACTCATCTGCGATAACATCCATGCGCTCACGGTACGGGTAGATACGCCAGTTGTAATGAGCATAATCGCCCATCCAATTCGCAAGGACCTGCCGAGGATGCTGCCTCGGAAAGTACGCATGCGGATTATCTGTGATATACCACTCATTGTCCTGAGTGATATACAGCATATAAGGCGTCTCACCGTATGTGTTAAAGTCGTCCGGACTCATGAGCCACGGGCGAACTCCGGACTTCATGACTTCCTCAAGAACGGGCATTTCAGTGGGGGCCAAGTGAACATGTGCGTGCACGATGCTCGTCTTGTGCTTTCCTTCACCGGTGCGGCCTGAAGCACATTCAAAGGCGAAGACGGGCTTGCCATAAATGCAGCTCAGAAGATACCGCATATCGTCCAGAACTTGAAAGAAATCATCCAGTTCTTCGGGCTCCATGAGAGCGACACTCATAATATGCCTTTTGGGCACGATCATGGTGTAGCCTTCGAAGAAAGCCCCAGTTCCAGGTACGACATAGAAATGTTTGGACTCATACAGGATGTGCTCCTGATGTTCCGTATTCCCCTTTTGGATCTTGCAGAGCAGGCACTCGTCCGGAGACTGGGTGCACATGCCTTTGGAATCCTGAGAAGAATGATCGCCGAGGTCTACTTCCCACTGATTGAAAATCTTCGGCATATCCTCAATCACGTGATTAATGCTCAGCATCGGGCTTACAGGATCGATTACAGAATCACCCCGGGTGAGGCGAATGTAAATCGGATTGAAGACCGACCAGCTGGGATTCATCGTCTGGGAGAAGTAAACGCAGTTTTTGTTGTGGTCGAAGACACTTTTCACCACAGCGGGTGTCAGGTTGTTTACTACCTGGCAGGCATGGAAACCTGCAATGGTGGAATCAACCTTAGAAGTGATACTCCGGTCACCTAAAACAACGATGAGTGTTCTTGTATGGAACATAGACGTTCCTCCTTTCTTACTGTGAGAACTCGTTGGTTGCTACATATATTATTATAACACACTTTTTATGTAAAAGCAAAGAAATTATGGAAACTAGACTGAAATGAAATATTGAATCTATATATTTAAAATGATATAATCACTAAGAATTTGTAAAGAAGAGGAAAAAATAATGGAAAAAGATATAAGATTACCGGAATATGACCATAGTATACTAAGTATAATTACATCAATTTTAAAGTATTATAATGTAGAAACAAAATATAAGTCTTTAGATGTTTTAGATGAAAGATTACATGGAAAATCATATAGAAATGTCGTATTTTTGATTCTAGATGGAATGGGAGAGCATATTTATACTCCTATACTTCCAAATGGATTTTTTAAACAAAATGAGGTAGATGTGGTTACTAGTGTATATCCTTCTACTACTACAGCAGCAATAACTACATATTATTCAGGAAAACCACCAATTGAGACTGCATGGATTGCATGGTCACAATATTTTAAAGAATATGGAAGATCAATTGATATGCTTCCACAAAGGGAATCATATTTAAAAGAAGATATTTCTGGTGCTAGAATGAATGTCTTTAAAGAGATTATTAAATATAAAACTGTTTTTGAGCAAATTGAAGAGAAGGGAACAAAAGCATTTGAAGTAATGCCTGTTTATGCTGAAAGAAAAGCAAAAAGAAGCTTAAGAGCAGATGATGTTGATGAATGCATTATGTGTATTGAAGATTTATGTACAATGCCAGAGAATAAATTCATTATGGCATATGTAGATAAACCTGACGCAACATTACACAAATTTGGAACAACATCAGAAGAAGTAAAAGAGTTTTTAACAGAAACTGAACAAAAAGTGGAAAAAATGTGTCAAAGATTGCCAGAAGATACTTTAGTAATTATTTCAGCAGATCACGGACATAAAGATATTTCAGAAGGATATTCTCTTTTAGAACATCCTGAAATAGAAGAGTGCTTATATATGCCAGTATCTTTTGAATCAAGATTAGTTAACTTCTTTGTAAAACCAGATATGAAAGAAGTTTTTGCTGAAAGATTTGAAAAAGCTTTTGGTGAAGATTTCTGGTTATTATCAAAAGAGGAATTTTTAAATAAAAACTTGCTTGGATTCGGTGACAAACATCCAAAAGTTGATGATTTTTTGGGAGACTTTTTAGCTTTAGCTGTGTCAGATAAATTAATTACAATAGAAACTTACTTAGCTGAAGGAAAAGCACTTAAGAAATCAACACATTGTGGAATAACAAAAGCTGAAATGGAAGTTCCAGTAATTATAGTAGGATAGGAGAAAAGAGAATGGCCGGATATGTGATACATCTTGCTATAGCAAATGAATATGTAAGAAAACATGCAGACATTAATAATATTGAAGATTACTATAAAGGGATAATCTATCCAGATAGTGTTAAAGATAAAAGCTTAACTCACTATGGACCCAATAGTGCAAATCCAAACTTAATAAAGTTTTTAGAAGAACATAAAGAGATGAATGACTTTGAAAAGGGTTATTTTATACATTTGGTTTCAGATTATATTTTCTATAGGAGTATGGAAGAACTTCCTGATAGTAGAATATATGATGACTATGATATTTTAAATGATGTAGTAGTTAAAAAGTATGAAGTAGAAATTCCAAAGGAAGTAGAAAATATAATACATCATAAAGAAGGAAAATTAACATATCTATCAGAAGAATTAGTAGACAAAATAATAGAAAAAGTATCAGATGAATCAATTGAAGAATATATTAAAGATATAAATGAAAACCCTAACAAATGGTTAAATTTTAAATAAATTTTAGTGGTTGATTAATAATTTTTTATATTATATAATTTTTTTAGATGAATATAGTAGGAGCAGAAAAATGAAAAACAAAACCGTGTTTATTATTTCTGTTGTAATTTTTATATTTGCAGCAGTCTTTGCACTTTATTTAATATTAAATAAAGGTTATATTGCAGGGTTAAACTTAGTAGCTTTGACTACTGATGAAGTTATTGAGGAGCAAAAACCTGATGAAATTCAATCAAGATTGACTCTTGATTTTGAGAAAAAATTTATATCAAAAGCATCTAAAGAGACAATAGATCCTATTATCTCAATAGATGGAGAGTATGTTACAGATGGTGTAGAATTAAAGTCATCAAATGAAGACATAGCAAAAATAAATAAAGATAACCAAGTAGTCGCTGTAGCAAATGGTAAAGTTAAGATAACAGCATCATATGACGGATTAGAGGCATCAACAGATTTACAAGTTATAACACCAATCAAATCAATGACATTTACATCAACAAGTAGTTCTGTTAAAGTAGGTAAAGATTTACAAATGAAGCTTAAGCTTTCACCATCAGAAGCAAGTACTGAAACATTAGAGTATTCTTCTAGTGATGAAGATATAGCTACAGTTAACCAAAATGGTATTGTAACTGGTGTATCAGCTGGAAAAGTAACAATTACAGTGTACGATAAATATACTGAGATGAAAAAAACTGTAAACTTGACGATAAAATAAAATGTAAGCACTTAAAGTTACACTTTAAGTGCTTTTGTGTTATATTGGAAAACTACATAAACGACCTAAAAACTTTACATAAGTGTGAAAATATGCTATAATGAGTTGTGGCGTTTTGTAATAAAATGAAGGACAAAGATATTATATGGAAAAGGACCAAAGTCAGAATAAAACCCTTTTAAGCCAACTTATTCGAGCCTTTATCAGAAAGGATAAAGAGAGAGAAAGAATCTTAGCAGAATGTCTTTCTCAAGATGATAAGAATTTATTAAGAGGGTTTGGAAGAAGCTTAATAACTGAATATGATAGAAATGTTGGAAAATATGATGACCCAGAAGTTCAAGAGTATTTTCACAATTTAGTAGCAGCTATAATGCTTGAATACAGAAAAGCATATGAAGAGTATGCAATTGAATTGCCTTATAGAATCAAAGCTCAAAAGAGTACATTGTTTAAGATTCTAAAATACTTTACTAGAGAAGAAAAATCTAAGACAGGAACAGCTCCTAACGGAGAATATAAGGCAGAACTTAAAGAAGATTTAACAGATATGTTTGCAATGAGAATAGTTAGATTTGATAGACAATCAGTTTTCTATTCAAATTACGAAGATATTGTAGACTTAATAAATGAGAAGAGCATTAACTATGCACTACTAAGCGAGATGCAGAGATATAGATTAAGAATTATACAATCTGAGTTCCCTGGCACAAAGAAATTAGAGTATGTTTATGGAAGAGATTCAGCATCAAGAGAAAATTACTACATGCATCTAATATTTATTCTAGAAAGATGCAAGAATTTAATCCATCCAAATGCAGAAAGTCTTCATGCAGTGTGCCAAAACTATTTAGATATAATTAAAGGTCAAGTTCCAGAAAGATTTTATTCTATTTGCGAGGCTATGATCAAAGATTTAAATAATCCAGATAATATTGAAAGTATTGATACAGCAAATAAAATCTTCAATCAAAGACAATTTATAAAGGAAAGATTGGCTGGAGAACTTGAACCAGAAGAACTACAATATATGAAAGCATCAATAACTGAAGAAGATACAGAAGCTATTGATTTTAATGAAGTATTAAATTTCTTCTCATCAAGAGTATGCGATAAACTTGATTTGGCAATACTTACAAAGCAAGTAGAATCTATATTTGATCATTCAGATGTATTAAAAAGATTTGGAGTAAGTATAGACCATGAGTCTTCAAAGGAGAAGAGAACTTCAGATGGTTATGTTGCAAACTTTGCATATGTAAATACACCATTTGGAAAAGTTGAATTGCAACTTCAAACAAGACATGAGTACGAAGAAGGAAATTATGGATATGCAGCCCATAGTAATATGGATGGCAAGGGCTTTAAAGAATTCCCTATTCCAGATTTAGCAGATACAAAGAAATTACAGGATTTTATAACAATGGTAAAATTTGTATCACCAAGAAAGTTTTTGGCAGAATATGATCACTCAGAAAGAGGAAGAATAAGAACACAGTTCTTTGATACATATGAGAACTATAAGTCAATAGTTACTCAAGTTCCAGAAGGTTCTGAAGAAGACAAGAGAATTAAGAGTTATTTTAGAAAACTATATGAATTACGTTCAAAAATCTTTAAGACGGACTCTAGTATAGATAGATACCAAGGATTTATTGAAGAAGATATAGAAGAATTTTTAAATAGTGAAAAATATAAGAAATTATTAGAGAGGTATACAGATAGAGGAGAACAAAGATAAAAGGCACAAAAGAGTAAAGAGAGATATGTTTCTAAATAATGATAGGAGGTTTTATGCCGAATTCAAATAAGATAATAGATAAAGTTATTACTAGAAATATCTTGTACATATTAATAATAGCCTTTTTAGGTATAGCACTTTGTGTTTATGATTTAAGATGGATTATCCCATCAGTAATCATATTCTCACTTACTATAGCGTATTCTTTGTGGGTTTCAGCAAAAAGAAGAGAAGAGATTGAAAGTCACATTCAGGATGTAGCAACAGACGTAACTTCTGCATCAAAAGGAAACTTGATAAACACACCTATTCCATTAGTTTTGATTGAAACAGATGGAAATATCATTTGGAGAAGTAAAAAGTTTGTTGAGGAATTTCAAAATATTGATATTGCAACTTATTTAAATCCAATTGTTAAAGAAATAAAACTTGACATTGAAAAGAATAGTGGATTTGTAGAAATAACTAAACAATTTAATATTGATAAAAAAGCTTATAGAATACATGGAACAGTTTTAAGAGCTAAAAAGAAGGATAGAAAAAAGGGTAGAGAGTATATTTTGTCATTATACTTTATTAATGAAACAAAGTATAATGAATTATTTGATACATACAACAACTCTAAACCATGTATTGGTATAGCGATGATTGATAACTATGATGAAGTTGTTAAAAGAACTTTACCTGAAAGAAAAGTTGAACTTTTAGCTAAAATAGAGAAAGAAATCATTGATTGGATTACTAATACTGGTGGTTTAATTATAAAGACAGAAAGAGATTCATTTGTATTCATTTTTGAGCAAAAATATTTAACAGAATTTGAAAAAGAAAAATTTAATATTTTAAATAAGGTTAGAGAAATAACATATGACAATGAAAACCAAATAACACTAAGTATTGCTATTTCATCTGACGGAAAAACAACTTTTGAAAAATATAAATCAGCTTTAGCATCTATGGACATAGTTCTTGGACGTGGTGGCGACCAAGCTGTAATTAAAAAAGATGGTAAATACAAGTTCTATGGTGGAAAAACATTAGAAGTAGAAAAGAGAACAAAGGTTAAAGCTAGAACAATTTCTCAATCTATTTCAAGAATTATTAAAGAATCAGATAATGTTTTCATTATGGGACATAAAAATATTGATATAGATGCTTTTGGATCAGCACTAGGTATGTATAGATTAGCTAAATCATTAGAAAAAGACGTATTCATAGTTTCTGAACCAAAAGGTAAATCACTTGGAAAGTTCTTAGATGTTATTAATGAAACAGTTGAATATAAAGAAAGTATACTAACGGAGTCAGAGGCTGAACAATTACTAACAGAGAATTCACTTTTAATAGTTGTAGATACACACAAAACAACATATGTTGAGTTCCCTGAACTATTAGATAAAATAGATAGAAAAGTAGTAATAGATCACCATAGAAAAGCTCCAGACTGCATTGAAAATGCATTAGTTTCATTCCATGAGGTATATGCATCTTCTGCTTCAGAGCTTGTTACTGAAATTATCCAATATGCTGAAAATTCACCTGATCTTAGATTAATTGAAGCAGAGAGTTTATACGGTGGTATAATGGTTGATACTAAAGACTTTACATTTAAAACTGGTGTAAGAACATTTGAAGCTGCTGCATATTTAAGAAAATATGGTGTTGATATTATAAGAGTTAAGAAATGGTTCCAGTCAGATTTAGAAAGTTACAACGTTATAGCTAAAATTGTAAGAGAAGCTGAAATCATAAATGAATCAATAGCAGTTGCATTATATGAAGAGGATGATGAAAATTCAAATCTAATTTGTGCAAAAGCTGCTGATGAGCTTTTAACTATTAGCAATATTACAGCCTCATTTGTAATGGCTAGAATGGGAGATAAAGTTACAATTAGCGGTAGATCAATCGGAGATATAAATGTACAGTTAATTCTAGAAAAATTAGGCGGTGGAGGTCACATTACTCTTGCTGGAGCTCAACTTGAAGGATTTACACTAGAAGATGCAAAAGATGAGCTTATTATTAGAATTAATGAGTACTTATTGGAAAATGAATAAAACACCTTTAAAGACTATCTTTTAAAAGATAGTCTTTATTGTTATTTTTGTTGAAATTTGCCCGAAAATGTTATACAATAAAAAAGCTAATAACAAGATGTTTTAGAAAAAATTGTGAAAGGAGATTTTTCATGAAAGTAATTTTAAAACAAGATATCAAAGGTGTAGGAAAAAAAGACCAGATAATTGAGGCAGCAGATGGCTATGCAAGAAACTTTTTGTTTCCTAGAAAATTAGCTGTTCCTGCAGATACGGGAAATATGAACAACTTAAAAGCAAAAAATGAGTCTGAAGCATATAGAAAAGGCGAGGACTTAAAAGAATCAAAAGAAGTTGCAGAAAGATTAAAGAAAATTACTGTAAAGATTCCAGTAAAAGCGGGAGAAAATGGAAGATTATTTGGAGCAGTTACAGCAAAAGAGATATCAGAAGCTCTAAAAAAAGATTATGGCATTGATGTTGACAAGAAGAAAATATTATTATCAGAAAGTATAAAAAATGCTGGTGTTACAATAGTAGAAATGAAACTTAATGAAGGTGTTATGGCTAAAGTTAAAGTAATGGTTGTGCCACAGTAGTAGACGAAGATACTTTTTAAAGAGGGATGTAATATGGAGTTAGGAAAAGTACCACCACACGATATTGAGGCTGAACAAGCCATATTGGGGTGCATGTTAACAGATAAAGATTCAGTTGTTGATGCGATAGAAGTTTTAAAGGCAGAAGATTTTTATAGAGAAGACAATAAGGCTATCTATGAAGCAATTCTATCACTATATTCAAAAAGTGAGCCAATAGATATTATCACAGTTAAAGCAGAACTTGTTGAAAGTGGAAAATTTGAAAGAGTAGGCGGATTAGAGTATTTAGCTTCTCTACCAGATAGAGTTCCAACAACTGCAAATGTAGAAAAATACATTAAAATAGTTGAAGAAAAGTCAACTTTAAGATCATTGATTAATACATCAAATGAGCTTGTTGCACTTGGCTATGATGAGACTGAAAGTGTTGATAACTTGATGGATATGGCTGAAAAGAAAGTATTTGATTTGGCAGCAAAGAAAAATACAAAGGGATATTCACCAATTAAAGAAGTCTTAATAAAGTCATATGCTAAACTAGAAGAGTTATATAACTCAAAAGGAAAACTAAGTGGTATTTCAACAGGCTTTTTAGATTTAGATATGAAGACGTCTGGACTTCATAATTCGGATTTATTAATTATAGCTGCACGTCCTGCTATGGGTAAATCAGCATTTGCTATTAATATAGCAACAAATGTAGCAACAAAGAGTAATATCCCAGTTGCAATATTTAACTTAGAGATGTCAAAAGAACAGGTTGGTAACAGAATTTTAAGTAGTGAAGCAATGGTAGATAGCAATAAACTTAGAAGTGGACAACTTGAAGATGACGATTGGACAAAGATTGCAACAACGCTAGGAACACTTTCTGAAGCGCCAATATACATAGACGATACTCCAGGTATATCTATCATGGAAATTCGAGCTAAGTGTAGAAAATTGAAACTAGAGAAAAATATAGGATTAGTTGTTATAGACTATCTTCAACTTATTCAAGCTAGTGGTAAAAATGGAAGCCGTGAGCAAGAAATAAGTGAAATCAGTAGATCTTTAAAAGTGCTTGCAAAAGAATTAGATATTCCTGTAATAGCACTTTCACAGTTATCACGTAGCGTTGAAAAACGTGATGATAAAAGACCAATGCTTGCAGACTTAAGAGAGTCTGGTTCTATTGAGCAGGATGCTGATATTGTAATGTTCTTATATAGAGAGGATTATTACAAAGAAGATACTGAAAAGAGAAATATAGCAGAAGTAATTCTAGCAAAGCATAGAGGTGGTTCAACTGGAACAGTTGATCTAGCATGGTTTCCAAGTTATACAAAATTTGGCAATTTAGATAAAAGATTTTTTGAAGAAGGATAATTAATGGGGACGTAAATATGAAATACGTCCCATTTTTTTGAGGTTCATATGGAAGAATTAGAAGAGAAAGTACTTTGTACAATTAACAAGTTTAATTTAATAGAAAATGGCGACAAATTAGTCCTTGGTGTATCTGGAGGACCAGATTCAATTACTATGTTAAATGTATTAATTGAACTAAGAAAAAGCAATAAAATAAAGTTTGATATGGTAGTATGTCACATTAATCATG